>SXGQ01836524.1_pt1 | contig 24881 bp, 14 predicted proteins | sample 3178371 | NCBI WGS metagenome assembly SXGQ01 (sample SAMN11356859, study PRJNA531348) | freshwater metagenome | isolation source: freshwater sample F1-20 | place: China: Fuxian Lake, Yuxi | collected 2017-12-25 | reverse complement strand
GGGCAAGGCCTGCGGCCAGTCCGTCTCCCGACTGCTCGGCGGCAACTACCGCTCCCGCATCAAACCCTACGGTTCCATTCTGTTCGATGAACCGCACCTGCTGGCACGCAACCTCGAAAGCGTCGTCGCTCGCGGGTTCCAGGCAATCAAAATGGGCTGGCGTCCCTTCGGTCGACGCGACCGCAGCTTCGATGAACTGCTTGTCAGCACCGCTCGCAGTGTCGTCGGAGACAAGGTCGAGCTCATGGTCGATGCCGGCGGCAGCGAACAGTTTTGGCCACACGGCACCAACTGGGCACGCAACACCGCCGAAATGCTGGCCGATTACAACATCGTCTGGTTCGAAGAAGCACTGCCTCCCGATGACATCGACGGTTTTGTCGAGCTGACTCGTGTGTCACCCGTGCCCATTTCCAGCGGTGAAGTGCTGACACGACGTCAGGCATTCCAGCCATGGCTGCAGCGACATGCCGTCGATATCATCCAGCCGGATGTCACCAAGAACGGCGGTCTCAGCGAATTCCGCCGGATCGCCTGGCTGGCCCAGGATCACAATGTGCAGGTCGTTCCGCACGGCTGGAATACTGCCATCGGACTGGCGGCTGACCTGCAGATTTCTGCCTTCCTGCCTGTCGCTCGCTACGTCGAATACCTGACACCCTGTGCCTACATCGATGAACTCACCACAGAACCATTCGTGATTGACAGCGAAGGCTTCCTGCAGATCCCCGACGCACCAGGACTGGGAGTGCAGATTGACCCGGACCGCCTGCGTCGCTTCTGTCCGCAGCGCATCGAATTTCGCTGAGCACTCCAGCTCAATGGCCATCTGAATGACCGGAACGCCCCCATGCTTCGTCTGCTGCTGAACAGTCTGCTCTGGTATCGACGCACGCACCTGCTGGTTTTGCTGGCAGTCGCCGTCTCAACCGCCGTGATCGGTGGCAGCCTGATTGTTGGCGATTCGGTACGTGGCAGCCTGCGTCAGATGACGCTCAGTCGACTCGGAGGCATTTCACACGCCCTCAGCGTCCCCGTCTTCTTCCGGGAAAAACTCGCTCAGGAACTGAGCACCCGCGAGAATGCTGCCCAAATCACAGCCCCGGCTCTGCTCCTGAATGGCAGCGTCGAACGCAAAGATCCGACGGGGACTCTGCACCGCACGACGGGAGTGACCCTGGTGGGCATCCAGGCCACCGACTGGAAGCTCCTGAATACCGGCTCCGTCCCCGCACCACCGGCTGACGGCATCGTTCTCGGCTGGCGCACGGCGCAGGAGCTGCAGGCGACCGTCGGAGACTCCGTCTCGGCCTGGGTTGAACTGCCTTCGTCCATACCCCGCGACAGCCTGATGGGAGAACGTGAAAACCTGACCGTGGAAATTGTTCTGCCCGTGACCGGTATCCTGCCGGAAACCGCAGGAGCCTCCCGTTTTTCCCTGCGACCCTCGCAACAGCTGCCGCACAACGCCTTTCTGTCCCTCGCCACATTCCAGCAGCGACTGAATCTGCAGGAGCTGCAGGCGACGCGACGCAATCCTGTCGCCCGCCCCGGTCGCATCAATACGCTGCTGTTCGGCGGTGCGGCCAGCGAATTCACGGCCACCGCTGACACTGTGCAAACTCTGATTGATCAGGACGTGGCTCAGACAAAGCAGCTGCAGCAGGCTGTCGCTGCAGCAATTGACCTGGCCGACGTCGGACTGCAGATTCGCGCGCTCACAGACCGGGGCTGTCTGTCGGTCGAAAGTGACACCATGATCCTGTCCGACCCGCTCTCCGACGCGATCCTCAGCGCAGCTCGCAGCACCGGTGTCACAGCCTCACCCGTGCAGGTGTACCTTGTGAATGAGCTGTCCGCAGCCGGTCGAACAGATCCCAAACAGCGGTACTCCATGTACTCCATCGTGGCCGGCGTGGACTTCGCACAACCGGCACCACTGGGCCCGTTTCTGCTGAATGACGGCAGTCCGGTGCCACCGCTGCAGGATTCCGATATCGTGTTATCCGCGTGGCTGGCCGAGGATCTGCAGGTTTCCGTCGGTGACACTGTGGACGCACGCTGGCATGAAGTCGGCAGTCACGGCGAACTGCCCGAAACACGCCGGTCATTCACTGTCCGCGGCGTTCTGAAACCTGACGATCCTGTGTCCCTCGATCGCGGCCTGACGCCGTTCGTCGAAGGAGTCACCAACGCCGAAAGCTTTTCGGACTGGAAGCAGCCGTTCCCGATGGAAATGGAACGCATCACGGCCCGCGACGATGCGTGGTGGGAGGCGTATCGTGCCGCACCCAAAGCCTTTGTTTCGCTGCAGGCTGCCGGACAGCTGTGGAAAAGTCGTTTCGGGCGGTACACATCCATTCGCGTCGCCTCCGAGGGTGTCTCGCTGCCGGCTGATCGACTGCAGATTCTCAGCGATCGGCTGCGATCCGAAATTCGACCTCTGCTGCAGCCCGTGTCACTGGGCCTGGCAATTCGACCGATTCGAGCCGAAGGATTGCAGGCGGCGGTCGGAGCGAACAACTTCACCTGGCTGTTCATCGGATTCAGCTTCTTTCTGATTCTGTCAGCGATTCTGCTGGCAGCACTGATGTTTCAGCTGGGAGTTCGGCTGCGGGTCAATCAGATTGGGCTGCTGGAAGCGGTCGGATTCACTCCCGCACGAGCCCGCAGGCTGCTGACGGCCGAGGGTGGCGTGGTGGCGCTGGCGGGCACTGTGATCGGAGCCGTGCTGGCCGTGCAATTCGCCCGCCTGATGATTCATGGATTGACCACGTGGTGGGTTGGTGCCATCGGGACCACCTTTCTGCGGCTGGAGCTGCGACCGCAGTCACTGGTGATCGCTGCCGCAGTTTCGTTCGGACTTTCGGTCTTTGTGATCTGGAATGCGGTGCGACGCACGACTCAGCGCGAGCCTCGCGAACTGCTGCAGGGGCTGGCATCCGACCATCTGCCAGGCTCCGCCGGACGCCTCTCCGGTCTGCTCAGCCAACTGCTGTACTTCGGCTCGATTGTCACCGCCATCAGCCTGCCCACGGTCATCCTGGCCGGCCTGATGCCGGCCTCTGAAGCCTTTGGCGGCATGTCGTGGACCATTGTCTGTTTCTTTTTGGCCGGGTTTGCATGGCTGGCCACGGGGCTGCTGAGCCTGAAAAGACTGCTGCAGCGGCGCGCCGGCGATGCGGTCACCGGATCACCGATCGCTTCACTGACCAGTCTGTCACTGGCCAACGCTGCTCGCAATCCTCAGCGCAGCCTGCTGACCGCTGCCCTGATTGCTTTCGCGGCGTTTGTGATTGTGGCGGTCGGGGCCGGTCGCAGGAACCCTGTCGGCGAAACGCCCGATCTGCAGACGGGCAATGGCGGCTTTCGCCTCGTAGCCGAATCATCGCAGCCGATTCTTTTCGACCTGAACACGTCCGACGGGCGGCTGCGACTGGGCCTTGATGCCAGTGATGCCACACGGCTGCCAGCCCGGACACAGATCTACAGTTTTCCAGTGCGGCCGGGGGAAGATGCCAGTTGCCTGAACCTGTTTCAGACCTCACTGCCCGGAATCCTCGGTGCTTCACCGGACTTCATTGCTCGTGGCGGTTTCCGCTTTGCCGACACACCCGGCCAGCAGCCGTGGACGCTGCTGACCTCAGACATGCAGCCCCGGACCGTGCCCGAGGCTGACCAGCCCTTGCCGGTCATTCCCGTCATTGGTGACCTGAATACGCTGCAATTCAGTCTGAAGAAGAAGATCGGAGACGTGATTCTGTTCCCGGATTCCCAGACTCCCACGCACGCCCTGCAGGTGGTCGGCATGCTCGACAGCAGCATTTTTCAGGGAGTGCTGGTGATGTCGGCTGACAGGCTGCAGCAGATCGCCCCGGAGCTTTCCGGATCGCGGTATTTCCTCATAGAGACACCGGATGCGGCCAGCGGAGACGTGGCGGCAGGAGCCCTGGAGACGGCCCTGCAACCGTTTGGGGTGGACTGCGAACTTGTCAGCCGCAGACTGGCCGGATTCCTCGCTGTGCAGAACACGTACCTCGCCACATTCCAGTTGCTGGGTGGATTGGGACTGTTGATGGGCACACTGGGCCTGGCGGCCGTGATGCTGCGGAACGTACTGGAGCGACGTCGGGAAATTGCCCTGCTGCGAGCCCTCGGATTTCGCACCTCGCGCATCATCTGGCTGATCTCTGCCGAAAACTCGGCCCTGCTGTTCTGGGGACTGATCACCGGCACGGTCTCTGCCCTGATTGCCATGTTGCCGCATCTGAAAAGCACAGGCGCTGACGTGCCGTGGCAGGAGCTGGCAGTGACATTGGCAGCTGTGGCTGCCGTCGGCACACTGGCCGCCGCGGCTCCGATCCGCGCTGCGGTGAAAGTGCAGGTGCGGGAAGTACTGGCCGGCGACTAATTCGCCGCTGGCAACTGCCGGAAAACGGCAGATTTCTCACCTGGGGGTGCCCCCAACTTCTGCTAACATGCTGCGCAGTGACCAATACCTACAGCAAAGCCTGCTGCAGACACAGGACATCTGCCCCATGGCAAAACACCGCATCTACACCATGACAGTCAGCAGCGTCTGGCCACATTACATCGCCAAAGTGGAAAAGAAAGGCCGCACTCAGGCCGAACTGGAACAGGTGACGCTGTGGCTGACCGGCTACACCTCGCAGCAGCTGCAGGCATTGCTGCAGAATGGCACCGACTTTGAAACTTTTTTTGCTCAGGCGCCCGCACTGAATCCGCGTCGCGAGCTGATCAAAGGGGTCATCTGCGGAGTGCGCATTGAAGAAATCGAAGACCCCCTGATGCGTGAAATCCGCTATCTGGACAAACTGGTGGACGAACTGGCCAAAGGCAGGACCATGGAGAAAGTGCTGCGTTAGCAATGCACGCTCTGTGCCACACAACACACAATATCCCCCCCTCGCCCCCAACGGGGGAGAGGGGGGCCACGTCGGCTTTCAAAACCACAAAAACACTAAATCCTCCCCTCGCCCCCAACGGGGGAGAGGGGTCGGGGGTGAGGGGGCAAAACACCCTAAAACACCACACAGCAGCACGCCGAAAAGCCCCACGCGGCTGCCATGCAAATCAACCGCTCACCTCTGTGAACTCTGTGGCCTCTGTGGTGAAAAACACCACCGAACACAAACTCATTCCGCCTGAGGCACGTAGTGCAGCGTGTAATAGGCCGAATCATGCAGCAGTGGCAGATCCGCCGCCGATTTCAAACCCGCCACGTGCAGCTCGTGAATGTGCCCGCGAGTCATCTGGTTCAGAGTCAAACGCACCGTCCGCCTGTCGTCAGAGACCTTTACGCCTGTCACCTGAGGCTCCTGATGATCCACTTCCGGACTGCCGTAAGACGACTGGAAAATGTAGCAGTACGAGCTGAATTTCCAGGTCTCAGGCTTCACCGCGGTTTCCGCATTCACAGGCTCAGTGAACTCCAGCTCAAACCCGTCCGGCTTCGCTCGCATCTGCAAAATCTCAAACGGTACCTTGCCGGTCCACCGCAGCCGCTCCAGGGAAAACGGCTTTGTTCCTCGTGAACCCCAGCCGCGATTCGTGCCACCCACAAACATTGTCCCGTCGTCCGTCATCCGCAATGCCAGTGTCCCCGAGGCGATCCCCTGACGAAACGGAAAACAGGCCCCCTGATAATGCCCCTGCACCTTTTCCAGAGCACATCGCATCACAGTACTGTGAGTCACATCACCAACAAACAACTGATCCTTGAAAGGCCCAAACTTCCCGGCCGTCACATCACACGCAATCCCGCTGGCGCTTTGACCCATCTTCTGATAAGGAAACATGATCGCCGGTGGCTCATACTCAGGAATCCTGTCCGCCTCCGTCACAATCCGACTGCCGCTCTGCGGCTCCGCAGGAGCCCCCTGGCTGCCCTGCTCCGTCAGCGAAAACCAGAGATTGCCACCAGGATGACCCTGAAACGAACCCGGCCTCAGCCATTTCAGACTGCACGTCCCGTTCCACGGGCCCTGATTGTCTGTGTAGAACACATCGCCCACTGCGTTGAACCCAATCCCGCCCGGTGAACGAATGCCGCTGCACGTCGGGATCATCCGGCCATCCCTGTCAATCCGCACGGCCCAGCCACGCCACGGACAGTCACTGCCGAACGACCCCGTCAGACACAACACCACCCACATGTGACCATTTTTGTCAAACGGAGAACCAAACGCATACTCGTGATAGTCCCCGTTGATGCTCCACGTATCACAGAATGTCTGCACCTCATCCGCCAAACCGTCCCCGTCCGAATCACGCAGTCGCGAAACCTCACAACGCTGCGTCGCATACAGCCAGCCGTCACGATACGACAACCCCAGAATCTCGTGCAGCCCCTGAGCCCACAGGCGAAACTCAGCCGGCTTCAGATCGTCGTCCCACGCGTGTGTCACCAGGTAAATGTCGCCGCGACGAGTCGCTACGGCCAGAGTACCGTCCGGCAAGGGCTCAATCGCACCAGCTTCCAGCACGATCCCCTGAGGAATCTCAAAACGGCTCAGCGGAAAATAGTCGTCTTCCGTCGGCTGCTGACCCACGGCCGTGTTCATCAGCCCCGCCAGCACGCACATCACCAGCCAGCCCGTACCACCCGCGATTTTGCTTTGCATGTCAGATTGTCCGCCGCACCGAAGACCATCACAGAAGTATTCCGGAACACCACAGAGTATCGTTTGCAACAAAAATCCGCCAGAACCCAGCCGATTCTTCGCAAAGTATTTCAGGGATTGAGTTTGCGTTTCCCCTTTCGCATCCGCCGGCAAACCCGTTCATTTTGCCGCAATCTGCTACACTGCTGGCTGTCCGCGGAAGCTCACCGGTTTCTCGCTTCTGCCCTCAACACCTGCACCCCGGAACTGATCCGTGCGCGCTGTCGTTTTTGATTCCCGTCTGCACTTCACACCAGACGCCACGCTCCGCAATCCCCGCGGCAACGAAATCCTCGTGGATGTCCTGCAGGCCGGTATCTGCGAAACAGATCTGCAACTGTGCCAGGGATACATGGGATTCCAGGGAATCCTCGGCCATGAATTTGTCGGTATCGCCCGGACCGGTCAGTTCGCCGGGCAGCGAGTCGTCGGGGAGATCAACTGCCCCTGCCACAACTGCGACACCTGCCGCCGTGGCCTGATCAGCCATTGCCCGCACCGCACGGTCGTCGGCATCCTGAACCACGACGGTGCCTTCGCAGACACCGTTCTGATCCCTGAATCCGGCCTGCATGCCGTGCCCGACAGCATCAGCACGGAAACTGCGGTCTTTGTGGAACCACTGGCCGCCGCCTGCCGCATACCACAGCAGATCGCCATGGATGGCCAGCGAGTCACAGTGCTGGGAGACGGACGACTGGGCAACCTGTGTGCTCAGGTGCTGCGTCATCACGGCTGCCACGTTCACGTCATTGGCAAACATCCGACCAAACTGAATCTGCTCCGAGAACTTGGTATCAACTGCTCGCTGCTGGCCGACCTGTCCCCCGACCGCAGCTCCGATATCGTGGTGGACTGCACCGGTTCACCCACCGGCCTGACAACGGCATTGCAGCTGGTCCGCCCCTGCGGAACCATCGTGCTGAAAACCACCGTCGCCGCCACTCAGACACTGCACATGGCACCCTTCGTCATCGATGAAATCACACTGCTGGGATCCCGCTGCGGCCCGTTCACCGATGCCCTGCAGCTGCTGGCGAACGGCGCCATCACCGTCGCACCGCTGCTGTCAGCCAGCTACCCGCTGGAAGATGCTGAAATCGCCTTCACTCACGCAGCCCGCAAAGATACGCTCAAAGTACTGCTCAACATTCGCTGATACTGCTGTTTTCCTGAAAGACCCGTTTCATGACCGATGCTCTGCCAGTTCTCAGCCCCGACCAGATGCGAGCCTGGGTGCACGCAAATCTGCCGCTCGAAGATTTTCGAAATCGTCGTGTCCTGCTGATCATTCCCGATAACACTCGCACCGCTCCTCTGAACGTGCTGTTCCCGGCGATTCGCAGCCTGCTGCGACCCATCACGGCCGCGCTCGACGTCCTCGTGGCACTGGGCACTCATCCTCCCATGCCGCAGGAACGCATTCGCGGCATGCTGGGAATTGCCGACAGTGACCCCTGCACCGATGTGGGCCTGTTCAATCATGCATGGGACAACCCGGCCGAACTGGCCACCATCGGTAAGCTCACCGAAGCTCAGACCCGGGAAATCTCTGACGGCGTGCTGTCGATGGAAGTCCCGGTCCAGATCAACCGTCGAATACTGGACTATGACACGGCGCTGATCCTCGGCCCCGTGTTCCCGCACGAAGTTGTTGGCTTCAGCGGAGGCAACAAGTACTTCTTCCCGGGCATCTCCGGCCCGGAACTGCTGAACTTCTTTCACTGGCTCGGTGCCCTGATCACCAACGTCGGCATCATCGGCATCCAGGATACTCCTGTGCGTCGAGTCGTCGATCAGGCCGCTCGCCTGATCCCCCTGGAACGTCGCTGTCTCGCCTTTGTCGTCGCCACCGATGCCTCACCCTACGGCATGTTCTATGGCACGCCGGAACAGGCCTGGCGACAGGCATCGGAATTGTCCGGCCGAGTCCACATCAAGCGGCAGCCGAAGCCATTCCGCCAGGTCCTGTCCTGTGCGCCCCACATGTACGACGAGTTGTGGGTGGCCGGAAAATGCATGTATAAGCTGGAACCCGTCGTAGCCGACGGCGGTGAACTGATCATCTATGCTCCGCACATGAAGGAGATCTCAGTCACTCACGGCCACAACATCGAGAAGATCGGCTACCACGTCCGCGATTACTTCACAAAACAATGGGATCGTTTCCGCGACTTTCCCTGGGGCGTCCTCGCCCACTCCACCCATGTCCGCGGTACCGGCACGTTTGAGAACGGGATTGAACGTCCGCGAGTGCAGGTGACGGTTGCGTCGCAGATCCCGCGTGAAGTCTGCGAACGAATCAACCTCGGATATCGCGATCCGGCCGAAATCGATGTCGAATCCTTCGCCAATCGGGAACACGAGGGCATCCTGCTGGTCCGCAAGGCCGGCGAACACCTGTACCGCCTGAACGACGGTGTCAGCACGAGGCTGCCATGAAAAATGACGTCATTGCCGGACAGTTCGAGCTGCTGGCGGATCTGCTGGAAATTCAGAGTGCCAATCCGTTCCGCATACGCGCCTACCGAAACGCCGCTCGCACCATTTCCTCCACCTCCGATTCCCTCGCAGATCTCGCCGCCACCGGCGGAGACCTGACGCAGCTGCCGGGGATCGGCAAGGACCTCGCCCGCCAGATCATCGAGATTGCTCAGACGGGAAAACTGAAAAGCCTTGAAGAACTGCAGCAGCAGATTCCTTCCGGCGTCGTCGACATGCTGCGGATACAGGGAGTTGGTCCGAAGAAGGTGTCGGTGTTCTTTAACGAACTGCACCTGACATCCCTCGCGGAACTGAAAGCGGCCTGCGAAGCCGGCCGCATTTCGCAGCTGAAGGGATTTGGCAAAAAAACCGAAGAGTCCATTCTGCAGAACATTGATCAGGCGGCCGCCAGTGCCAGCCGATTCTCCATCGCCGATGCCCGGGCTGCGGTTGAGACCATTGTGGCCGACCTGCGCCAGCTGCCCGCTGTCGTCCGCTGCGAAGCGGCCGGCAGCTGCCGACGCAGACGGGAAACCTGCGGTGACCTCGATGTGCTCGCCATCTGCTCGGACCCGGCTCCGCCCATGGACCGCCTCGCCGCACATCCGCTCGTGGCCTCGGTCCTGCAGCGAGGCGAAACGAAGCAGCGAGTCCGACTGGTGTCGGGAATCGAACTGGATCTGCGAGTCGTTCCGGAAGAATCCTTCGGCGCTGCGATGCAGTACTTCACCGGGTCAAAAGAACACAATGTCGTGCTGCGACAGCGTGCCAAAGACCTGGGCCTGAAGATCAATGAATACGGCGTCTTCCGCGGTGACGAGACGGTCGCCGGCCGCACAGAAGAAGACGTGTACGCGGCCGTGGGTCTGCCGTGGATACCGCCGGAGCTGCGGGAAAATCGCCGCGAATTCGAATGGGCCGATCGCCGACAGCTGCCCCAGCTGCTGCTGCAGGCAGACATCCTCGGTGACCTGCACATGCACACAACAGCGTCCGACGGCGCAGGCACCATCGCCGAAATGGCCGCCGCAGCCAAAGCTCGCGGACTGCAGTACATCGCCATCACGGATCACAGCAAGCGAGTTTCCATGGCAAATGGCCTCGACGCGGACAGACTCAGAAAACACTGGGCTGAAATCCGCCGAATTCGTGAACAGACCAGCGGCATCCAAATCCTCTGCGGCATCGAATGCGATATCCTTGAAGATGCCACAATGGACCTGCCTGACGATGTCCTCGCAGAAGCTGACTGGGTCGTGGCCGTATTGCACTACGGGCTGCGACAGCCGCGTGAACAGATCATGCAGCGACTGCTGAACGCCATTCGCAATCCGCATGTGGACGCCATCGGCCACTGCACCGGACGCATGATCGGTCGTCGCGAAGGCGCGGACGTGAATTTCGCTGATCTGCTGAAAGCCGCAGCCGATCACCAGGTCATGCTGGAAATCAATGCTCACCCCAGTCGACTTGATCTGGACGACGTGCACGCCGCCGCCGCTCGGGATCACGGCATTCCCATTGTCATCAGCACCGACTCGCACTCAGTGAATGGCTTTGATGTACTGCAGTACGGAGTCGATCAGGCGCGGCGAGCCGGTCTGACAGCCAAAGACGTGGCCAACACCCGGCCACTGCCCGAATTTCTGAAACTGCTGAAATCCTGAACCCGCGCAGGGCACGGAGTGAACTCGGGCAGAAAGTACGCGATCGGCACTGCGCAGCTCGGGCTTTCCAGCCCGAGACCTGTTTTGCAGGGCTCAGGTGTTTTGGCGGGCCGATCATGCCGTGTCACGGCACGGCCTTTTGTCCTCGGTGTCAGAAATGCCCGAGCTGCGTGACGGGGCCTCGGGGCAAGGGTGTGCATTAGCCCTCACCCCCGACCCCTTCTTCCCTGCCAGGGGCGAGGGAGCAAAACACCCTGGAACAACAACAAAAGCCCTCCGCCTCCGCTGCCTCTCCTCTGTCGCCTCTGTGCCTCTGTGGCCTCTGTGGTGAAAAAACACGACTGACACGAGACTCGCCGGACAGATCTCGGGCTAAAGCCCGAACTGCAAAATGAGGACCCGGAAGGGGACAAATTACCCCTCACCCGGGAACGCCGCAGCTCAAGACACAAAAATCACACTGCAACAGAACTCGGGCTGGAAAGCCCGAGCAACGAAATCGCACAAAGGGGCGAGCCGGGTATGGCAGTGCCCGGGTGCACGGCAAGGATGCCGCCGGTGTCATACCGCACTCACGCCCGCGGACTGCCGTCCGCGGCTCGCCTCTGTCTCCGCACATTCGTGGTTCCAGGGCAGTCAGCCCGGGCCGTGGCCACGCTCTCGCTGAATCCGATACTCAAACGCATCCACCAGCGCAATCCAGCTGGCCTCAATAATGTTCTCACTCACACCCACAGTGCTCCACACCGCCTGGCGGTCACGGCTCTCAATCACGACACGCACCTTCGCCGCCGTACCCTCAGCACTGTTAATCACGCGCACCTTATAGTCCACCAAAGACATTTCGGCGATCCCCGGGTACACCGGAGTCAGGGCCTTGCGCAATGCACTGTCCAATGCATTCACCGGACCGTCACCCTCACCCACCACGTGCTGCACCGTCGCACCCGTCTTCAGCTTCAGCACCGCCTCCGTCGTCGGCTCCAGCACCTGGTTCTGAATGTGCACTCGGTAATGATCCAGCTCAAATGACGGCTGAAATACACCGATCTGCTTCATCACCAGCAGATCAAACGAAGCCTCAGCCGCCTCAAACTGATACCCCTCAGCCTCCAGATCCTGCACCGCATTCAGAATCTTCACCATCAGTTCGTTGTCTTCGCTGATCCGGAACTTGCTGGTCTTGGCCACAATGTTGGAACGGCCGGACAATTCACTCACCAGAATCCGACGCTCATTGCCAACCTGCTCAGGAGGTATGTGTTCGTAACTGCGAGCCAGTCGGTTGACGGCATGCACATGCATGCCGCCCTTGTGAGCAAATGCGCTGCTGCCCACAAATGGCTGCCCCGGGCGGAAATTCATGTTCGCCAGCTCATACACGTAACGCGACAGTTCCGTCAGCCGCTGAATTCCGCCCGGCTGCAATACCTCATGCCCCAGCTTCAGCGACAAATTGGCCGCCACCGAAATCAGATCCACGTTCCCGCACCGCTCGCCAATCCCGTTGATCGTCCCCTGCACCTGCACCGCACCCGATGCAACTGCCGCCAGAGAATTCGCAACCGCCAGCTCGCAGTCATTGTGACAGTGAATCCCGATCGGCACCGATACCTCACGACTTAACAGCCGCACAAACTCGGCGATCTGCTCAGGCAGAGTCCCCCCGTTGGTGTCACACATCACAATCATGTCAGCACCAGCATCAGCCGCGGCCTTCAGCGTCTGCAGTGCATACTGCGGATTCGCTTTCCAGCCGTCAAAACAATGCTCCGCGTCATAAATCGCCTCCCGACCCTGCGACTTCACATACGCGATCGAATCGCGAATCATCGCCAGATTCTCTTCCAGCGATACCCGCAACACCTCGGTCACATGCAGGTCCCACGTCTTGCCCACAATCGTGCATACCGGCGCTTTCGAACTTATCAGCGCCTGCATCCCAATGTCTTCGGCAGCCGTCACACCCTTGCGGCGAGTCATCCCGAAGGCACACACGCGAGCATGCTTCAGCGGCAGCTCCGCCACTCGCTGAAAAAACTCCTCGTCCTTCGGATTCGAAAGCGGATAACCACCCTCGATGTAGTCAAATCCCAGCTCGTCCAGCCGCTGAGTAATCATCAGCTTGTCCTGCAGCGAGAAGTTCACGCCTTCCCCCTGAGAACCATCGCGGAGCGTTGTGTCGTAGAGCTGAATTCGAGCCATGACCGGGACTGCTTTCAGAGACGGCAAATGCCAACAAAAAAACCCTCAGGGGACACCTGAGGGTTCTGTTGCTGTTGTTCGGTTTCCTCAGGCAAGACGCGAACATTGGCGGATTCGAATGCCGCCAATAATGCGAATGCCAATGATTGAGGACGTCAGATGTGACATAGCTCAGAGTTTACGGCACATTCTTCCCGGGGTCAAACAGAATCCGGAGCGACAGCTTCGATTGCCGTAAAGCGTTATAAATCATGCACTTAAACTCGGCAAAAAACAGGCTGCGACCACGGCAGACAGGCTTTTCCTCAGGTTTTCACGGCGGATCAAAGCCACCCGCGTTCCACGGATGACAGCGGCAGATCCGCCATATTCCACGCAAACCGCCCCGGATCGCTCCATAACGCTGCACACTCAGAATGAAGTACTGACTGCACGATGGATGAAAACGACAGTGCCGGCCCAGCCACGGACTGATCCCCAGCTGATAGCCACGCACCAGCAACACCAGCAACCGCCCCGGAACACCCACCCAGCCAGCCAGCACAGACGCGGCAGCAGGCACAGCCCGATCAGCACCAGCCGGGTCTGACCCCGCCTGCTGCTCCGCCGCCCGCTCCCCCACCACCTCCTGCTCACAGTCACCGCACATGGCTCACTCGGCAAACTTCAGTTCGATCGAGTTCATGCCGGGAGTCACAGTCATCCTCTGAGCACCCGACAGCACCTTCGCTCCATCCACTGTCGGCCCCGGTGCCACCGCACCCATGTCCGTCACCACCACATCGTACTCACCCGGCAAAACCCCCGCCGACTTCGCGATCGCAAACCGACCGCCGCGGACCAGCGCCCAGCCCGTCGGCTGATTGCCCTGCACAGGCTTCAGTGCCACAGTACCCCACGCCAGCGGCTGACCGTTCTTCTGCACCTGCCCCTGCACCTCCTGACGTTCACCCGTCGCCAGCAGCGCATTCTGACGCAGCCAGACTCCGACCGCCCCAATCCAGTTCTGCAGCGCCGGATGCTCAAACGCCAGACCCACACCATGCGGACCCTGCTGATACACATGCAGCTCCGCAGGAACGCCCGCCTTGTGACAGGCCGCGTAAAACGCCAGGCTGTTCTCCGGAGGCACCCCGGTGTCTTCAGAGGTATGAAACAGGAACACCGGCGGTGTCTCCTGAGTCACATGCTGGTCATTCGACAGCGATTGCAGCTGCTCGTCCGTCGCACCCTCACCCAGCAGATTCTTCGCCGAACCACGGTGCGCATACTCCGCCACAAAACTGACCACCGGATATCCCAGCACTCCAAAACTCGGACGACTGCTCTGACGCTCAATCGGATCCACCGCATCCGCACGACCCGCGTCAAAATGTGTCACTGCCGTCGATGTCAGATGACCACCCGCCGAAAATCCCATGATCCCCACACGCTGCGGATCCACGCCAAACTCCCCGGCATGAGCCCTGATGTATCGCAGGGCCCGCTGAGCATCCCCGAGCGGAATCGGGTGCCGGTACGGAGACAACCGATATCGCAGCACAAATGCCGTCACTCCTATGCTGTTGAAATATTTCGCAGGCTGCACCCCCTCGTGATCCGTCGCGTGAATCGCATAACCACCGCCCGGACAAATCACCACTGCGGCACCATTCGCGCCCGAACCCGCCGGATACACCCACAACCCCGGCTTGTCCGCGTCCGCTGAACCCTTTGCTCCCGGAGCACCCTCGGGCCACAACAGCCGAAACTCCGGCTCCGCACCCATCACCACACCCCCAAACACAGCACACAAAAACATCACAAACACGCCCCTCGACACACAACCGCTGCTTCGCATCACACTGCTCTCCCGCTCACGACCGACCCGACCCGCCCCGCAAAACAAACTCAGGCACACACACCCGGCACAATTGTATGACAACCACAACGCAAAAGGCAGCCTCACAACCTCACAGCCTCACAACCACAGGAACCCCATTGCTCGCCCACCGCGGTCACAATCACACAGCACTGGGCTCGGGCTGGAAAGCCCGAGCTACGGAATCGCACAAAGGGGCGAGCCGGGTACGGAAGTGCCCGGGTGCACGGCATGGATCTCGCGCACTACCGGCCGACCTCCTGCGGTTCCCTTCGCGCCTTCGCGGCTTCGCGTGACACCAGTTGACGGCAAAAAAACTACGCGCCAAACCCAGCGGCCAAGGCTTCCGCGAACTTCTGCTCTCTCACCCGCAGACTGCCGTCTGCGGCTCGCCTGATCACTAATCCCCCCAAACCTCAATCTCCGTCACACCACTCCGCGATGCCCCACGGTGCCGGAACAGCACCCGCAGCTTTCCTGCCCGCACACTCGCAAAACGTACGCTGTTCGCCACCCCGCCCTGCGGCTGCTGCGGCAATCGCCCCGTCTCCCGCACAGGCTGCCACACAGCGCCATCCCACACCTCAATCCGATATGACTCCGGGGGCTGCACCCCACCACCATCGTCATACAGCAGCAGTTCCACTCGCCCCACAGTCTGCTCAGACCCAAAATCCAGCTCCAGCCAGTCCTCCGCATTCGGCGACTCATAACTGGTCCAGCGATTGTGCGGACTGGCCGCAAACACCGCTCGCCCGTCATTCGCCATCTCCACCCGATCATAACGCGATGTGTGCGATGCCGTGATCTTCGGATACTCCGCGCCAGCTCGCCGCGCCGCCAGATTACCCTCCGGCGCTGACGGCACTGCCACCGGACGCTCAGCCGGCCCCCACACCTCCAGCTCCGTCAGACCCGTACGATGCGGACCGGCATGAGTCATCACGATTTTCACCTGACGGACGGCCCGCTGAGAAAACGTCCACACACTGGCCCGCTGCCCCTGCGGCTGTTCCGGCCCCGCGCCCGTCGGCAGCGGCTGCCAGTCGCCTTCCACACGTTCACGCACAAACACCTGACAACGTTCAGGAGCAGCCACAGGCCCGCCATCATCCAGAAACAGCAGCTTCACAGTGTGCACCGGACGCGACATTCCCAGATCAAGCTGCAGTTCGTCCTGAACATTCTTTGAGCCCACAGCCGTCCAGCGATTCGGCGGATGCACGTCATACCATGCGTTGCCGTCAATCAGCTTCGCCGGTGATGTCCCCGGACCCACCGCCGAGGCCATAATTCGCGGGTAATAATCTCCGTCATTGTTCACCGCAAAATTCACATCCACCGGCCCGCCGGATGCCGCCGATCGCCCAACCCCGGTACCCGCTCCCGCAGGCACCCGCACCTGCAGCGGCTGCAGGCGGTCAGCACGAGCGACCTCGAGACCGTCCACCAGCACCATCAGCCCCTGACCACGCCCGTAACGACTGCCGTCGCGGTCCCATAACACCGTCAGCCGATGCCCGTGATAAGGCACATCGTCCAAAGCAAACCACGGCCACGACTCAGACGCCAGCGGATGCAGCTGCAGCATGTCACCCGCAGCAGGCTGCAGACCCACCAGACCCGTCACAACCAGATCACAAAAGCCCGAATGAAAATAATGCTCCGAATGGTTGTACCCGTCATGACCCTCGAAGGAGCCGGTTTCGGGGTGCAAAGCTTCAGCCAGATACGGTCGACCATCCTTGCGATGCGACTTCGCATATGTCTGCAGCAGCGACACGTAGTCCGCCGCTGTCACCGGCAGCGGCCTGCCACCCGGTCCATAATCCGGATGCTGCAGCACATTGGCGAGGGCTTTCAGGGTCTGAGTCGTGGCGTAGGGCCACGACTGACCGCTCCACCAGCAGCACCACTTCTGCAACTGAAACAACGGATCACGACGTTCCACTGTCAGCGGGCCAAAAGGAGCCGCAAAAAACTGCGGATCCATCAGATATTTCCACGCCTGCTCGTAGCCGCGATCCGTGGCTGGCAGTCCAAACTGCCACGGCACATAACCAATCAGCTCACGCCCGTGTTCACTGCCGGCAAACTGACCGGAGTCGTAAGTGCGAGTCAAACGGCGAACCTGATGACCTTCACGCTCCTCATCATCTCGGTACATCTGCAGAAAGAATCCCCTCCGCGAATCCCATAACAGCTCCTGCAGCTTCAGCCGCAGTCCGTCCGCCTTCCGCTCCCACTCCGCCGCCAGCTCCGGCTTGCCGGCAAGACGAGCCACCCGGGCGATGGCGCGTGCATCCGCGCACATGTAGGCGTTGATCGTCGGACGGAAACCCGGAGCTCCCCGGAGAATGTCCTTTGTCTGCCGACTGTTGATATTGAACTCCATCCCGTCATCATGCCCGGTCTGCCAGAACAGACCGATTTCCGGAGCGTAATGCCGCTGCTCCCAGGCCTCGTAATTGCGAATCAGTTCAGGCAGCAGGTCCCGCAGAAATGCCTCGTCAGGATGCACCTCATGCACCGCCCAGATGGCATCCGCCAGCCACGTGCTGTAGTTGCGCGGCTGAGCGCCGGGAGTGCGAAACCAGTAACGCGAGTAGTCGTTGGCGACCTGAGGTGACAGCAGCCAGCGAGCCTCGTACAGCTGATGCCCGGCCGGACAACTGATCGCCCCATACGCCCCTGACCAAAACGGCCGATCCGTAAACTCAGTGAAGGAATACCCGCTGTTTGGTGATCCATAAGTCAGGTGCCGAGTCAACAGTTCCCAGCGATAATACCACGTCGTCGTGATGTCCGTATCCGGACACTCAAAAACCGGGATATTCTGCTGATACCAGTCCCAGTCACGATTCTGCCAGAACGTCTCGCGCTGCAGCAACGCCCGCTTGTCCAGCACCTGCCCCTCGGCCACGGTCCCGCACACCCACAGACCACACAGGATCCCCATCGACAGCCAACGCATCCGCAAACCCTTTGCAGCAAGCCACGATCACGTCACCCGATCATTCTGCAGCGAGCAGCATAAACGAAAGAGCCTGACCGCCCAAATGCACAGGTACCCTCACCGTCACCGCCCCCGACTGGCAACTCATCCTCCCCTCGCCACCGCAGGGAGACAGGGGTGCCAATTCGGCATCACCAACCACAAAAAACACAAAATCCTCCCCTCGCCCCCAACGGGGGAGAGGGGCCGGGGGTGAGGGGGAAAGACACCCTGCCACAAAAAGCAGACACGAGAAAGTTGACAGCAGAAAACAGCTGCCGACCCTGAGATTTATCCGTGAAAATCCGTGTTCATCCGTGGCGAAAAAAACGCTTCTGATCCGTGATTCGCCACGGCAGATCTTGGGCTGAAGTCCGAACTGTGTTCAGCCGTGGCGAGTCGCGGCGCGGCGGAGACCTCGGCAGAAATAGTCCACCGTCGCGTCCGCTTCCACCGTGGCGACAATCTCCAGATTCGTCTGGCGATGCTGGAATCGCCGGCGATCCAGGACGAGTGTTCCGCGAGTCAGGTCGCCCGAAGTCTCCACGTCGGCGGCCACGTGAGCCGTGTCAAAGCTGGCCACTCGCGATGCAATCGCCAGTGCCGCTGCGGCCGGCAGAGTCACCTCTTCAAAAGGCATCAACTGCCGGCAGGCTCGAGCAGAATACTGCAGCAGACCAGTTGCCAGCTCACCCACCGGAGTCGACGGGATCAGACCACTCAGTCGTTCAATGTCCTCAAACGTCAGTCCCGCACTGTGCCCCACCTCCAGCGGAACCAGAATCTTGCCTACCGGCGAACGAATCACCGTGCCGGCCGCCTGAGGATCAGACCAGAAATTAAACTCGGCCGTCGCCGTGACATCACCCACAGCATGCAGCGAACCACCCAGACAGATCAGACCGTTCAGCAGCACCGGCAGCTCAGGGTCCAGCTCAAACGCCATCGCCACATTCGTCAGCGGACCAAATGTCAGTATCCGCACCTCGCCCGGATGTTCACGGACGACATCGACGATCAATCGAGCTGACTCGCGGCGGTTGTGCAGATCGGGCACCAAAGGTTCGACGTCGCCCAGCCCAAAGCGACCGTGCAGGGCCTGGGGATGCGGCAGCCCTTCGGGCAGTTCGGCCAGCGGCCCCTCGGAATATGCAGCCTGCCCGATCCGCGGATGCCGCAGCGGATCCATCAGATCCGTCAGGTAGTGCAGATTCCGAGTCGCCTGGGGACCGGACACGGTGCCGCCACAGGCCGTCAGCGCCAGCACATCCAGCGCGGGATCAGCCAGCGCAATTAATATGGCCAGTGCGTCGCCAATACCCGGGTCAGCATCGATGAGCAGCTTTTGAGTCACAGGTGCGATCCGCAGATGATTACTTCAGGCTGGGGACAGAATTCGGCGAGCAGACGTTCGCGATCCACCACCGGTATTCTACAATTGAGACGGGGAAATTGCCCCTGTGAAAACTGTTCTGACTGTCGTGCTGAGCGGGAAATTCATGACAACACCGCAGATCTGCAGAATCGGCGAGTCCCGGCGCTGGGCGGACATCGTCATTTACCAGGGAATTGCCCGCTGGGTCGAAGTCGCCAGTGACCTCTCAGCCCCTGCCGCCACCCAGATCCGGCAGGTACTGTCGCAAATTGACGCCACACTGGCCCAGATCGGCAGCAGCCGTGAATCACTGCTGCAGATCATCATCCACCTTGCCGACCTCGCCGATGCCGCCGAACTTAACCAACAGTGGGATCAGTGGGTCCCCCCCGGACACGCCCCTGTCCGAGCCTGCGTCCAGTCCGGCCTCGGCGGCGGCTGCAAAGTGGAAATGATCATCGAAGCCGCCGTCAGCTGAGAACGCGCCCAGGCAGAAACACACCGCAGGCGAATTGCACAATCGTCGTGTTTTGCAGGTCAGGGCTCGGGCTGGAAAGCCCGAGCTACGGTTTGTCCTTCAATGTCTGTCAGGCGCCAAAAACAACCACTGCTCTACAACCACAACCACACCTACTTCGGAAACTGCGCCTCATTGATCTTCTGAATGCCGCTGTCGGCGTCCGCGATCTGCAGCTTTCCCACCAGTCGCAGCTTGTCCGGTCGCTCACACACCTTGTCACGACACGCCTGATAGTGAATCTCCACTGTCACCTCGGCCTGCTCGGCCAACTCCGTTGCATCCGTCTCCAGCACACCGTAAATCATCACTTTGCCGTCATACACCACCTGCGGTGTTTCGCCGGCTTCCGCTGATAACTCGTGACCCTCCGGATACTTCACCCGCGTCAGCCTGACCTTCTGACCACTGCTGACCTTCACCTCCGTCGGTATCAGATAATCCTCACTGGCCGGATTCGCATTCACATGCCAGCCCTCCGCCACCGTCAACTCAATCGCCACCGGACACTTCCCGCCCCGCGGCAGCTTGTTGTAAAACGGATAAATTTTCGCCTTGATCGGTCGTGCCTCCTTCTTCTTCTCGTCCGACTTCCCGGCCACCGCAGCTCCCGACTTCTCATCAACCGCAGCCTGCCACATCGGCATCGACGCCGGTCGCACAACTCCCGCAGAACGCAGCCAGCCCGCTCCCCTGCCACCACCCGCGTCCGCCCGCCCCACCTTCACGCCAGCACCCAGGTGCTGCTGCAACGCCAGACCCAGACCCGCACAGCTGGCCGGAGACTGAATCATCGTACCGCTGAATCGACGCAGCAGCTCTTCCGCCACACCTTTGTACTCCGGAACCACCTCCCGAAATGCCAGCACATTCAGCAGCGCCACACTGTTGCCCGACGGTGATACCGAGTCGTACACGGAGCTGGTACGAGCAAACAGTTTTTCATGATCGTTCGACGTGAAGAAGAACGTCTTCTGACCGGCATCGTAAAACAGCTCCATCTGCTTCGCCGTCAGTCGCTTCGCCTCATCCTGCCAGCGCTGCTGGCCAGTCGCCTGATGCAATGCTCGCAAAGCCGCCGCCAGACACGCATAGTCGTCCAGATAGGCCCGCGGACCCTGCACGCCCTGACGCCACGAACGCATCAGCTGCCCGGACGGATCCTGCAGCTTGTCCAGCAGAAACCCGGCTGCCCGCTCCGCCAGTTGCAAATCACCCGCTCGATCAGGCAGACGACCGCTGGTCGCCAGCGCCTGAATCATCAGCGCGTTCCATTCCGTCAGCACCTTGTCGTCCAGAAATGGCCGCGGGCGAGCACTTCGGCGCTGCAGCAGCTTCGCTCGCGCTGCACCCAACCCCTCGCCAATACCCGCCTGCTCCCGCGGCAGATACAGAATGCGACCATGCTCGAAATCCTGCGGCTCGCCAAACCCGTACACCCGCAGAAATTCGTCCGCCTCCGCACCCAGCACCTCCCGAACCTCCGCTTCCGTCCACACATAAAACTCGCCCTCGATCGCGTTCGTTTCTGCATCCAAAGCCGAACAGAAGCCGCCGTCAGGCAACGTCATTTCGCGAGTCAGAAAGCCCACCAGTTCGTCCACCACCTGCTGATACAGCGGATTGGCTTCCACCTGCAACGCCTCGGCATACACCTCCAGCAGCTGCGCCTGGTCGTACAGCATCTTCTCAAAATGCGGCACCGTCCACGTTCGCTCGGTACTGTACCGATGAAAACCGCCACCCAGATGGTCGCGGATCCCGCCCTTCGCCATCGACGTCAGCGAATTGCTGACCATATCCCACAATGTCTTCTCGCCCGTCTGACGGTACAGGCTGAGCAGAAATCTGAGCCGGGGCACGTTCGGAAACCGCGGGCCATCCGGCCGACGCGGATTGAAATCGACTCCGCCCCACATCGGGTCATACTGCCCCTGAATGCCTTTTGAAATCGCCTGCAGCAGTGCCGCATTCAGCTCGACCGGCTCCGCCAGCACCCCCGGTCCCGACAGACGCCGAACTTCGCGAGCAATCATGCCGGAGGTCTGATTCACGGACTCACGTTTGCCCGTCCACAGCTCGTGAATTCGTTCCGCCGCCGTCAGAAACCCGGTACGGCCATCCGGAGTATCCTCGGGAGGCAGATACGTGGCACCGGCAATCGGGTTGCCTTCCCCATCCAAAAACATGGACAGTGGCCAGCCTCCACCCGCACGACTGCCGGCCGCCTGCTGATACACAATCAGACTGGTCATGTAGATGTCGTCAACATCCGGTCGCTCTTCACGATCCACTTTGATGCACACATACTTCTCGTTCATGTATGCCGCAATCTTCTCATTCGAAAACACTTCCCGCTCCATCACGTGGCACCAGTAGCAGCTGCTGTAGCCCACGGACAGAAACACGGGCTTGTCTTCCGCCCGCGCCTTCTCAAAGGCTTCCGGTCCCCACGGATACCACTGAATGGGATTGTGAGCATGCATCAGCAGGTACGGGCTGGATTCGCGAGCCAGTCGGTTTGCCGGATGCCTGTTCTTTTCCGCCGTCTGTCCTGACACCGCAGCACCCTCCGCAGGCTCATCGGCGCCCACCAGACCAGCAGACACCAGCAGCGCTGCCGATACAGCACACACCGCCAGCGCCAGACTTCGCGACGACCAGCACACCGCAATCCCGTTCATAGCACCGCCCCGTTTCCACCCGATCGCCACTGTCCGCACTCCACACTCGTCTGCCATTCTTCGCTGGTCCGCAATCAGGGTTGAGCCCCCAAATGCGAAAATCCGGCGTTTCACCCGCAGTCTACCCGCTGCACCTCACACTGGCGAAGCCCACGGAGCCTGGGTAATTCAGGAAAATTCTGAGACCTCCGCCACCGCGGAATCAGCAGTTCCCGCCGTTACCGACAATTCCGGCGATAAACCAGGGGCTTCAGGCAGCACAGGAAAGCCGCGCAACAACTGCCGGTTCCGCAAATCCATCATGCAGCAGGAACTGTTCGACCGAAACAGACGACAGCGAATTCTGTCGGCCAGGCCGCGCCACGTCATCGGCGCCGCTGCAGCCACAGACTCCGCCTCGCCCGCGAATTCATAGTGCCGCGATCGGACGAAATCATGACCTCACCTCTTATTGCCATGCTGCCCGAAGGTCACCGCATGGATCGGCAGCTGGGTATCGTCTTTGACGTTACCCCGCCCAATCCGGACGACCTGACGCAAATCAATAACATTCAGTCCCGCGAACAGCTCCTGCTGAACCAGAACGGCGTATTCTTCCTGTCACAGATTGCGCTGTGGCACTCCCGCGAAATGAATGCCTTTGCGCCAATTCTGGAAATCACTCTGGCGCGAATCATCGATGAAAACTGGGTTGCCCAGGCCCGGGAACTGTGTCTGCAGCGCAAGGCGGTGGTTGAAAGTTACCCGTCCACCTTCTTCCGCATGCTGACCGTGGTTGTGTGCGCGCTGCTGGCCGGAGTTCTCGTCGTGTGGGCCATCGGTACACACTACAACAAACCGCTCACCGGAATCCTGTCAGCCGACATCACCACCGTGCAGGCCCCGGCCGATGCACGGCTGGCCGAAGTCCACGTACGCCCCGGGGATGAAGTCTTCACCGGTCAGCCACTGCTGCAACTGGAAAACACCGAGATTTCACAAAAGATCGCTGGCATCATGCAGCAGCTGCAGAGCACCGAACAGGAGCTGCTGCGCCTGGAAGCTCAGGCCGCCATTGAACTGGAATGGCGACGACGCGACGTGGATGCTGACATCGCCCGACTGCGATTCACTGTGGCTGATCTGCCGCGAGCTGTTGATCCGCGGAATTCCGCCTCGCGCGGTCGCCGCATTACCGCCACACCGGCATCCGCCTCACATCCGGCCCCCATGCCCGCCGCAGCCGTCACACTGCTGCAGGCCCGTCGCAACACCGCCGGACAGATTCTGTTCTTCGACGGTCAGAAACCGACCGCTGCTCTGACGGAACCGCATCACGCCACACCACCAATTACTCCCGGCACGGCACCCGCAGAACCAGCCCCGGCTGCAGCACCACCGCAGACTCCGACTGCACAAACACCGGTCCAGACCGTGGCTGCTGCTGTCGCTGGACCGGCCGCTGACGATCTGAGCCAGGCACCGGAACCCCAGGAAGCCAAACCCGCCACAGAAAATACTCACACACTCACAGCCCTCACCGAAGCGGAAGCCGAAATCACACGCCTGCAGTCGGTGCGGAACGAACTGCCGGCGCGAGTCGATGCGGCAACGGGCGTGACGGCTGCACGAGCACGCCGTGACGGGCTGCTGGCCGAACTGCAGTCCCTGAAAACAACCAGTCCTGACATCAAAGTACAATCCCCGGTCTATGGCATCGTCGGACAGGTCCGCGGTCGACAGGGGGAACAGGTTGCCGCCCGCGACATCATGCTGAAAATTCTGCACACGGACCGTCGCTGCGTACTGGTGCAGCTGCCGACACCACGAGTCCACGAATTGTCGATGGGTGAAGAAGTGGAGCTCAAATTCCCGGGCAACCAGACGTACCGGGGTAAAGTGGTCGAGCTTCCGCTGATGGCCGACGAACAGGCCAACCGCAGTGAAACCACCACCATGGTCCGCATCGACCCCGTCGGCCGCCTGTGGCCGGCCGTCCCCATCGGATGCCAGATCGAAGTCGTCTCAATCCGCTGACGCCCGGACAATCTTCGCCGCTCAGGCAACCCCGCCGCGCCCGTCTGTGGCACCAAAAAACACAAAATCCTCCCCTCGCCCCCAACGGGGGAGAGGGGTCGGGGGTGAGGGGGAAAGCCTCCCTGGAACCTGCCAACACAGACCGCGACGCAAACACAAACGAGACTGCCTCACAACAGCTGTCGTTCCTCTGCGGTCTCTGTGGTTAACTAAACACCACTGACACACGACATTGCGGTACCGATCTCGGGCTGAAAAGCCCCAGCCGCGTGAATGCGAAGTGCAAACGGGGGGACCTTCACCCCTCACCCCCGACCCCTCTCCCCTGCCAGGGGCGAGGGGTGCTATGCGCGATTTCCACTGCTGCTCAAAAACACAGCAACCAGCGGGCGCG
>SXGQ01532545.1_pt1 | contig 24888 bp, 19 predicted proteins | sample 3178371 | NCBI WGS metagenome assembly SXGQ01 (sample SAMN11356859, study PRJNA531348) | freshwater metagenome | isolation source: freshwater sample F1-20 | place: China: Fuxian Lake, Yuxi | collected 2017-12-25 | reverse complement strand
ACGGCCTTGGGTACATCACTGGTCAACACACTTTTCGTTTTAGACGAACCCAGCATTGGCCTGCATCCGCGCGACATGAGTCGCATCACACAAGCCATGCACCGCCTAAGAGACGCTGGCAACACTTTGGTGGTGGTAGAACACGACCCCGCCGTGATGTTAGCCGCCGATCGCATGATCGACATGGGCCCAGGGCCTGGCGAGAAGGGTGGGCACATTGTGTTTGACGGCAGCACGCAAGACCTCAAAAACGCCAGCACCTTAACGGGCGACTACTTGGGTGGTCGTAAGCAAGTGGGCATGGGCTTCAAGCGCCCCGTGACCGACAACACACCGCGCCTCATCTTGGAAGGCGCCAAAGAACACAATCTCAAAGATGTGGCGATTGATTTTCCGCTACAACGTTTGGTGTGCGTCACCGGCGTGAGCGGCTCGGGCAAATCGAGTTTGATTCAAGACGTGCTGGCCCCCGCGCTGCTCAGGCACTTTGGCAAGAGCACCGAAACACCTGGCGCGCACGACAGATTGCTCGGCGCCGATCACTTAAGCGATGTGGTGTTTGTAGACCAATCACCCATTGGCAAAACAGCGCGCTCTAACCCCGCAAGTTATGTGGGTGCATGGGACAGCATCCGAGAAATTTTTGCCACAGCGGCATTGTCTAGACAACGCGGGTACACCGCGTCTAAGTTCAGCTTTAACAGTGGCGATGGCAGGTGCCCCACTTGCGGTGGCTCGGGCTTCGAGCACGTAGAAATGCAGTTCCTGAGCGACGTGTATTTGCGCTGCCCCGATTGCGATGGCAAGCGTTACCGTCCTGAAATTTTGGAGATCAAAATTGAGCGTCAGCTGATGGGTGAGCTCAAAGCAAGGCACCTCAATGTGGCCGATGTGCTTGACCTCACAGTGAGTGAAGCCGCCGCTTTGTTTGCGCAAGACCGCGATGTGATTCGCGCGCTGCAGCCTATTGTGGATGTGGGTTTGGAGTATGTGAAGTTGGGCCAACCTGTGCCCACTTTGTCGGGCGGTGAAGCGCAGCGTTTGAAGTTGGCGGGCTTCTTGGCGGGGGCGGCCAAGACGGCTACTTCTAGCAAGCAGTCTGTGGCCAAGAAGGGCACTCTCTTTTTATTCGACGAACCCACAACTGGTTTGCACTTTGATGACATTGCCAAGCTCATGCGCGCGTTGCGCAAGTTGCTGGAAGGTGGCCATTCGCTCATTGTGATTGAGCACAACCTTGACGTTATAAGAGCTAGCGATTGGTTGATTGATTTGGGACCTGAAGGTGGGGATGCTGGGGGATATGTTGTTGCTGAAGGCATGCCTGAGGATGTACGCAATCACGCTACTTCGCACACTGCTTTGGCGTTAAGAGAGTACGCTGAAGCGATGGGGGAGTTGGGTGGGTTGCTGAAGGTTTCTGAGGCCGTCAGTTCTTCCGGCGAGCGGGTTACGCCGGGTGCCTCATACGCTGGCACGAAATCGTTACCCGGCGCAACCCACTCACCGGAAAAACAGACTTATGCACTTGATATCAACTCAGCTGCGTTGGCTCAAAAAACTTTAGAGCAAAACAGCATTCGCATCGTCAACGCCAAAGAGCACAACCTTAAAAACTTGAGCGTAAATATTCCAAGGGGTCAATTCAACGTCATCACCGGCGTGAGTGGTTCTGGTAAATCAACATTGGCTTTCGACATTCTGTTTAACGAAGGCCAACGCAGATACCTAGAAAGCCTCAACGCCTACGCACGCAGCATCGTGCAACCAGCAGGACGCCCAGAAGTAGACGCGGTATACGGCATTCCCCCCACCGTGGCCATTGAACAAAGACTTTCACGTGGGGGTAGAAAAAGCACCGTAGGCACCACCACAGAAGTGTGGCACTTCTTACGTCTTTTGTACGTGAAGCTAGGCACGCAACATTGCATTCACGACAACGCCGCAGTGCAGCCGCAAACACCCGACAGTATTGCCGCGCAGCTCATGAAAAACTTCAAGGGTCAGCACATTGGTTTGCTGGCGCCTTTGGTTATGAATCGCAAAGGTGTGTACACCGAGTTAGCAGATTGGGCGCGGCCGCGTGGTTACACGCACTTGCGTGTGGATGGCAATTTCTTGCCAACTACAAACTTCCCGCGCATCGATAGATTCAAAGAACACACCATAGAGCTGCCCGTAGCCAGCCTCAAAATTAGCGCCGACCAAGAAAAGCAACTCAGAGAAGCACTCACCAAAACATTGGAGTTAGGCAAAGGCGTGGTGCATGTGTTGAGCAATCTCGATGGCTTGCAAGAAGCCATGCAAGAAGCCATGCAAGAAGCCGCCAGCCTAACGGCCCAAGGCACCAAGCTGGAAAAACCAGAAGCATTTCCCCCAACATCGCACATTGGCAAACTGCAAGTGTTTTCCACACTGCGCGCATGCCCCGTGTGCAGCACGTCTTACAACGAGCTAGACCCGCGCCTGTTCAGTTACAACAGCAAACACGGTTGGTGCCCCGAGTGCGTGGGCACGGGCGTGCAACTGACCAAAGACCAACGCAAAGTGTTTGACGACTCTGTTAGAGACGACGACAACAAAGGCCGCGAGCAAAGTTTTGCCGAGCCCGAAATTGAAGACCTCATTGAACATGTGTGCCCCCACTGCGAAGGCACGCGCCTTAACGCCACCGCGCGCCACGTGAAGTTCACCGCGCAACACTTGCCCATTACCGACATTGCCCGCATGAGCGTGACCGACGTGCGCAAGTGGGTGCAAAGTTTGGCCAAAGGAAATTTACCCAATGGCAATGCACCCAAAGCCAACGAACCCAAGGTCATTGAGCTGACGCAGCGCGAACAAGACATAGCCCGCGACCTGTTGCCAGAAATTGAAAGCCGCCTAGAGTTCTTAGAAGAAGTAGGCTTGGGCTCCCTCACGCTAGACCGCGGCGCACCCACACTGAGTGGCGGCGAAGCGCAGCGCATTCGGCTGGCCGCACAACTGGGCAGCAACCTGCAAGGCGTGTGCTACGTGCTAGACGAACCCACCATTGGCTTGCACGCACGCGACAACCAAATATTGCTGAACGCATTGCACAAGCTGGGCGACAAAGGCAACACGCTGGTGGTGGTAGAGCACGACGAAGACACCATTCGCCGCGCAGACCACATCATCGACATTGGCCCCAGCGCCGGCAAGCGCGGCGGCAAGTTGGTAGCGCAAGGCAGCGTGAAAGACATTACCGACGCAGCCGATTCGCAAACTGGCAAATATTTATTGCACGCCATGAAGCACCCGCTGCAAGCCAGAAGAAGCATGCAGAACCCCCTAAACTGGCTGCAACTAAAAGGCGCCAACCTACACAACCTACAAAACGTCAACGTTCAAATCCCACTCCAACGCCTAGTAGCCGTAACCGGCGTAAGCGGCTCCGGCAAATCAACGCTTGCACGAGACGTCCTGCTAGCCAACGTCCAAACCCACGTAAGCCAACGCTCCACCAAAGCAGGCAGAGACGAACAAGCCGCAGGCAAGTTCCCGCAACTTACAGGCTGCTCCGAACTCAAAGGCTTCGAAGTCATAGACCGCGTACTAGAAGTAGACCAAACCCCCATTGGCAAAACACCGCGCAGCTGCCCCGCCACCTACATCGGCTTTTGGGACACGATAAGAAAACTCTTCGCCGAAACCTTAGAAGCCAAAGCACGCGGTTACTTAGCAGGCCGGTTCAGCTTCAACACCGGCGAAGGCCGATGCCACACCTGCGAAGGCCAAGGCTTAAGAACCATCGAAATGAGCTTCTTGCCCGATGTGAAAGTACCGTGCGAAGCCTGCCACGGCGCACGCTTCAACCCCGAAACCCTGGCCGTAACCTGGCGCGGCAAAAGCATAGGCGATGTGCTCAAAATGGAAGTAGACGAAGCCGTGGGCTTTTTCGAAACCATGCCCTCTATAGCCCACCCCTTGCAACTGCTCAAAGACGTAGGCCTGGGCTACCTCACCTTAGGCCAACCCTCACCCACCCTCAGCGGCGGCGAAGCGCAGCGCATCAAGCTGGTCACCGAACTCACCAAAGTGCGAGACGAAGTAGGCAAGCGCGGCAACAAAGCGCCGCACACCTTGTACGTACTAGACGAACCCACCGTGGGCCTGCACATGGCCGACGTGGACAAACTCATTTATGTGCTGCACCGCTTGGTTACCGCGGGCCACAGCGTGCTAGTCATAGAGCACGACCTAGACGTGATAGCCGAAGCTGACTGGATACTAGACCTAGGCCCCGAAGGCGGCAAAGCCGGCGGCCAAGTGGTGGCCAGCGCCACGCCCGAGCAAGTGGTGAGGCTGGGCACACACACAGGCGTAGCGCTGCGCAAGTGTCTGCAAGTTTAAAAATATAATAACGACAACAATGCAAGACAACGACAAAGTCAAAGACCAACACAACCCCTGGCAAGACAAATGGCTGGTGGCCTACACCAAGCCACGCCTAGAGCTGGTGGCCCTGCAAAACTTAGAGCGTCAAAACTTTGAGGCCTACCTGCCTCGCTACAAAAAGTTTAAAAACACCGAAACCGGCCCCGTGCCTGTGTTTGAGCCCATGTTTCCGCGCTACATCATGTTCAGGCCCAGCAAAGCCGAGCAAAGCATCGAAACCGTGCGCAGCACCAAAGGCATTTCGCACGTGGTGCGCTTTGGCTTCGAGCCTGGTGTGGTAAGCAGCAGCATGGTGGCCACCATTCAAGCCTTTGAAGCCTCTCAACACCAAGCCACTTTGCAAGAAATGAGCAACTTCAAAGCCGGCCAAAAAGTAAAGCTCAAGCACGTGGGCTTGGGTGCCTTAGAAGGCTTGGTGCAAAGCGTGTCTGCCAAGCGCGTGGCCGTGTTGTTAGAAATTTTGGGCAGGCCCACTTTGGTGCAGGTGGACCACCACCAAGTAGAAGCCTCAGATTAAAAAACAATTTGCCCCAAAAGCAGTACCAACTTACTCGTTTGTGTATCTACTTTCATACCAGTGTCTTTTTTAAACACGCCAGACAGTTCTTTTGTGGCGTAAAATTATAGAAATCAAAATAATCCAAATGTTTTACCTTTGGAGACATGGGTTTTCCCCTATTCGGGGCCTGCAGGCTTTAAAATCCCATCTTTGCCCTGTATGTCATTCATACAATGGGCATTGCGGTAGCCTGCGCAACCCTTATTCCCAGAAAAAGCTCATTCAATGAATTCACTTTCTAACGCCCGCAAATTGGGCTTGGTGCTTCTAATCAGTGGCTTTGCCTTTGCTCCCTTGAGCATGGCCTTGGCGCAAACACAAAACACTGGCAACGCCGCCCTACTGGGTGCGGCGCAAGGCCAAACCCCCAACGCAGGTGGTACAGGCGCAGCCGGCATGACAGGCCTGGCACAACCCGACCTGCAACAGCCCGGCCTGCTAGCCCCCACCATCCCCCCCCGCCCAGACTTTGGCGCCCAAGACGCCCAGCGCAACAACCTTAGCCCATTGCGCGCACCCAGGCTGCCACAACCCAGCCAATTCCAAAAGTTTGTGCAAGAAAGCACAGGCAAGCTGCTCCCATTGTTTGGCGCTAGCCTGTTTGAAAACCCCATGGCCTACGCAGCCGACGCTGCTGCGCCCGCCCCTTCTGAATATTTTTTAGGCCCAGGCGACGAAGTACGCATTCAAATATGGGGCACCGTAGACTTTGTAGGCAACCAAACCCTAGACCGCAACGGCCAAATTAACTTGCCCAAAATTGGCGCCATCACCTTAGGTGGCGTGCAAGTAAAAGACCTGGAGGCTGTACTTAAAAAACAAATAGGCACCGTGTTTAACAACGTGAACGTCAACGCGGCCCTAGGCAAACTGCGCGGCATAACCGTCTATGTAGTTGGCCAAGCCAACCAGCCCGGCACCTACAACCTCAACAGCCTTAGCACTTTGGTGAATGCGGTGTTTGCCAGCGGCGGCCCCAACACCAACGGCAGCATGCGCCAAATTGAACTGAAGCGCGGCGGCAAAACCATTACCACCCTAGACCTGTACGACTTTATTGCCAAAGGCGACAAAAGCAAAGACGCCGCCTTGCAGCCTGGCGACGTAATCATGATTCCCCCTGCCGGCCCACGCATGGCCATGGTGGGCGCCACAGACCATGGCGCTATTTATGAACTCAAAGCCGGTGCCAAAGTGAAAGACGTATTGGCATTGGGCGGCGGCCTTTCAGCCTTGGCCAGCCAACAAAAAGCCTTGCTAGAAAGAATCGGCGTGCAAGCCGCACAATCAACCCAAGCCAACAGTTCTGCCAACCGCCAAGTTCAAAACTTGACACTCAGTGCTCAAGGCTTAGACGTTGATCTGAAAGACGGCGACGTATTGGTGCTGCTGCCCATAAGCCCAGCCTTTGCCAACGCCATTACATTGCAAGGCACCGTGGCTCAGCCGCTTCGCCACCCATGGACCGCCAACATGCGCGTGTCTGACCTGATACCCGAACGCGAAGCGTTAATTACCCCAGACTACTACAAGCGTAAAAACAAGCTAGTACAAGGCTTTGACGACGAAAAGCTCAAAGACACCAAAGATGCCGGCGCCAATGTGGCCAGCCGCATCAACAGCATGGTGGACCAAATTAACTGGGACTACGCCGTAGTAGAGCGCCTCAACACCAAAGACCTGCGCGTAGAGCTCATTCCTTTTAACCTCGGCAAAGCCGTGTTGCAAAAAGACCCCGCCCACAACCTTGCATTGCAGCCTGGCGATGTGGTGACCATCATGAGCAGCACCGATGTGCAGCTGCCCGTCGAACGCAAAACCCGTTTGGTGCGCATTGAAGGCGAAGTGGCCGCCCCGGGTGTGTATGAAGCCAAACCAGGCGAAACATTGCCCCAACTGCTGCAGCGCGTGGGTGGCCTTACCCCCCAAGCCTACTTGTATGGCACCGAGTTCACCCGCGAAAGCGTGCGCAAGCAACAACAAGAAAACTTAGACCAAGTGATACGCCGCCTTGAAGCCCAAGGCGCCACTGCTGGCGCTACGCTGGCTGCCAACCTAACTGCCGACCGAGCTGCACAAGCTGCCAATTTGCAACAGCAACAGCAACAACAAATGCAAGCCCAAATTGCCCGCCTTAGAGCCTTGAAAAGCAAAGGCCGAGTGAGCTTAGAACTAGACCCCGACAAACAAAACCTGCCCAACCTGCCCTTGGAAGATGGCGACACCATTTTGGTACCTACCCTTCCAGCCTTTGTGTCTGCAGCCGGTAGCGTGAATAACGACAACGTCTTTATCTTCAGGCAGGGCAAAACTGTGGGCGATGTGATTACCTCTGCAGGTGTGAACGAAGACTCCGAACTTTCGCGGGCCTTTGTGTTGCGCGCAGACGGCTCCATATTTAGCAGAAAGGACGCAGGCCTGTTCACCAGCTTTGAACGCGCCAAACTGATGCCAGGCGACACTGTGGTGGTGCCCTCCAAAGTAGACCGTGAAAGCAGTTACAACTTCATCATGCGAGGCCTGAGAGACTGGACTCAGATTTTCAGTAACTTGGGTATTGGTGCTGCAGCCATCAGGACGCTGAGGAATTGATATGTCTCAAAACCTGAACGACAACCAAAGTTCTGAAAACAATATGCCCACGGGCATGCAAGATGACGATGAAATAAGTCTGCTCGACTTACTTCAAACCATTGTGGACAACCTGAGGTTGTTGGTACTTGGGCCTTTGGCTGTGGGCTTTACGGCATTGGGAATTAGCTTTTTAATTCCACCTACTTACACTGCTAAGACTCAGTTTTTGCCGCCTCAGCAGCAGCAAAGTGCTGCGGCCAGTATGTTGGCTAGTTTGGGTAGCTTGGGAGGATTGGCTGGCGCTGTGGGTGGCATAAAGAATCCTGCGGATCAGTTCATTGCTTACATGAAAAGCGTCACGCTTCAAGACTCACTTATTGAGCGCTTTAAATTAATAGAGCGTTATGAGGTTAAAACAAAAACAGATGCGCGTCTTGCATTGACTGGCAGTGTTAGAACTGCATCCGGTAAAGACGGTTTAATTTCTGTTGAAGTTGACGATAAAGACCCTAAGTTTGCAGCCGAGCTTGCAAACGCTCATGTTGAAGAACTTGGCAAACTTCTTGGCAAGCTGGCCACCACAGAAGCCCAGCAACGCCGCCTCTTTTTTGAAAAACAGCTGAACCAAGCCAAAGACAAACTCATTCAATCTGAAATTGCCTTGAAAGCTACTGGCGTTTCTGGCAGTGTTTTGAAATCTAACCCTGCATCAGCTGTGGCTGCTGTTGCTGGTCTTCAAGCAGCAGTTACTGCCCAAGAAGTGAAGCTCGGTGCTATGCGCGGCTACTTGGCCGAATCTGCGCCAGATTTCAAGCTTGCGATGAGTGAGCTGTCTAACTTAAGAAGCCAGCTGGTAAAACAAGAAAAGGATTCCCCGGCAACAGTCGGCAAAGCCACCACAGAGGGCGACTACATCACCAAGTACCGTGAGTTCAAATACCATGAGACATTGTTTGAGCTCTTCAGTAAACAGTTCGAGTTGGCTAAGGTAGACGAGGCCCGTGAAGGTGCTGTGATTCAGGTGCTTGATGCGGCGCAGGCCCCTGAGAGGAAATCAAAACCAAAGAAGGCCATGATTGCGATAATTGCAACACTGGCGTCTGGATTTGCGTTGCTGTTGTTTGTGTTTGTAAGACAAGCCCTCGCGAATGCACGTAAAGACTCAGAGTCTGCGCAAAAGATGGCGCAACTTAAGAACTCTTGGCGCAGGGCCTTGGGGCGTGCTTGATGTTACTAAGTAAATTTAAAAACGACTTTCAAGTGAAAAGCTGTGGAAATAATGCAATCCCGATATGGGGCTTTAGCAGGCGCTTGAATTATTATTGGATTTAGTTTTTTTGGAAAAAATCAATCCCTTAAAACAAACTGCAAGTGATTTTTCCAAGGCTCCTAAGGGGTCGAACACAATCAAAAGCTCCGATTTTCGATTAGCTGAGGGTATTTCTGCAGCTAGTTAGCAGCCAGTGAGTCAATATTGAATATGAACAATCCAATCGAACAACATTACACTCGGGACTCTTGCGGGATTTCACATCATGGGTAAGATCATGATGCGTACTCTGAATCGTTTTGCCGCGCCTGCCTTGGCTTTGCCCCGTGCAATCAAGCGCGGTATCGTGCTTGCTCTTGACGCTGCTCTTTGCATTTTGTCTGTCTGGCTCGCTTTTTACCTGCGCAGTGACAATTTGAGTCCTATGTCAGGTCCAGCCATTTGGCCTGCAGTGGCCTCTGTTTCGCTGGCTTTGCCGTTGTTTATCACCTCGGGTCTTTACCGCGCTATCTTTCGCTACAGCGGCTTGCCAGCCATGTTGGCGGTGGGGCGGGCCATGCTTTTGTATGGCCTGGCTTTTGCGGCCATCTTTACATTTTGGGGTGTGGATGGCGTACCGCGCACGGTGGGCCTGATCCAGCCGATTTTGCTTCTGCTTTTGGTTGGTACATCACGCGCTGCGGCCCGGGTGTGGTTGGGTGGGCTTTATCACCAGCAGCTGCGTAAGGCTTCTTTACCGCAGGCCCTGATTTATGGGGCGGGCAACGCAGGCCGTCAACTCGCCTCTGCCATGGCTAACAGCCCAGAGATTCGGGTGGTGGGTTTTCTGGACGATGACGACCGGTTGCATGGCCATGTGTTGAATGGTGTGCCTATTCACAACCCAGCGGATTTGGCCGAGGTGTTAATCGACACCTCCATCACCGATGTGTTGCTGGCCTTGCCCAGTGTGTCCCGTCAGCGCCGGCATGAAATTTTGAATGAACTAAAGCCTCACAAGGTGGCGGTGCGCACTCTTCCGGGCCTTAGCGACATTGCCACCGGCAAGGTGAGCCTGAGCGATGTGCGCGAGCTGGACATTGACGACCTGCTAGGCCGTGAGCCGGTCAAGCCTAATGGCTTGCTGCTTAACCTGAACACCCACCACAAAACCGTGCTGGTGACCGGGGCAGGGGGCAGCATTGGCAGCGAGCTGTGTCGTCAGATCCTCAAAACTAATCCCAAGCAGTTGCTGTTGGTGGAGATGAGTGAATTTGCTCTCTATCAGATTCACCAAGAATTGCAGGCATCGCTTGCAGGCGAAGGGGTAAACCTGAACGAGCCAGTTCAGGACGATGCGCCTGAAGTACTTGAGGACAGTGACGGGCCAGCCATTGAGATCGTGCCCTTGCTGGCTTCGGTCTGCGACGAAGTGCGCATGCAAGAGATCATGGACACCTGGAAGCCGCATACGGTGTACCACGCGGCTGCCTACAAGCATGTGCCCTTGGTGGAGCACAACCCGGCTGAAGGCGTGCGCAACAACGTGTGGGGCACCCGGGTGTGCGCCGAAGCGGCTGCACGCAACAGCGTGCGCAACTTTGTGCTGATCAGCACCGACAAGGCGGTGCGGCCCACCAATATCATGGGCGCGACCAAGCGCTTGGCAGAGATGGTGTTGCAGGCGCTGGCCGAGGTGAATGCAGCCGTGGTTGCCCAAGGGGGCAGGGCACCCAGCGCCAAAACCACCTTCTCCATGGTCCGTTTTGGTAATGTGCTGGGCTCCAGTGGTTCTGTGGTGCCATTGTTCCGCGAGCAGATCAAAAATGGCGGGCCTGTAACGCTCACCCACCCCGAAATCACCCGCTATTTCATGACCATCCCCGAGGCGGCGCAGCTGGTCATCCAGGCCGGCGCCATGGGGCAGGGTGGCGATGTTTTTGTGTTGGACATGGGACAACCCGTCAAGATCATCGACTTGGCCCGCCGCATGGTGGAACTTTCGGGCCTGACGGTGCGCGACGAGCTGAACCCCAGTGGCGACATTGAGCTGGTGGTGACCGGCCTGCGCCCCGGAGAAAAGCTTTACGAAGAGCTGCTGATTGGCGACAACCCCAAGCCCACCCAGCACCCGCGCATCATGAAGGCGCACGAGCATTATTCGAGCTGGGCGCAACTGGAGGGCAAGCTCAATGCACTTAGCATAGCCATGAGCGTGAACGATGTGCCTGTCATACGCGTCTTGCTCCAAGACCTGGTCAGCGGCTACCAGCCCAACGGTGAAGTTGTGGACTGGGTGCACATGGCGCTAGAGCGTGAAGCGCTGGCCAATGAGTAAATTGGACTTGGCCGCACCCAACACGCACGCCATCGAGGCCTTGATCGCCCAGTATTGGCAAGAGATCCAATCCAGCGGCTACCAGCGGATCGAATACAAAAACGTCTCCGCCTGGGTGCAGAAAATGATCGAAGAGAAGCTAGCTTCCGGTCGGCGCTGACCGGCATCTGCCTTGCGGTAGAGATCAGTTGACTTTGCGGATGCTGGCCGGTGGCACCGACATCTTCACTTGTTTGCTCAGAATGTTGAGCAGCACCATCACCCGGCCTTCGGCATCTGCCGTTTGGTAGATAGCCTCCACCCCCACAAACGGCCCATCCGTCACCACGACCTGCTCGCCAGGCTCAAAGTGACGCAGTTGCACCTCGTTCGAAGCGGTTTTGACCTGCAGTTGGGCAATCAGCTCGTCTTCAATCTTGGCCGGCGTCTGGCCAAATGTGACCAATCGGCTCACGCCAACGGTGGAGCGGATAGGCGCCCAGCTTTGTGACTCTAGCCCAGTGCCCAGGCGGATGAACAGGTAACGGGGGAAAAGCGGCTCTTGCACAATCTGTAATGCACCCCGACGCAGCTTTTCAGCACGGATCAACGGCAGAAAACACGCAAAGCCTTGGCGCTCGAGGTTTTCCAGAGCAACCCGTTCTTGGCGGATCTTGGTGTGGATCAAATACCAGTTGCTCATCTCAAGGCCTTTTTCTTACAGAATTGAAAACAGATTCTACCGGTTTTGGTGACCGCTAACTGACAGAGCGGCCTGAAGCTGGGCCGTTTTCAGCCGTGCCGGTCAAAACCCGCCTGATCCTAGGGCCAGATCTCCTGGTTAAAAACTTGGGCCCAGCGCATGGGGGTGTCGGTGCCCACCCTGCAGCGCTTGGAGGCGGATGACCCTGGAGTGGGCATTGGCATTGTGGCTACAGCACTGTGGCTCATACAGCTTGATGGCGCTTTGGCGCAGTTGGCATCGCCTGAGTTAGACCAAGGGGCTATCGAGATGGACATTCGCAAGGCTCAGGCACTCGGGCGTGCACGTGCTCAGGCAGCAGCTCTGTCGCTAAGAACGCGCAGTTCACCAAGTGCTAAAGAGGTTTGAACAGTGCGTTCTGCTAGAGTTTTGTTAGATCATCAAATTTTCCCAACAAAAGCATTTACAGTGTGCAAAGTGAAAGAAAGAACTGAATGACAAACAACTTTTCATCCTTTTATTTTGGGGTAAACAAAGGCTCCAGTGGCTTTGTGTATGCATTGGCATTTGCTTTTGCCGCGGTTTGCTTAACAGCCAGCGCCCAAAACACCAGCCTATCAACTGCTTCAGAAAACACCTTCGGCATTTCTGCTTTAAGTTACAAATACAACGAGCCTGGCTTTATGAAGCTCAATGCTACCAAGCTGGGCGTAGACCTTTCTACTACCTTTGCGCCTGGCGCCAAGTGGCCCAATAAGCCCGACTCTTGGTTTTACAAAGCAGAGCTCAGCTATTTTTCGGGCAATGCCGACTACACCAGCCCCATTAGCGGCACTCTAAGCAACACGCCCCACTGGTTCTATGAAGCCCGTATGTTGGCGGGCAAAGACATAGACATGGGTACCTATGTATTGTCCCCCTACACAGGCTTGGGCTACAGGCATTTGTACAATGACTTGGGTTACGAGCGCACCAGCAACTACACCACCTTGCCTATTGGCATTACCCACAAGGTAAAGCTAACTGACAATTCACAACTGCACACCACCGTGGAGTACATGCATTTGTTGTCGGGTGTGCAAAAAGTGCAGCTTATTCAAAGCATTAGCATGAACCAGAAGAATGGATTTGGGCTGCGTTTGAGCATGCTAAAGCGCCAAGACAAATGGTCTATGGGCCCCACTTTGACCTACTGGAACCTGGGCCAATCGGAGTTAGGTGGCCTTACCCCCTTGTACGAGCCCAAAAACAACACCCTAGAAATTGGCTTTAAGGGCGCCATGCACTTCTAAATGCCATGAAAAACCCCAACAATTCACAAAAAAGTCATTTCAAACTGGGCTTTTTGTGTTTTAATTTATTATCTTAGTAACTATCCCTCCCGGAGTTTCTATGTCTAGCAACAAACTTTCAGCTATTTTTGTAGCATCTATTTTGGCAGCCACACAAATGTCTGCTCAAGCCCAAACTGGCGCTAGCGCTGCTACCAGCTCTGCCGTAGGTAGTGTCAATTCAAATGTGTTTTTTGCAACTGCTGCAGTAGCTTTTATAGCAGCTGCTAGCAGCGGTAGTAGTGGTGCTGCTTCTGTTGTTACTCCACCTGCTGGTGTAACACCTCCCCCAGCTGCTGGCAATTCTGCTACTACAGCTACTGCAGCTGCTACACAAGCTGCAGCAGCCAATACTGCTGTTTCTTCTGCACTTACTTCTTTGTTAGCTGCTGCTGGTACTAGCCCAGACGCTTCCATTACGGCGGCCTACAACGCTGCCAATGCCGCAGCCGCTGCTGCAGCCACTGCGCAAGCTGCAGCTGCTCAAGCAGCGTCTGACCTTGATGTTGCCTCAAAAGTGAACGTGGTGGGTGTTGTGAATGGCGGCCGCACTATTTGCGCTGCTGCTAACTCATGTACTAAAGCAGAACTGTTGGCGTTGAGCTTGCGCGCCGCCCAAACTGCTGTGGCTGCTGCCGATGCTTCTTTCAGAGCCATTTCTTTGTCTTTGGCACTGCGTGACCTTATCTTGAGAATCAACCCATCTGCTTCAGTGGCTAGTGCCGTGGCATTGCTCACCACTGCACAAACTGCTGCAGCTGCTGCCCAAACTGCTGCTAACGCAAGCATTACCAACTACCAAGCCCTTGCTACTGCTTTGGGCACCACTGGTACAACCATTACTGGTTCTACAGGCACCACTGGCACCACTGGCACCACTGGTACTACCGGTACAACAGGCACCATTTAATCTAACTCTTAGCGTTTAACCAACGCTAGACACTAACTGGCTCGGAGGTTTTTTCCTCCGAGTTTTTTTTTGCAAAATTGAGGCAGCTTGTGAATTGGTTTTCAATTAGATTGGTGGGTTCAATATTTGTCCTGTTAGCTTTATTGACAGGCTGTGTTCAAACACCCGTAACTCAGACCTTGGCTGAAGCCTTTGGCAAAGGCAAGAGCAGTAACATAGACGCCATCAAGCTCAACCCCAATTTAAAGTATTTAAGAGTAACTGTGCGCGACCGTGCTGTGCTCATGGTGCTGGGCTATTCAGAAAATTCTCCAAAAGGCATTGTTGAAACTTGGTACAGCAGCCAAGGTGAGGTACTCAAGCTTTTGAACGGGCGCGTGGTGTCTACCAATGGATTTGAAATTGATTGGCGCAATGTGAATGACGTGCCCTTTCCAAATTGGACAGAATTGAATGCATTGAACTTAAGTGCATCTTCTTTTGAATTTAAACGCACTTACGATCAAATGCCTGCCTATCAGTTTGGCATTTCTGAAACTGTGCAGTTGTATGGTGTGCGCACGCCCACCAATGCCAACTTGGTGGGTTTGCCTGCCAACCAGCTGAAGTGGGTGGAAGAAAAAGTGAAAGGCACTGTGCATGGACTGCCTTCTGCGCGGTATGGCCTGAGTACCCAGAATGGTCAAACTTTTGTGGTTTATGGTGAGCAGTGTTTTTCAAGTGAACTTTGCTTTTCTTGGCAAACTTGGCCTGTGGCCAAATGAATATTTGTTGGATAGTGAAAATAATGTTCAATAAATTTGCTACTCGGTTGGTTGTTCATAAAGCTGGTGCGCCATTCGCTATTTTGTTGTGTGGGCTTTTAACTTGCACTGGCATAACTGCGCAAGCATCGCAACTAGCTCACACAGAAGGCGAGCGCCTGAGCGATTGGATGCTTCGCCAACCTTCTAGTACCATGTTGTATGCAGCAGGCTTGCAGTGGCAAGTGCCAAGCGAGCGCGATGCGCAGGCTAAGCTCAAGCACAGAGTGCTTGATGCGCTGAATGTGACGCCTCTTGTTTCTTCTACCGACAAGGCCAACTTAAGCAAATGGGTAGAAGCCTTGCCAGTAACCGGCCGTGTGCGCTTAGCCCAGGCAGATGCTCGCTGGCTTCAGGCACACCCTAGCCAAGACCCAGTTTTAAAAGCTGACCACAAAGTGGTATTGCCCAATAGACCAACTACAGTGAGTGTGCTGTTGCAAAGTGGTGAGCTGTGCACCGTGCCGCATATGGCTGGCGCTCAAGTGAGAAACTACATTCAAGCGTGCGCGTACTCACAATTAGACAGCACAGACCGCGCCTACATTGTTCAACCAGATGGTGCTGTGGTGGACTATGGCATTGCCATGTGGAACCAAGAAGCTCAAGCTGGCATAGCGCCTGGGGCCTTGCTGTGGGCGCCTTCACGAAACAGTGGGTTTTCTAATGAGTTGTCTTTGCAGCTGGCGCAATTTTTGGCCACTCAAAGTTATGAAAATTTGGTGGCTGCTGTTACTTCGCGGCCAATGGTTTCTGGTGCCAGTGTTGTGGCCGAGCCCGTTGCTGCAACTGCAACTGCTCGCAGTTTGCCAATCACTGCCAGCGATTGGGGCTTTGTAGGTTTGCTTCAAACACCTAGCGCACGCATGTCACCAGTGGGTGATGCACGATTCAACATGAGCCGTGTGTACCCGTATGAACGAACCAATGTGTTTGTTCAACCCTTCGATTGGCTTGAGGCAGGCTTTCGGTATTCAAACATAAGCAACCGCTTGTATGGTCCGTTTGAGCTGTCGGGCACTCAGTCCTTAAAGGACAAAAGCATTGACTTCAAACTGCGCTTGCTAGAAGAATCAGCTTACATTCCGCAAGTGGCCATGGGCATGATTGACTTTGGTGGCACCGGTTTATTCTCTAGCGAATATGTGGTGGCCAACAAGCGCTTTGGCAACTTCGATACCAGCTTGGGAATGGGCTGGGGTTACTTAGGGTCTAGTGGCAACATAGCCAACCCCTTGTCTAAGTTGAACTCAAGCTTCAACACCCGCAGTGCAGACACTGGCATGGGCGGCACCCCCGCTTTCAAATCATTCTTCCGAGGCCCAACTGCTTTGTTTGGTGGCGTGCAGTACCACACCCCTTGGCGCAACTGGGTGCTAAAGGCTGAATACGATGGCAACAACTATCAAAACGAGCCACAAGCCAACAACCGCAAACAAACAACCCCCTTCAACTTTGGGGTGGTGTACAGACCCAACCCGTCTGTAGATTTGTCTTTGGGTGTGGAGCGTGGCAATACGGTTATGGTGGGCTTAACGCTGCGAACGTCTTTGCCCAACCTAAGCGTGCCCAAAGTATCAGAACCCCCCACCCCCAAAATTGCCACCACGCGCCCACAGCAAGCGCCCGAGTGGGTAAGCACGGTGGCCGATGTTTCAGACATGAGCACCTGGGTGGTTCAAAAAATTGCCCTGCATGGCAGCTTAATGCAAGTAGACATAGAGGCATTGTCTGGCGCGCATTGGAATGACCGCCTGCACCGCATTTTGACCATTCTGCATCGCGATGCGCCGGCCAACATACAAACGTTTGAGCTCAATTTGAACGACCAAAGGGTGCCGCTAACGCAGCGAGTGGTAAACCGCGAAGCCTGGGTAAAGCAAAACACCCAACTGGTGCCGCCTGCTGAGGTGGTGCCCGCCATTGTGGCGGTGGAGCCGCCAGTTCAAACTGCTTCAAACAGCGCAGGCCTGTGGGTTAAGCCCGAAAAAACCAACACACCTGAGTGGGAGCGAACCCCTGCTTTGTTTGGCTATGGCGTGGTGCCCAGTTGGCAACAAAATATAGGCGGGCCCGACGGGTTCTTGTTGTTTAGGGTGGGCTTGTCTGTGCCAGTGCAGCTCCGAATTACCAACAACATAGCCATTACTGGCTCGCTAGGCCTGAATTTGTATGACAACTTTGGCAAGTTTAAATACACAGCCCCTAGCGACATGCCCAGAGTGCGAACGTATTTGCGGGAGTACATGACGGCTAATAAGTTCAATGTGCCCAACTTGCAAATTACCCACTTTTCTGATTTGGCACCCAACCAGTATTACAGCGTGTATGCGGGCTACTTAGAAAGCATGTATGCGGGTGTGGGCGGCGAGTGGATGTACCGCAAGTGGCACAGCCCCTTTGCCTTTGGGGTAGACATTAACCGCTTGCAGCAGCGCAGCTTTAACCAGTACTTTGGCTTTAGCAATGCGGGCGATCAAACTGGCTACCGCGTAACCACCGGGCATGCCACGGCTTATGTAGACACTGGCTGGCAAAACACGCAAGTAAAGCTTAGCGCTGGCCGCTATTTGGCGGGCGACTTGGGCGTAACCTTGGATGTGGGCAAAACTTTTGCCAATGGTGTGTCGGTAGGGGCTTGGGCTACCAAGACCAACGTGTCGGCCCAAAGGTTTGGCGAGGGCAGTTTTGACAAAGGCTTTTACCTGCGCATACCGTTTGACGTGATGACCACCTCACGCAGCGGCAATGTGGCCAGCTTGTTTTACAACCCCCTCACGCGGGATGGTGGTGCCAAGCTAAACCGAGACTTTACGCTGTTTGGTGCCACCAGCCCACGCAGCCAGCGCGAGACCAGCTACATGCCGGCGGCTTTGCCTTTGAACAGGGGTAACTGAGCAAAAACTTCTGGTGTTGCCAGGGGTTTTTCTCTTTTGGTGGGTTAGTAGCCGTTGGGGTTTTGAGACTGCCAGCGCCAGGAGTCTTGGCACATTCTTGCTACGTCTAGCTTGGCTTTCCAGCCTAGTTCTTGCTCAGCCAGTTGGGTATCAGCATAGTACTCGGGTACATCGCCTGGGCGGCGGTCTACAAATTTGTAGGGCAATGGAATGTTGTTGACCTTGGCAAATGTGTCTGCCATTTCCTTCACACTTACGCCCTTGCCTGTGCCTAAGTTGACGGTAATGCTTTGCTGTTTGGTTTTTAGATAGTTAAGCGCAGCCAAGTGGCCTTGGGCCAAATCCACCACATGAATGTAGTAGCGCACGCCGGTGCCGTCGGGGGTGGGGTAGTCGTTGCCAAAGATGCTCAAGAACTCGCGCTTGCCTACGGCCACTTGGGTGATGAAGGGCATGAGGTTGTTGGGAATGCCGTTGGGGTGCTCGCCTATGGTGCCGCTAATGTGTGCGCCCACAGGGTTAAAGTAGCGAAGGATGGCCACTTGCCAACGGGGGTCTGCTATCAGCAAGTCTCGGAGTATGTCTTCGCACATGAGCTTGGTGCGGGCGTAGGGGCTGGCCACTTGCAGGCGGCTGTTTTCTTTAACGGGCACGGTGTCGGGGTCGCCATAAACGGTGGCAGACGAGCTAAACACAATGCGCCGCACATTGGCCCGGTCCATGGCTTGCAGCAAGGCCAGGGTGCTGCCCACGTTGTTGTCAAAGTACCTAACGGGCTGAGCCACAGATTCGCCTACGGCCTTGAGGCCGGCAAAGTGAATCACGCCTTCTATGGTGTGGGCTTTGAAAATGGCGTCTAGAGCGCTGGCATTGCGCACGTCTTCTTGAATGAAGGTGAAGTTGGGGCCAGCCAGGTTTTGAATGCGGTCTAGAACCTTAATGCTGCTGTTGCAGAGGTTGTCTAGTATTACCACGTGGTGGCCCGCGTTTAGGAGCTCTACGGCGGTGTGAGAGCCAATGTAGCCTGCGCCGCCGGTGATTAGGATTTTGGGGGTCATGGGATGGTTCTAATCGTATCAAAAATTGATATGAATGTTGTGCCTAATCATATCGAGCTGGTTTTGGGTATTGAAAGAGAGCTCGGTCTATAATATACAAATCGAAAGTTCAACTTTACATTTGCAAATGATTCCCCGTCAAGCAACTGAAACCTTAAAAAGGTTAGCCCGAGGTTTTCCCATTGTGGCCATCACTGGGCCAAGGCAATCGGGCAAAACGACTTTGGCCAAATGGGTGTTTAAGGACAAGCCGTATGTCTCCTTAGAAAACCCAGATGAACGTGAATTTGCAAAAACAGACCCAAAAAGATTTTTAGCCAGATTTGCCAATGGCGCCATATTGGACGAAGTGCAAAGGTGTCCAGAGCTGCTGTCTTGGCTTCAAGGCTTGGTAGACGAGCGAGGCTTGATGGGTGACTTTGTATTAACAGGGTCGGCTCAATTTGAATTGTTGGCGAGCATCACGCAAAGTCTGGCGGGTAGAGTGGGCAGATTGGAGTTGTTACCCTTAAGTGCAGCCGAGTTGTCAGCCTCTGAGCGATTGTTGCCCACCTTGGCTGAAACACTTTTGTGCGGCGGCTACCCAGCGCTTTTTGACAGGCCAGTGCTGCCGCAAGACTGGTTTGCCAATTACATAGCAACCTATGTAGAGCGCGATGTAAGGCAACTGATTGCGGTTAAGGATGTCAGTCAGTTTCAAAGCTTTGTCAAAATGTGTGCAGCTAGAACGGGTCAACTTTTAAACCTAGCATCCTTGGGGGCCGACTGCGGCATCAGTGGCGTCACAGCCAAGCAATGGTTGAGTGTTTTAGAAAGCAGTTATGTGGTCATGCTGCTTAAGCCTCATCACCGCAATTTTGGTAAGCGGCTGGTGAAGTCGCCCAAGTTGTATTTCTTGGACGTAGGCTTGGCGGCATGGCTCATGGGTATTCGGGATGCAGCCGGTTTAGAAATACATTCGGCCCGAGGCGCATTGTTTGAAACTTGGGCAGTGGGTGAGTTGTACAAAAATCGGCTGAATCGGGGGGAGAGTGCGCAACTTTATTTTTGGCGCGATAGCACGGGCAATGAGGTCGATGTCATTTTGGAAACTGCAGCCGGCTTAAAAAGCATCGAGTTGAAGTCTGGCAGCACCTTTGCTTCAGATTGGCTGAGTGGCTTAAGCAAATGGAAGCAATTGTCCCAAGAACCCCAGCCAGCATCTCAATTGGTTTATGGTGGGGATGAAAGCTATGCACGAAATGGCGTTGAGGTGTGGTCGTGGCGCGAATGTTGGAAGGCTGGGGCTGAGTCATGAAAAAATTAGCCTTTTGGATTTGCTTCATGGCCATCAACGCGCTGGCTTTAACGCCTGGGCCTTATTTGCCGCCAGAAATATTTAACTGGTGGGACAAGGCGCAGCATGCCATTGCGTTTGGGGTGTTGGCTGTGTTGGCGGTGCTGGCTTACCCAGAAGCTTCTAGGCTGCGCATTGCTTTGCTTTTAATTGGGCAAGGTGTGCTGATTGAGGTGTTGCAGTATTACGGGGGTTATCGGTTTGGCGATTGGCAGGATGCGGTGGCGGATGGGGTGGGGGTTTTGGTGGGTTTGGGTTTAGTTCGTGGGTTTGTTAGATTTGGCAAAAAATCGGCATAGAAAATTCTGTAAATATATGATTTGCTTAAATTTTTTCTAAAACATACAATAAACCACATGAACCTAGAAAGACGCATTTTGCAATCGCTCCGACCTCGTCGGGAAGGCGTCTTGTTGCGCTCTGATGTCAATCATTTTGGAAGTGCAAGCCAAGTTTCTGTGGCACTTAAATCGCTATTGAGTAAAGGTCTGATTGCCAAGCTCGAGCGAGGTGTTTACGCCAAGCCAGAAAAAGTACTTCAGTGTGGTGTGGCCACCTTGCAAAAGCAAGCACAAGTTAAACAACACAAGCAAAGAACACTGGTTCGCAAGCGAGTGAAGCAACAATATCGCGATCCTGCTGCAATGTATGTGCGACAGCTTGCCAAACGCGAAGGCATTGTTTTTGTGCCCACATTTGCAGACATCTGGGCCACAGCGGTTACCAAAATGGCGGGCGATGAAGTAAAAAGCGATTCAACAGACGACTTGTTGGTGGCGCTTACACGAGCAGGCAAACTAAGCCCCCGTGACATGACTAAACTGGTCATTGCGCATCATCGGAGCTTGGCCAGTGTTTGACCCCTTTGGCGACTTTGCCACTGAGGGGTATTTGCGAAATTTTGGCAAAGAAAAAGATCTAGAAATCGTCAAGATTGCCGAACATGAGTTGTTTCGAGCACAACTTCCTAAAGCTTTAGATTTTTTAGCGCAAAAGAAAAGAATTGAATATTCAGATTTTTTAAAAGTTCATCAAATCTTGTTTGATGGACTTTACCCTTGGGCTGGAAAAGATCGTGCCGAAATTCTGCCCAACAGCGCCATTAGAAAAAAGGGCTTGTATTTCAGTCACCCCAGTGAGTGCAGGCTTGCAGTTTCAGAAGGCTTGTCTTTTGCGCATGACAAAAAGCAGATGAGCAATCGGCCAGGATTTATCATGGGCATGTTTGCATATGGACACCCATTTCTGGATGGCAACGGCCGCACCATGTTGCTCATTCATGCAGAGCTTTGCTTTAGAGCCAAAATGTCGGTCAATTGGATGCGTACCGACAAACAAACTTATCTAGATGCATTGACGCAAGAGATTGAATCGCCTAACGATGGGCACTTAGATGCTTACCTCAAGCCATTTATTGAAAAACAAATTCCACGCGAAAATTGGCTGATGTCTGTCTCTGGCATACCTGGCCTTGATGGCATTGACGTTGATTCAGACGACTCTTCGGGTTATTCAGATCCTGTGACTGAAAAAGAATATCTCGAGTTTGAACGTCGGCGAGGATATCAATTTGAAAAAAATAAGCAGGTGAATGCTGCATTTAAAGCAAGTTTGGACGAGTTCAATTTACTGTATAAAAAATTAGCTAAGTAATTTCTAAATAAGGTCGGAATTACTTTTGAAGGAACTTAATGAGAGTTAAACATTTCAATTTATTGAGCTTGGTCTTGTTCTTTGCATCAGCCAATTTACAAGCCCAAACTCCTGTGCTTAAGATGCGTGCCGATGGTCCCGATGCTGTGGCTTTGGGACAAGGGCAGGGATACAAGGCTTGCCCGCAAGCTTTGCTAAAGCCCGAGTGCCGGGTGGGTGCTTGGTCTGTGCCTGCGTCTGCGTTTTATAGGTACACGGTTAAGCCTTCGGCCAACCCTTGGCCGCTGCCTGATCACGAAGCACCGCCAGTAATTTCTTGGAAGTGGGGCTTGTTTTCTAAAACGGTAGACGACTTTATGGATGAAACGCAAACTACAGGTTTGCTGATCATTCACAAAGGCAAAGTGGTGGCCGAGCGCTATCAGTACGATCGCAAACCGGGCATGCCCATGCGCTCGTTTTCCATGGCCAAAACGTTCACGGCCATGTTGGTGGGCATTGCACATGGCAAAGGCTTAATTCGTTCATTAGACGACAAAGCCTCCGACTATTGGCCAGAAATTGCCGACTCTGCGTATGGCCAAACCACCATTCGCAATTTGCTGCGCATGTCGTCGGGGGTGCCGTTTAAAGAGCTGTACACCTGGACGCCCGATGACGACAACTGGGTGTGGGGGCAGGTGCTTTACAACCCCAGCAACACCAACATGCCATCGCGCATTCCAGAGTTTTTAAATGGCAAGAAGGTGCGCGAACTAGAGCAGGGGCAGCGCTTTCACTATGCGTCCATTGAGACAGAAATTTTAGGCAGAGTGCTGAGGCGCGCTACGGGCAAGACTGTGACTTCGCTCACGGAAGAGTGGTTGTGGCAACCCATGGGTGCGCAAGACCGCGCGCATTGGATTGCAGCCACTACCGATGGAGCAGAGGCTACAGCCGGTGGCTTTAATGCTTCTTTGCGCGACTATGGACGCTTTGGCATGTTGCTGGCCAATGATGGCGTGCGCTTATCGGATGGCGCAGTGCTTGAAATTATTCCGCGTGAGTGTGTGTTGGACGGTACAGATGTAGCCAAGCAGCCCGCAGGTTTTAAGCCGCGGGTGGCTACGCCGTATTTTGGGTATGGCTATCAAACTTGGTTGCAGCCCAACAAGACTCGCACCTTTGCGCTCCAAGGCATTCATGGGCAGAGCATGCTAGTACAGCCCTCAAGCCAAATTGTGATTGTGCAAACCTCGGTGAATGCCAAACCCAGTGGGCGGCAAGATGCTAGGCCTTATCAGTACCGTGCTGCGTTTTGGGCGGGGGTGTTGAGGAGTTTGGGGGGTGAGGTGGGGGAGTAAGCGAATGTATGGTGACTAAGCAACCCACTGGAGGGACTTTACTGTCAAAATAGCTCATTGCCTTTAAAGGATCAACATGTACAGAGTCGGATTTCCCGGTTGGAAATTGGCAGCCAAATTAGGCGTGCCAGTTCGCCTTCGTGTGTACATCAAGCAAGACCTTGAGGCCAATGTGTACGTGGCCCAAAGCCCAGACTTGCAGGGTCTTGTGATTGAAGGCCACACGCTAGAAGAAGTGAAAATCGAAGCGCTGGCTTGTTCCAAAATTTTGTTGGAGCAGACTTTGAAAAAGGCAGCACCAGAAACAAAAACGGATTTCATTTGGCAGGCTGTTCAACAAGCCGGTACATGAACGGTTTTTACAAACTCGTCATTGAGCAATTGCAAAAAAACGGATTTCATTTATTGCGTCAAGGAGGCACATCTCACCAAGTTTGGTCAGATGGGTTGGTTTCTGTAACCGTATCAACCAATTGCTATTCAAGGCACACAGCCAATGCCGTTATGAAGCAAGCGCGGCTCGAGTACAGGTTTAAGTAATTAAGCTTCGGTCAACCAATAAAGCACCCAATTACACCCATTTAACAGGTCTTCTGAAGTAGAAAATTTACAAATTCTGCAAAGCCCGCACCGCGTTCTTGGTTGGCAATGTATTGGGGTAAATGTTTTAACTCGTTTTCAAAGCGTTTGATGTTGGCAACACCCACGCTGTGGGTGAAATGCTCAAACATCACTTGATCGTTGGTGGAGTCACCCACGTACACCCATTGATCTAGTTCTTGTTTTAAATCTTGGCCTGTCAATTCTTTCAAGATCCATTGCGCGCCATGCCATTTGTTGTGGTCGCCAAACCAGGCGTTGATGTGAATGCTGCTGACTGTAGCGGTCATGCCTTCTTGCTTTAGAAGTTGAAGCACTTGTTGAATTTGATCTTTTGAGAGTTTGTGAAACTCACTGTGATCAAACGCAATGTCAGTTTCGCGGCCGGGGGAGTCTTGGGCCATGACGGTACCGGGAACTTCTTTCAACACTTTTTGCGCAATCCGTTGCATCTGATCGAAGGTGTATGTGCGTGTGGCTTCGTCTTGTTGGTAGATTTTGCTAACTTGTTTTGTTGTGGGGTGGTGCAGCAATGCCACTGCACCGTTTTCTGCCACTATGGCGTCTACTGGCCATGTGGAGGCAAATGGAATGCTCCAACCCACAGGTCTGCCGGTAATAGGTATGACCATAAGACCGGCGGCTTTTAAATTGTGCAGGGCTCGAAGTGCGTCAGATGTGATGGCGCCCTCGGTGGTGAGGGTGTCGTCAATGTCGGTGAAGACGCCAACTATTTTTTGGCGCTCTAAGATAGGCCATGACGATAGGGGCTTCATATCAATTCACAGCCTTGATGGGCATTGATCAGCCTGCCGACCCCAAAGCCAATCCCGCATGCTCTCGCAGCGGATGGAAATGAATCTTGGGAAAACGCTCTTGCGCCAAACGCACGTCGTAGGGGGAGGTGCAAAGGTAAGCCAATGTATCGGCCGCATCCAAGGCCATGCGCTGTGGGTAGGCGTTTAAGAACTCTCGCAGTTCTGCGGGCGTATCCGCTGTAATCCAACGCGCGCCGGTGTACTGGCAACCTTCCAATCGCACATCGCAATCGTATTCAGCCTTGAGGCGGTGCTGTACCACTTCAAACTGCAATTGGCCCACAGCGCCCAGCAACATAGGGCCGCCCACTTCAGGTT
>SXGQ01341010.1_pt1 | contig 24889 bp, 14 predicted proteins | sample 3178371 | NCBI WGS metagenome assembly SXGQ01 (sample SAMN11356859, study PRJNA531348) | freshwater metagenome | isolation source: freshwater sample F1-20 | place: China: Fuxian Lake, Yuxi | collected 2017-12-25 | reverse complement strand
GTCAGTTACTCGGTAAATCCAGACACTGGAGCTATCCAAGAAGATGTTCAACCTATAGATAACTCGGAGAGATTTGTAGAGTACTATAAGAATAGTCTAGGTAAATTAAAAGAGCATTTAATGGCTCCTAGTAAACAAAAAAATCCCAGTTTACGAAAAATATTGCAAGCTATCTCTAAAAATCTAACTACTAAAGCACTTACCCTTACAATTCCTATGACTATTAACGGTAAGCAAACGGCTATTACCACTTTGCAATTTAAAAGAGATTTTATCCTACGTACTGCAAGAATTAGACTTTCAAAAGATGGAACTTCCATTGACATTAAATTTGCCTATCCACAGTCTATTTTAAATCAGGCATTAGCAGAAGTTTCAAAGAGATCGGATTTTAAAGAGGCGTATACAGATTTTAATTCTAATTTTGAAAAGATAGTTCAAAAAAGATTAAACGAGCTATCAACAGACCCTCAAGCATTACTGAAGTTACAGAGACTATTCGCTATGATAGACACCCAATTAAAAACTCAGAGTGTGTCTTTCGATATTAACTATGTTAAAGGTAGTGTATTGGCGTACTCTGGAAGAGCCCAAATATTGACTAGACCTTTTATAGCTCCAGAGGTAGAACGAGAAGAGCGAATTGAAAAAGAATCTGTAATAGACGTTACAATTCTAGTAAAGGCTAAAGTTAAACAGCGTATGCGTCGTGGAGCAGGAAAACCTAGACCTCCTAAAATTTATGAGCGTACAGGCGCCTTTCGCAATAGTATTAGAGCATTCTTTAACTTTAAACAGCGTACAGTAGATTACTTTTATGAACCTATATATCAAAGACTTGAAAGATCTGGATATGAAGTAAATAACCTAGTAGAAGATTCTATTAGGTCTGTTATCCAAGCTAAGTACCGACAGCAAACTCAAACTAGAAGAATAGAACTTTAAAAAATAAAATTTGCCAATTATTATTCCACATGATATACTGTAAGAAGAAATAAAAAGATGTCGAACAGAACGCGAATTAATAATTTAATAGTTAACGCTTTAAAACAAATAGACGGGCGAGCCTCTCCGTATGATACTGCGTATAATTTTACTACTGATTTGCGTGAAAACGTATATCGAGGCTTAAAATATATAGACGAAATAAACGACTTTCCGTCTATTTACGCTACTTCAGGGCGAGAAATAAGAAAATTTAATACTAACAATAATACTGAATCTAGAGTTGAATCTACCTTACGTTGTTATGTGTATAGTGATGATCCTGTTAATCAAATTAACGATTTGGTTTTGGATGTAGAGCATGTTATATATAACCTAAAAGGTACTCCTGATTTACAACTTTTTGACGTTAATATATTAACTGTACTAACAGATTCTGGATTGCTTCATCCATACGGTATGGCCGAGATATTTCTTAGTACTCGTTTTGAAATATTTAAAACTTAAAGGAGAAAGCTAAAATGGCTTCATCACTAAACCTTCAAAGAAACTCTGAAGTCTATATGTCTACACTAGATATCACTGCTAGTGGCGTAGAGGCTGATGATTTTACCCCTACTAACACTTGGAGAGTAGAAGTTCTCGCTGGATACGCAGCCAGTCAATCTTCTGCAACTCAGGATATTACATCACTAGAAAGTGGATTAAGTCCTGACCGCAGCACTCAGCGTTTTAACACAGCTATCAACCCCACTGAATGGAACTTCCAGACTTATCTACGTCCTACTGGAGTTCGTAATACTTCAGGAGCTACAGGTACTGACCCTTCTGGTAACTCTCAGCCTCTAGCTGATTGGTTCCTATGGCAAGCTCTAATGTCAAATACTGCCTGGGCTACTGGACTAGGTGCTTCTTCCCAGCTACGAAGCGTTTGGCAACCTGGCGGGCAACTTTCTCTAGGAGCTCGTAACGCTAGTGGCAACGCTGCTGCGCACACCTCTAACTTTGCTCGTGCTACTGAGTACCACATGTACATTAAAATGGATAACGTTGTGTACCAGGTAAAGAATGCAACAGTTAATGAAGCATCTATTGATGCTGCGATTGACTCTATTGCAACTACTAGCTGGAGTGGTTTTGGTACTAACTTCATTGAACTTACTGGAACTAACCGTAATGAAATTATTTCTGTTATTGGGGGAGTACTAAATGATGGTAGCTCTGTAACCGGAAATTCTCATACAGACGCTAATACTGCTGCTGCAGGGTATCACGCGTATGCCAGCTATAACGTAGCAGGGTCTCTTACAACTAGTGCGTTCATTCAGAATCGTCTAAGTGCTATTGAAGTACAACATGCCGCTGCAGGAGCTTCTGGAAATACTTATACATTCCCAGTAACAGGGCTTGGATTTACATATTCAAACGCTCTTACCTATCTAACTCCTGAAGAGCTTGCTGCTCTAAACTCCCCAATCGGACAATTTACAGGTTCTAGAACTATTACCGGAAACTTCACTGCATATCTACGCGCAGGAGACCAGGAAAGTGCGCAATTCCTACGTAATATCGTTAATGATACTAGAACTAGTATTGCTCAAGTAAGTAACGCCAACCTAAAAATTGGTGGTGCTTCTGCTCCGTTTGTGGCAGCCTACATGCCTGCTGTGCAGTTTAACTTCCCAACTCACACTGTAGAAGATATTATTGGAATCTCAGTAGAATTCCTAGCTCAAGAACCAACTGCCTCAAGAGGTACTGGAAGCGAGCTAACTATGTTCGTATCTGCTGCAGCGTAATACTTAATAAACTGCGCTTGAGGGGGCGCGGTTTATAACAATCTAGATGGGTAGCTACCTCAACAAGCTATTAGAACTCCCCTCACTAATAGCAAGTTGGATATGGTAGCTACCCTTTTTTCAAAGAAATGAGAGGAAAGAATGAGTTTAATTAAAAACCTAATGGTAACCGATAAAGCCAGCGAAGTAGAGTTTCCTGACATTGACGGTTTTAAGGTTAGAGTGTGCTATGTTGGTCGTGACAGACTAATTAAAATTAGAAATAGTGCCCTAGTCTATAAGTTTAATAAGCGTACACGTCAACGCGAAGAAGAAGTAGATAACGATAAGTTCCTAGAGGCTTATGCTGACGCAGTTATTAAGGGCTGGTCCGGTCTAACCGTAAAAGGTCTTGGTCAGTTAATTCCAGTAGATATGGGTAAGATGGACCCGCATCAAGAAATTCCCTATACTCCAGAAGATGCTCTTGATTTACTGAAAAATTCTACTATTTTTGACCAGTTTATTACTGATACGTTAAACGACTTTGATAATTTTGAACAAGATCGTAAAGAGGCTGACGCAAAAAACTAAAAGATTTTCTCCGCAATCAGCTTCACGGCGGAGGAATGACCCAAGAGCAGTACTACTTAATGTGCGAGCAAATGGGTTGGGAGCCTAGGGAAGACGAAATCCCCAAAGACCTTGGCTCTCTACCTTATACTAGTCAACTAGCGGTAATACTTTTTAATATACTACCCGATTTAATTGAAGGTATGAATGGACTATGGCTAGGTAAAGACTACTCGTGTTTAGAAACTTTTATGAATATATATGAGGTTGATGATAGGCGAGAAGTTTTAGATTTAATACTAGTTGCTCACGGTGTATATGAAGAACACTACAGACAACAAAGTAAAATGAGAGACGCTGCCTCTAAAAGTAAGGCAAAAGTGAGAAGATAACTTGGCTGTAATTAAGAATATAATTCAAACTCAGTTTACTAGTACTGGGGCCAATAAAGTAACAAAAGATACCGAGCAGATCAATAGATCTCAGACCCGCCTTGGCCAAGCGTCGGCCAGCGCGGGTCGTGCTTTTGCGGCACAATCACAAGGCTTAGGTGGTCTTGTTGCAGCGTATGCCGGAGCAGCCGCTACTATCTTCGCACTTCAACAAGCCTTTTCAGTACTAGCTAAAGCAGCTCAGTCAGAAGCAATTATTCAAGGTACTAAAACTCTAGCTGCAGAAATAGGTCAGAGTGGTCCTCGTATTCTAAAATCTATTAAAGATATTACTTATGGGCAGGTAACTCTTACTGAAGCGGCGCAAAACGCAAACATCGCTCTTAGCGCCGGTTTTAATACTAAGCAAATTGAAGGATTTACTACTGTTGCACTAAAAGCTTCTCGTGCGTTAGGTAGAGACTTTACTGATTCTTTACAGCGCATTACTCGAGGTGTGGCAAAACTCGAACCTGAACTCTTAGACGAATTAGGTATTTTTACTCGTATTGAACCTGCTGTTCAAAAGTACGCACGGCAAATAGGTGTTAGCGCTAACTCTCTTAACGAGTTTCAGCGACGTCAAGCGTTTGCTAACGCCGCTATTGAAGAAGGATTACGTAAGTTTGGGGCTATTGATACTACATCAGGTTCAGCACAAAAGTCACTAGAACAGCTCAGAGTTCAAGTAGAAGAGCTGGGTACTGCTTTAGCTAAAATTCTAGTTGGAGTGCTGCTGCCTGTTGTTAACTTTTTTAAGAATGATTTTGGTAATTCACTTTTACTATTCGGAGGATTGCTTACTTTAGTATTTAGTAAAGGTTCTCAAGTAGTTGGTAGTTTTGTAAATGATTCTATTAAAGATTTAACTCGTCTATCTGAAACCTTAGCAGACCGTAGCAAATTTGATCCGGCACTATTAACAGGCCTCACAGCGACTGTAAAAAAAGAAATCGGAGAAGGAGGTTTAAAAGGTATAAGAACCTCTCCTCTTCGCGGTCAAGATGTGGAGCAAGCCGAGCGATTTAAAGAAGCTCTAGACGCACAAAAGCAAGGTGCGGTACAAACAATTTCTGAATTAAACAAAGTTAATCTCGCTTACAAAGAGCAACAAAAGTTTTTAAGAGAAACAGGAAAAACAGGTAGTCAAACTTATGCCAACCTATCAGCAGCTATATTGGCAAATACTGCTATTTTAGAAAAGGGGGATGTAAAAGCCAAAGCGTTTATTGGTACCGCTAACGCTTTAAGAACCACTGTAAATAGGGTAGCTACGGCATTTAGTTTCTTAACTAAGGCTTTAGGCATTATCGGACTTGCTGTTACTGCTGCGCAACTTGCATTACAATTATTTGGAATAGACGCAATCGGCTGGTTAACTGAAAAAATCTCTAATTTATTCAATGCCACAGAGAACCTAAAAACAGGATTTTTGGGTGCAGCAGCTGCTGCTGCTGGTGGTAGCGCTAAGTTAACAGAATCTCTTAAAACTCTTGGGGCAACTTCTGAGGACCTAGAAAAAATACCTGAAAAGCTACAAGATATTCGTAATCAGATAGAGCGCACAGCTAAAGAGTCTCAGTTTGATGAGAGTAGTTTGCTTTCAGGTTTTCTTGCCAGCATAACACTAGGTTTCGTAGACGTTTTAGACGCAGAAATAAAGTATGTAGATGCTGCTACCGCTGAAATTGAAAAACTTAGAAAAGAAATAGAGCAAACATCTGACCCAGCACAGCTAGATGCCTTACGTCAGCAGCTGAAACTAGTTGAATCAGTTGCTGAAGCCTATCAAAAGTATGGTGCAGAGTACTATACCGTTATTGGAGAATTAGCTGCTCAAACAGGGTTATCTGCAGAAAAAGTAGCAGATAGTTTAATTACGAATACTTTAGGAGTTATTCAGAAAAGTTCTGAACAATTTTCTGTATTTGGTCAGCAAATACAAAAACTTGGAGATGAGTTTTCACTTTCTGGTTTAACAGAAGGGCAAAGACGTCTCGTTGAAGCGGGTGTTCAGTCTATTAGTACAATTAATTCTTTAAACGAGTCTATTTTAGCTGGAGCTATTAATGCACAACAGCTTGGGGCAAGTATTGGAGGGTTAGAGTCCGAGTTACAAGTAGCTAATCAGGCTTTTGCAGCACAGAACGCTCTGTTAGCCGACGAAGCTTCTCTATTAGGAAAAAGCGCAGAAGAAATAGATAAATTATTAAAAGAAAATGTAGCCCTCGGGGCTGCTATAAGAAATATTAAAAATGAAATTAGAGTATTTAAAGAAATTGAAACATCTCTTATAGCTCTTGAAAAAACTTATAAAGGTATTACTTCCACATTCAGCAAAGAAATATCGTTATTTGAATCAGCCCCTTTTGAAGGGCTGTTAGATATTTCAGGTCAAATTGTTACTAATCAAGCAGAACAACTTGCTAAACAAAATGAACTACTTAATGTAACTCTTCTTAGAAATGCTGAATCTGCTAAACTTATTGGTAATGAGCAAGCAATTAATGCTTTAATAGAACGTAGACAGTTGAACTTTGAAGAAGAGCGTGAGTTACGGGCAAAAATTACTCGAGAAGCTGAGATTTACAATAAAACAATGGCAGCATCTGTAGGACGTTTTATAGATCAAACCATAGCGGCCACTAATTTAACTCAAGAACTTAGAAAACAAACTCAAGAACTGCAACAACAAAATGCAATAGCAGGACTACAGAATCGTCTTCAGTACCAACAAGGACTAGCACAAAGAGCCTCTTTAGAAGCTACCGCATCACAAAATAGAATTTCTGCTAATATCACTAAGCTACAAGCACAGCAAGCTTTAGAACAGGCTAGAACATCTAAAGGTGGAGTTAGCGCTGCCAAACAACAGTTAGATATTCAACTTGCTCAATTACAAGCTGCAAAAGAGCTAGCTCGCATCGAGTCTAGCATTGCACAGACGCGAGCACAAGCTCGAGTAGAAGAAGCTCGTGCTACCAGAGAAGCTTTTGCAGAAGGAGACTTATTCGGTATAGCAGCACTAGCCGAAGTATTTAGAGCTGAAAAAGAACTATTCCAACTGCAAAAAGCAGAAGCAGAGGCTAACTATGCTAAAGAGTTAGAACTTATTCAGGTTGAACGTCAGATAGCTGAACAGAATTTAAAGGCGTCAGGCGTTTCAGTAGCCGCAATAGAAAGACAGTTAGAGCTAGAACTTAAAATATTTGACGAGCAGGCTAAGTTAGAAAAAGCCAAATTAGAAGCCAGTGAAGCTGATCTAAGAAGACAGCTTGATGCCTTAGAAACTCAAAAGTCTATTCAAAGAGCCGAAGCTAACGCACAAAAAGCAGCTTTAGAAGCTCAAGTAGCTAAGATTAAAGCTGATAATTCTTATTTAACTAGCCTACAAGAAATAAACGCAGAATTTATAAATGCCTATAGTGAGGTAGTTAAACAAGCTCTCATCGCGACAGGAGTAAACGCCGCAGATATAAAAATGGCAAAGTTTACGCCAGAAACAAAACCTTTTACTGATGCATTAGCTGAAATTAGTAAATTAGAAGGTGCTATCGCTGAACTATACGGTCCTGGAGGGACAATCCTAAGCGGTATTGAAAATACTTTTGAACTCCAATCAGGAAATATTCAACTTCAAATAGACGACTTACAACGCCAACGTACTGAACTAGAAGATATAAATAAAATCAGACGTGAAACTATCGAAGCCCAAGCTGCAGCAGAAAAGGCGGGTGGACAAGAGCGACTAGCAGAATATGAAAAAACTCTTGGAGAGCTAAAAACAAGAGAAGCTCAAGCCAACGCAGATATATTAAAAGCTAGAGAAGAGTTGGCTAAAAAAGAAGCTAGTTTAATATTAGAATTAGTAAAAGATATTACTTCAACAGTTTCTTCTGCCATAACTAATACTAGGCAGTCTAGAATTAATGCATTACTAGCTGAAGAAGCTCAACTTAAGGATGTGTTAGAGGTACAAACTGCTGCGCTGAACGAAGCACAAAGCAGATATTCTGACGCACTTCAAAAAGAAATTTCACTTCGTGAAAAAGTTATTTCTGCTACTCAAGCTCTAGTTGGTTCTCAACAGTCGTATTTTGACTCTCTAGTTAGCGCAAGTTCTGGAGATATTCGTCGAGCAGGAGCTGACTATTTAAAGCAGCTTCAAGAACAACAACGTGCAGTTTTTGAACTAACTGCAGCTTCTGCGCAGCGTTCTGCCGCAGAGCAATCTCTCACATCCCTAACTCAAACTCAAGGTGCGCTACAAGAAGCCTTAAAAAATAAAACTGCGGAGCGTATTGAAAAAGAAGAACAGTTAGCTGAAATTCAAAGAGTACTAAGTGCCATAACTGATATTGCCAATGGTAAGCTAAAAGCCTTTTTACAAACTATTGCAGGTTTTGCATCTCTAGGCGGTGGGGGCGGTATACAAGGCCTATTCTCAATGGACACTCTAAAAAGTGTATTTTTTGAGGTCACAGGTATTAACGATTTAAAACGGTCTTTTACACAATTCGGAAATGCAAGTGCTGGTCTGCAAAATGCTAGTAATAATCTTGCTAAGTCTTCTACCCAACTAGCATCTACTGCAGAAACTCTAGCTACTTCCGCTACGGGAGCTGCTGTTGGTACTACGACTGGTACTTCTGCTGGCACTGGAGCGCCTGCTGGTCCTACTCCAGCTACCTTTACTAGTGTAGCTCTTAGCGCTCTTCAAGGAGCTTTTATTGGCGATTTTATAGGAAATCTTACGGGTGATGTTTCCTTAGCCAGTACTATTGGCGGTGCGCTTGGCGGTGGTTTTGCTGCAATATTTAGCGGTGCAAAGTTTGTTACGACAGTAAGTACTGGAATTACAAAAGTCTTAGGTGGAAGCGCTCTTGCAGGCTCTGCTGCTGCCTTTTTAACTCCAATGGTATTTGCGGCTATTGGAGCTCTTATTATTGGTTCTCTATTTGGTAAGCGACCTAAGCCTACTGCAGATGTTATGGGCACTCTTACCAGTGAGGGATATAGAGCAGGTGCTACTACTAGTCGTGATTTAAGTGCTGAAAATGTTAAGGCAGTAGAATCTCTCCCCGAACAAGTATTTGGTAATCTTATTTCTGGTTTAAGATCTGCAGGTATTAGTTTCGCAGATGAAGTTGCAGTGCAAGTTAGATACTATAAAGGAGCCTATGAAAAAGTCGCTCTAACATTTAAGAGTGGTTTTAAAGGACTTGAGAATGCAGGTAAGAGTGCTCAAGCGGCTGCAGACTCTTTAGTAAAACAATTCTTCCAAGGGGTTACGATTAAACGCAATGATGCCGGGGCTGTTACATTTAGAAGTCTAGTAGTAGACGCTCTCACTCCGAATGCGGCAGACTTACAGCAAGCTATAGATACTTTTGCTGAAATTAGTGACATCACTCAAAAAACACAAGAGAGATTTTTAGAAGGGTTACAGTTTGCCCAACAGTTTAGTTCTACCATAAGTCAGCTCACAGCAGGTATCCCAGACCTGGCAAATATCTATAGTGAAATTGATCGAGCAGCTATGGCTAACGCTGCTAATCTTCTTGCTTACTATCAGCAACAAAGAACAGAGGTTGTTAAGTTCTTTGGAGAGAGTAGTGACCAGACCGAACGACTTGCAGTAGCTTTTAGACAATATGCGCTAGCTAGTGTAGGGGTCATAGAAACTTCTAACGGAGCTTTCCAAAGCTTAGAAGAAGTTTCTGCTGGACTAAATGCAGGTGCTATAGCTGTACGTAACGTTGTGGCTCGTGTTCGTGCTATGACTTCTGTCTTTACTGAACTTGGTATGACAGCTTCTCAAACAGCTGAAGCTATTCGTACAGGTATTAATGTAGAAATAGGTAACTTAATTTCTTCTTCTGCAGAAGCTTTACGTGACGCAGTTGAAGCTTTTGAATTAGGTCCTGAGCTTAAGGCACTTAAAGACACTATTGAAGGTGGTGCAGCTTCTATTAGAGACTGGAGCGGTATTATTGCAGAACTTAATAATACTCCTGACATTGAGCCTGGACGTATCGCCGAAGCAAATCAAGCTCTTCAAGATGCTGTTAAGTTAAATGAGTACGCTATTCAGCAGACAATAACTACCCTCACTAAAGAGCAGTTAAAAGCCGTAATCGCTGCAGATGGATACGGCAGCTCTATTGCAGAAACTGCTGCTACGCAGCGCCTAGCCATTATTAGAGAGCAGGAACGCACTAAAGCGCTCCAACAGTTTGCGAAGTCTTCTAGGAGTTTTTATGCTGGCTTAGAGCGTATTAATCAAAGTATTAGTGCTACTATAGGAATAGGAGCAGTCCCCCTACAAGACTTAATGACTGCTATGAACGACGCAAAATTTGGGGAGGCCGCTCAAAGTATTAATAGCTATTTACAAAACATTGCTCGTGGCGTAAATATTGTTAATAATTTTGACTCTGCTGTATCCAAATTAAATAGCGAGTTTGGCGACAACGATGATAAAATTATAGAGTTTGCTCAGTCTCTGGAAGTGCTACAAGATGCTACTATACAAACTATAGATGTTATCCAAGATTTAGTAGTTGCATATGAAGATACTGTTTCTCAAATTTCAGATGCCTTTACCCAATCTAAAGATAGAGTTATTTCTACTATTCAAGAACTTGGCTCAGAGATTATTTCTCTTACTAGCAATATCTCAGATAAGACTTCTGAAATCCTAGGTATCTACGATGATACCTTAGCTACAGTAGCAGAGTCTGGTAATGAACTCTACGATCTACGTGACACGGCTAAAGATGCTTTTGAGACCGCAGCTAGAGCTGTTAGAGAATTTGAAAAGAGTAATAGGCTTAGCGGTAAATCTTCGGCTACCCTAAGACAAGAAATTTCGTCTGTAGAGGCGCAGATTTCAAATCTTATTTCAGGAGATAGTTTAGACTTTAGCGGTTTCCTACAGCTTAGTGAGCTTACTACTAAACAGAATGCTCTTAAGAGAGAGCTAAGTGCTGTTATAAGTGTTGAGGACGAGTATGAAAAACTACTCGGAGATCGAACTCAGGCTATTGAGGATCTATCATTTGTCGAGGCGTCTATCGCTTCTCTGACAGGAGTTTTAATTGATACTCGTCGTAAAGAGAGTGATATTATAAAAAAGACTCAAGATACTATTGTAACCTTCAATAACGCACAGCAAGATTTAAAAGATATTACAGAACTGCTAGCAGAGTCAAATTTCAATCTTAATCAAATTCGCGTAGATGAAGAGTCTGCGGTTAATAAAGTACGCCTAGCACTAACTGATTACAATAGTGATTTAGATCTTCTATCCTCTAGTTTAGAGGCTATTGGAGGAGAGTCTGGAGCTGCTTTACGTAACGCCTTCATACAAGCAGCTGCAGGTAACGCAGAGATTATTTTTGCAGCACTAGAAGAATCTGCCAGAAATGCTAAAATAGAAGAAGCTATTGCTAATGCTTCTTCTGCCTTTAATCAACTACAAGCGCTAGCTACTCAAGTATCTGAGTTCTTTACTCCTGTGGATGCTGCTTTCAGTGACTTAAGTGATATTAGTCTTAATCTAGGAGATAGATTTAGAGCTTTCAATGAAGATTTAGTAAAATACTTAGATATAGAAGGTCTATCTATTTTTTATGGGGAAGGCGGAGTATTTTCTGCGTTTAAAGAGTCTCTCTTAACCTCTTTAAAAACTGAAGGCTTTGATATTTTAACCGCTCCTGGCGGCCCACTTGACACATTTAATGTTAATCTCGGCCTTATTACTGGCGCGCTAACAACCCTAGCCGAGTCAGGTAATATGGTGGATGTAACTATTAAAACAGTTACTACTACTTTTGGTAGTTTTGTTACCGCAGTCGGTACAGACTTAGATAAACTAACAGCAGGATATGTAGGTCTTGCAGTGGTCGGAAAGAATTTAAGTGAAACTGCTCCTGAAAACTTAACTCTGTACTCTGAGGGATTAGGAGAGCTAAATGCTGCTCTAGATGCTAGCGGCAATATTAATATACTATTTGAAACTTCAGACGCTTTAAATTCATTATTTACTTCTGTAGACGTTGTAAACTCTTCAATTAACAACATTGATTTTGAAGCTACAGCCGCTAATGCAAAAGAAGAAATTAGTGCTGTTGCTAATGTTATTAACTCTACCTTAGAAGGAATAAGCTTAGCAGTATCTTCTTCAGGAGCCGTAAGCAATATTACAGAAGCTGTTAATTCTCTTAACAGCACCATAGATAGTATTGACTTAGGTGTTGCAGCTTCAACGGCAATTGAAACTATAAACCAATCTATTGCGTCTATTAACTCTACTATTGAAGAAGTAGATTTAAGTGCCGCTACCGATAACATGGTAAAAGTTATTAATGCAGCTGTAACACTACTAGATAGTACAATTAAGGATGTAGACTTAAACGTAGCCGCTGAAGCTATGATTAATAACGTTGATTCTAGTATTCAGAGTATTAAAGATACCTTAACAGGTGTTTCTCTAGGAACAGAGACAGGTAATGCAATAGAAGCTATAAATGCCTCTGTTACCGCTATTAATAGTACTCTAGGCTCTGTAGACTTCTCCGTAAAAACTTCAGATGCGCAAAGTGCAATCGCAAATGTAAATACTACTTTAAATGATACTTTAGCGGGAGTATCCTTTAGTACTACTCTAAACAAAGCTGCACAAGATATTTCTAATATTCCTGCCAGCCTTAATGCCACTTTAAGCTCTTATGAAGTTCAAAGCAAGCTCACAGAAGCCACTGCTAAGTTAGAAACTGTAAAAACTCAATTAAACGAAAAACTAAATAGCTATAATTTTGTTCCCGCATTAACAGGGGCTACAACTAAAATAGACGGTATAGACGACGCATTAAATAACTCTTTAAGCGCGTTAAGTGTTTCTACTGCGTCCCAAGTATTTAAAGATTTAGTAGCTGCTGTCTCAGGTACTTCTACAACTAACATAGAAAAGTTTGCAGATGCCGTATTAAAGTTTAGTGACCTAACTACTGAAATTAATAATACAAATGGACTTGCTGTAGCTATCTCCTCTTTAGCGGATAACAATGGTAGTATAACATCATTAACCGCTAAATTTACAGCTTTAAAGACAGAAGTAGATAAACTTGCCGGAACAGGCGGTGTAGACGCTCTAAAAACTACTCTAAGCACTATTGCAAGTGACCTTGCAGCATCTTGGAGTAGAGTAAAGCTCAATACAGAGGCAATAAAAATTACCGCCACTACAGGACCCCTTACTGCAACAGTAAGCGGAGGTATCACCTCTACTCAAGGAGATACTTTAATCGCTTTAGCGAAAAAATATCCTCAGATCTCTGGCGTTACTTACGGAACTCCGGGAGAATTTAGACTTGCAAAAGGTGGTCCCGTTACTGGACCGGGTACTTCTACCTCAGACTCTATTCCCGCTAGACTTTCTAAAGGCGAATTTGTAATTAGAGCATCTAGTGTTAGTAGTTTAGGGCACGAGTTTTTAAACATGCTAAATGAGAGTGGAGATTTAGATTCTGCTATTTCTTCTCTCGGACGCAGGGGAGATGCTAGAGCTGCGCATATTACACCAGAAGAGATGCTGCTATTAAAGAGACTTGGAGGTAGTGGAACTAGGAATCCACGTACAGGTCTCAGAGAGTTTTTTAATAAAGATGCAGGAGCTATTGGTAGACTATTCGCTAAACAAGAAACAGATCTACTATGGAATACTTATGGTTCAAGCATACTACAAACTGCCGATGCAGTGAGTAGTCGTTCTGTAAAGAATAATTTTGGCCATCCCGAAATGTATGAATTTACTGCTAAACCATCCGATCCTTTTTCTTTAGCTAAGAAAGAAAGTGTAGATGTAAACCCAGTATCCCTATCACAGAACGCACTCTTTGATGCCGCAGAGATAAGTGGTCTTCAAAATTCTCAGGCAGCGGTTATGCTAGCTCTAAACGAGATGTTTGTAGCTAGAAAGGCTACTCCTATATTAGGACTAAAAAGTAAGTATGGGCAAGATAAACGATACAGTCAGATGGATGCAAACGTAAGTCGTTATTCAGATAGAAACTTTATAGACGCAGATTTCGGTAGTGGTTATTCAGGAGTAGAGGGAATCTGGAAAGATGAACAAAATAAGAAGAATCTTGGGTATTGGCCAGATATTGGTTATCATCCAGGTTATAGAGCTTTTGGCGGTTTAGGTAATAAACACGGAGACATCCCCGCAGTAAATAGTGGATACCCAGCTAGATTTGCTCAAGCTATGACTAACTCTGTAGACAGACTCTTAGGAGATACCAGTTCTTACATAACAGGAACCTTAATGTCTAAAGATATTGTGGAGCAGGCTATTAACAAGTTAAACTCGTCTAATGCATATAAAAACTTTGCTGATTTTTACATGTTAAATAAAACTCGGGGTGCGCCTCCTGCATTTAGTTCGGGCGGCTTAGTAAAAGGCAATAAGGACTCAGAGATTTCTGCTCTAGAGCCCGGAGAGTTTGTACTGCGTAAAGCAGCCGTAGACCGCATGGGTCTTGATACAGCATATAAACTCAATGCTACTGGAGATACTGGTGGTGAAACTAACGTAGAGGTTAATATTACTAATAATGGCGCTCCAGTTAACGTATCTACATCTCCGCAAGTTCGCAGAGAAAACGGCAAACTTGTAGTAGACATTATTCTAGAAGATATTAGAAACAATGGCCCAATCCGCCAACAAATTAGGAGTATTAGATAATGCCTGCCTTTCCTTCTGACGCTACTTATACTCTGAATGCTACAACTTATTCTATGAGTAATCGACGTCCCGATAGAAATTATTCTTACAGTCAAAACTTTGAGAATGCTATTTTTACTTCTCAAATAGGCTACGAACGCCGTCGTCAAGTCAGCAGACGTAAAAAACGTACTTTTACTTTTGGATTTACAAATATTACAGGTGTGTATAAAGCGGCAATAGAAAATTTTTATAATAATAGAGGAGGGACCTTTGAAGCATTTGAATTTGATTTGTCATATGCCGGTCAAACTGGTAGTATTATCGTACGGTTTGATGGTCCTCTGACAGTAGTTCAAGTTGTAGCGACTGACAACGAGTTGACTGATATCTATAATGTCTCTTTCTCTTTACAGGAAACTTTTTCATAATGTCTACTAGAGCTTACGATTATATCTTACAAGTTGCAGACTCTACTTCTTTCGAAGTAGGTAATATAGTCATAGGCTTATCGTCTAACTCTGTTTCAGAAATTATTGCTATTGAGTCGTCTAATTTAAAAGTGCGATTATCTAATAACCACTTAGAGTATATTGCAGGCGAAACTCTAATCAGTAACATAGCTACTTTATATAGCGTAAATACTTTTATTGACCACTCTTCCAATGTGACAGGTTTAGTGAATGTTTTTGCGTTACCTACATCTTTAGGGTTGCCAGATAGTGTGACTGTATATGTAGACGGATTGCAGGCTCCAAGAGATTCTTTTACAATACATGCTAATAATACTATACAATTTTTACCTGTGCTACAGCGTGAGAACTCCAATAGTGAAATACTAACTGCTATAGTTTATCCAACTACCAACGTAACTTCGTTACTGGTACAGGTAGTTGTAGGAAACACAGAAGCTCTTAGTTTTGTTGCAAGTAATTTAACAGGATATGTAGAAACTGCTAATTCTACTATTTCAGCTATTTTTAATTCTCCCTATATCGCAGAGAAAAACTCCTTTCAGCAGACCCCTTTAGTAAAACTATACTCAATTTATTATCCTGGTGAATGGTATCCTACCGATGAGTACGGAAACCCGGGCAAAACAGGGGCAGGATATCCTTGGCCTTATGAATTTCCCATTCGTTTTGCAGAAGTTATAGGCGAAAACTATAGTGATTTTAACTATGCGGTGGTATATGGTGGGCAAAACTACAAGGTAACAGCTTTAGAAAGTGGTAGTATAAGTACAGACAGCTCGGGTAAGGTAGGTGAGTCTAGCTTAAAAATATCTAACTTTGATGGTTATATTGCTAGTTTAATAGAAAATCCTAATATTGCTGGTTATAACTCTTCTAATGCTACTTTTGCATATGTAAACGGTGCAATCGTACAAAATATAGATCCACGCACTGTCTCTTCTAATATTCATTACAACGCGGGAGTAGCTGCACTTAGAGGAGCTAACGCTGCTTGGGACTATAGTGCTACTATTGCTCATGGAGATACCTGGACGCCTTTTAAGACAGATTCTAGAGATTTATTAGAAGCAGTAGTAGAGGTTAAACTCACCTACGCTAAATTTTTAGACTATTGGCCTGAATACTCACTTGTTAAAAACAGTACTGCTAATTCACTAACGGTATATTCTGTAGGGCCGTACCGTATAGGCGACTCTATTACTTCTAATACTGATTCTTCTATTTCCACTATATCAGCTATCTACGGTAATACACTATACCTAAGTGACACTAATTTAGGAGATCTAGTAGCTAACTCTAAAGTGCTAATTCTAAACCCTGAAGCAGATAAGAATTCTCATATTGAGCATATCTTTACTATTACTAGGTTAGAAGAGTTAGATGAGTTATCAGGAACTTTTAGTTTAGCTAATTGGTTACAGTATTTTAGAAAATCAGTTCCGAAACGTAAATTTTACGCTACAACCTGCCCATTTCAGTATAAAGACGGTAACTGTAAGTATCCTGCTAGTGGTTCCGGGCCTATTGTAGGTTCTAACCCGCCCCTAACTGCCAATGGATTTTTTACTATTAATAATGCAACAACTGGAAACTTATCTCAAGATATTTGTGCAAAAACTTTAACCGCCTGTAAACTGAGAAGAAACTCAATTAATTTTGGAGGGTTTCCAAGTGCAGAAGGATAACCTTAACCAATTGTTAGTGGACTTGCATAACCACTCATTAAGTGAGTATCCGCGAGAAGCTTGTGGAATTATAACAAAAGATTTTAAGTATATTCCATGTAAGAATATTAGTGATAAGCCTAAGACTAGCTTTGTTGTAGACCCTCTCGCAATATTGAAGCACGAAAGTAATATTTGGGGTTTTTATCATTCTCACCCTGGTAGCGCAGATCCAATTCCTAGTGATAGAGATTTAAAAAGTACTATCTTTACGGAATTTAAGTTTTTAGTAGGGTTTGCAAATTCTGTCTATATTTACTGGTTAAACGAAGAGAACACTCTTAGTTTTGAGAAATTTAATGAAAGTCACTGTACAGTTTAGTACGTTGTTACAAAAGATCACTCTTAGAGAAAGCATTGAAATCTCTGTCTCATCATATCGTGAGATTATTTCGGCGTGTCTAAATTTACTGCCTCAATTTAGAGATTGCTTTTATAGTCAAAAACTCTATAAAAGTTTAACTCTAGTAGATGGTGATAAATATGTGCGTTCTTTTGAGTTAGACTTTACTCCAAAATCGACGTCGATATGGTTAGTGCCGACAATCTCAGGAGGAGTCTCTTCTTCTTTTGACAGTCTTGGTAATTTAAGTTTATTCTACGGAGCCTCCTCTCCAGTTAGTACTCAAGAAGTAGCTTTACGAGGTATTGATAAGCGCATCAGAGACTCGGCTCTATTTGGAAAAGCTTCAACAGCTTTTGATATAGCCCAAAGACGAGCTAATAGAGACTCAGGAGTTTTAGATAATTCAGAAGACCCTACTAGAGGATTCGGCTCTTTAGCCCCTATGTCAGCTGCAGGACGTAATGTACCTTTGCATTTTGGACTTGTACGGACTGCTGGAGTAGTAGTTAATCAGTATATAAAGCACATCCAAAGAGGTGGAGTAGACACTATTAGAGTTGCAGACTATCTATGAAAAAACAATATTTTTTAGTCCAGGATAAGTTAGTGCCGTTTATCGGAGGTGGTTCTGTAGAATCTATAGGTTCTACACTATCTGTAAGTTTTGATGGTTCTTTTAGCTTCAATCCGACAACTTCAAAAAGCTCGGACATACTCTTTATGCAGTTAGCTCTTGGAGAAGGGCCTATTTATAGAATCAACCCTAACGGCCCTCAAGATATTGAAATAGATGATAAATATATAGACGACTTAGTAGATTTTAGTACTAATAACACTAGATCGGATATTTTTGCTGTTCGATATAGCGTAGGCACAAGAACTCAGCCGCCTATGCCCTCTTTTTCTCAGGAAATTGTAACTCCCGTTCGTTTTACTACCCCTATCGTACTAAAGAGTGGAATATCCCTAGTAGAAAGTGTTTCGGCCCCTCCACCTACGAGTGTGCTATTCTATCCCACTAACGACTCTCAAGGCTTAGCACCTATTGACTCTATAAGAGTAAAGTTTAACGTAAAAGAGTTACGTGTTGATTTACGAGGAGGTTCGGAACCTAATATACTTTCCCTCGCCGCTCTAGTACATGACCGCGATGAGGTAGCAGACTTAAATAACTATTTAGCCGGTGGAGGCCTGCTTATAAATAGTCTTGTTAACGGTACTATGGCAGCAGACCTTGAAATTAAGATACCTGAAGATAAGCGTAGTGCTTCTGGTTATCGAATTTCGGTAGTAAAAGTTTCAGAGGATGTTGCTGAAGAAGGTTTTATAGCTGAAGTAGAGGTAACTGGCTTTGATGAGATTAGGAAAGATATACATTCTTATCCTAGTACTGCCTTAGCTGGGTACGCTCTAAAATCTACTGATTTTAGAACGGACTCAATCCCATCTATTACATCTTTAGTAAAAGGTCTTATTGTAGACGTACCTTCTAACTACAATCAGCCTATTCTAGAGTCTGGGGAAGTTGATTGGAGACAGATTGAGGTTCCTTCTACAGGAGTTTATGCTGCAGCCGCTAATGGATATAGAACTCAGAAGTACGGTAGCACAGTTCTCACAAGTACAGATATAAATATATACGACGGTATTTGGGATGGAACATATAAAAAAGATTGGACAGAAAATAGAGTCTGGATTATTAGGCATTTACTAGTAGATGTACTAGGAATACCAGAGTCTGCTATTGATAAGTATAACTTTTATAATGTAGCTCAATACGTAGATGCCGTAGACCCGCTAACAGGAAACTTTGTAGGCGTAGATGGTTTTGCGGATGGTTCTTTTAGATATAAGCCTAATGGATATAATACTGAAATTATTAGTTTATTGCTAGGTCTGCCAGAAGGTACTCCTATTAAAGAGCGTAGATTTGTATGTGGTGTTAGTATAACAGATGACGTTTCTGTATTAGACCTTATAACTGCTTTAGCTGGTAGTATGCGCGCTGTTTTTAGTAATACCGGCAATAAGATTAGACTTATTATCGACAAGGCAGAAACTTTACCTGTTGCAATCTTTAATGAAACTAATATTGAGTTAAATAGTTTTAAACTTTCGGGTGTTAGGTCTGAAGATATTCCGACAGGAGTAGAAGTTTCGTACATTGATTTTAATAACCACTTCCAAAAAGAGACACTAGTTTTAGATAGCGCAGAAGCATCAGAACTTGAGCCAACTAACCGAATATCTATAGATGCTGTTGGGTGCACTCGTAAAAGTGAAGCCTTAAGACTTGCTCAATATCATTTAGAAACCGCTAGGCAGTTAAAACGTAAGATTCAATTTAATGCCTCTGCGGACGCCTCTGACTTAGAAATTGGAGATATTGTAGCCGTATCTCATAAAATATCTGGAGTATCTTATGGATATGGAGGACAAATTTTTAGTAACTCTGTGTCAAATACTTCTAACGTCTGGTTAGAACATTATACTAGCCCAAATATCACCTCAGATATTTTTACTTCTAATACTAATCCTATAGTTCTAAAAGTTTTTAGACAAGATTCTAATCAGTTAGACTACTATTTAGTTAGTAACACTTCTTATAATTTAATTACTACTAGTAACAGCAGCTCTGGGGCTGATGTAATAGATTTAAACATACTTCAAAAGTTTAATTCAGTCTCTAAAACATTTCAGGCTAATACCCTTTTCTCTGCTGTAACAGCTCCTACAAGAGGAGACTTATGGGCTTTAGGAGAAATTAACCCTACTGCTATTTATAGTGACACTAGCACAAAACTGTTTAGAGTAGAAAGTTTATCTTTTAATCCTGAAGGCACTGTAGGTATTGTAGCTACTGAATATAATTCAGGGTTGCTCGCTAACGTAGACTCTGCCTCTAAAGATGTGACTACTCAACGCAAGAGTAGCTTTAACTATATTACGCCGCCTCCACCTGTCCTCTCTTTACGCTCTATACCCTCTAAAACAAATGAAGGTATTGTTAGTTATAATCTATTACTTTCTAGTACTTCAGATACTTCTAATTACCCTGTTTCTGTCACTACTACTCTCTCTTACGGTATTGTTGAAAATATTGTAGAGATAGAAGGTTTTGAAGAGCTATAGGAATAACATATGCCCGTATACAAAATTAACACTAGCAATACGAGTTTTCTTACTAACGGAGAAGAGCTTGTATATGCAGGAAAAAATGGTTTTATCTCTATTCTTGGAGCTGTTCCAATACTGTGTAATAGCTATACTGCTAATGCTTCTAGTATTGTTTTTAGTACTCCTAATCTGCACCTATTAACAGACGATAATTATCAAACACACATTTTAAATGTTCCTGCTTTAGAAGGCATAGGCACCTCTTATGTACATGTTCCATATTCCCAGTATCCTGTTAGCTCTGCTTTAGAGGGGTCTATTGGTTATAATGAACAAACCAGCACTCTAAGTTTAGAGATTCAGTCTTTTAACCTTCAGAGTAATACTATTACAGTAGCTAATAAACAATATGATGACGGAGTTGTAAGTGCTGCTTTTCTTACCACTCCTTTTTATATTACTCTATATCAGACCTTAAACACTAATAACTTTTCTAATCGGTCGGCTTTTATCTCTGGTTCACAGCGCACTGTAAGAAGAGAAAACAATGTAGAAGGAGTTTCTGGTAGCTATACAATGAGTTTAGGGGCTATCCCAGAGTCTGCTAATTTTATATCTGTTTATTTAGACGACATTCCCACTCAGTCTTTTACTTGGTCTTCTAATACCATTTCTACTACTCTAACGGGTACAACCTCTAAACTTAAAACCGTTGTGAACTTATATACTGTACCCGCGATAGAGCCTAAAGATACCGTATCTCTTAGTGCGTTTAATAATGTATTTACTGTTGCTAATGTTAGTTATCTGTCATCTGATGTATTTTATAATGCAGCATTAACTAGTAACAAACAGTATAAAGTTAAACTAAATAAAGCATTAACAGCTAATGTGTCTGGGTCTTCTATAGTAAACGTTAGTGCAGACTTAGTAGGCAAATGCTCTAATATTAATCCTACCTATTTTACAATAGATACTCCAGGGTCGTATCCTTTTACATATAGACTAGCTAATACAGGTATTTACTACATCTATCAAAAAAATAAAGTTAAGCTTACAACAGCCAAATTAGATGAATTTGGTAGGCTGCCTGGAGTTAGTCCGACTAACTACATAGTAACTGCAACAAATATTAATAGATTTAACAGAGCAAGTAGTACCGTTCAGAGCTTAGTTCAAGTTCCTTCACTTACTCTTACTAAGGTAACTGAAATTGCCATTGAAGAACGTGTTTTTGTAGATACTACGGGCGGGGCCTCGATTAACGCTCTAGTTACTTTCCCAACAATTGCTAACAGAGATATTACACATTATGAACTGCAGTATTATGTAGTAACAAGTGGAGGTACTCAGCTGCCAGGAGGTTCTATTTCTCTACCTCATTCCGACGACTTAACTTCGTTATCGTACACTCTAACAGGATTAAATAGGGGTAGAATAGCCGGTAGCAATACTCTAATTGTGACCGTCACTCCGATGATAGGGTCTTATAGAGGATTTCCAACTAGGAAACTTCATCCTATTGTAGGAAAACAGTCTAACCCTTCAGGTATTAGAAATCTAAGCGTAGTGCAACAAGACACCTTCTTATTGTTTTCTTGGCAATATGTATTAACTACAGAAGGATTTGTGTTGGATCTGGATACTAAAGAAGTAGAGATTCGACAGTATCCAGGAATTGTAGATTTAAACTCTGAAGAGTCTGTTAGGGCTGCCTGGGGTTTCTCTACAGTGATTGGAAGAGTTGCTTTTCCTAATACTACATTCAGTAACCCTATCAACAGTTTTGATGAGTACACTTATCTGTTAAGAGTTAGAGATACTAGCGATATTGAAAGCAACGAAATTGCTGCTTCTGCACTAACTATAGATAGACCTACTACTGTAAGAGTCTTTAAAACCTACAACGATTTTAGTCCTGGTACAAGCTTTGTAACTCAAGATGGAGTTGCATTACCTACGGCTAATCAACATCCTGAGTTATCTTTTACTAGCTTTAGTGAGGGTATTAATGGTGGTTTAGTACTATTCGATAGTTCTAATACGGATAACTCTAACGGCAGTGCTGTAGGTTTTTCGGCTTTTGGCAACACTAGTTATTTAACAACTGCTACCAATTCTTTTGCTGAATACATCACACCTATTAGAGATTTAGGAAGAATAATTTCAGGAACGGTTAGAATTACTACAGCTCTTTCTGCCAGTACCCCTGGTCTAACTTATGGCTCATTCTATAATCTTATTGTATCTGGCGTTACAGATTTTCATGGGTCTGCAGGACTAACTCCGTCAGCTAACGTTTTAGTAGATAACGCTTTTGGAGGTATAGGAACTCTCCTAGGATTTAATAACGCTAATGCAGCCACGGTATCCTATAACAGTTTTCATCAAACTCTTACCAGCGGTGGTGCTCTAGGAAATGTGTATGCTATCAGAAATCCGGGACAATTTACTGGAGACACCTCTAATGCCAATAGCTATGCCCTAATTGCAGGAGTAATTAATGCAAATGCAATCGCAATAGGCAATGTTTATTTTGCCAACGGTCAACTATCTAGCGGCAATAACTTTGCAAATGTTGCAATTAGCGGAAATTCTTATGAACTAATTAACCTAGTACAATATGGAGATCCGGGTGCTGCGGTAACCTTTTTAGGCCCAGAAAAAAGTATTGTCCAGAATATTTTTGTTCGTTATGCTACTTCTAATGTTTTTTATGCTGCTAATGCTAACGGCGTTGTCGGTTATCCTGGTCATGGCAATACTAATGGAAATGCTTTTGTAGGCGCAACTAATAATGCAGAGCTTGGTTGGAAAAGTTACGTACCAGGTCTTAACGAGTTTCAATATTTTCAAATTAAGCTCCAGATAAATAACCCGAGCCCTGATTCTACAGAAATAATACTACAAGACTTAAAATACGAAATAGACACGCCGCAAAAAACTTTTAGAAAAAAAGTTCAAGTAGCAGCTGAAGCAGGTATTACTGTAGACTACTCTTACGTTAATTTCTATGAGATACCTCAAGTTTCTGCTGTTGTAGTAGACTCTGACGTATCACAGTTTGCTCAAGTTTTTGATATTAACACTTCTAACTGCAAAGTTAAAGTTTTCCTGTCTCAAAGCGGTAATTTAAGTGACAATGCTAATGTTAGTGTCATCGCAGTCGGTGGATAAAAATAATTCTAAATTTTTATATTGACTTACACCCTCTTTCTGGTATAATTTAAGTGTAAGGAGTAATTCTATGAAAACAATCAATAATCAGGTTTTTCTTCCAAATGTTGGAGAAGATAACTTTTACCCTAACTCCCCTCAACTGGTAGAAGATAAGCTTTCTGCTCTTTCTAGTGCAGACTATCCTACTATAGCATCCTTAGGCTACACCCCTACTAGAGGTACTAGTGAAGGCATGATACCGATTAAAAATAAGCCAAAGCGTTAATAGGAGATTTTAAATATGGCAAAATTACAAAATATGGCTAGCGGAGACCACACTATTCCCGGTAGCCCTTCAGAATACTTTACCCCAACTACAGGAGATCAAACTATTTCGTATCCTCCTCTAGATAAAAGCGGTCGTGGCACTGGCGGACCCATTATTGCTCCAATGCCTACTGCTGGCGGAACTCCCGCTATGCGCGGAGCATCAATTAACTACCCTAACTCAAACAATGCAGGCATTCGTGGCTCAATCAACGATGGCGCAACTGCTAGTGGCGGCGTTAGAGGTAAAAAAGTTGGACCCGAAGCTCCCTATAGAAACCCGGTATCAGGAATCAATCCTGAAAAACCAATTCAGCGTAAACCAAAGCGCTAAAAGAAAAACCCCGGAAAGTCCGGGGTTTTTTATTACAGTACCTCACTATCAGAAAAGAACCAACACTTATAGTAGTTTTCTAAATCTGCGTAACTACCTAGATATTGTACTCCCCTAAAAATTGCTGGAGAGCGTCTGCAGCTATACTGAACAACAAGTTTTCTCTGCCATTCACTATTGATAAATACTACTTTATAGTTTTCTTTATGGTCTTTTAGAAGTTCTACTGCTTTTGCAGTCCAAGGGCAACCTTCAAGACCCATAACAGTCCAAATAGCTACATTATCTGTTTCTCTAAGACGTTTTTCAGGAGTCGAGTCTGTACTTTTAGCTTCGACTGGTTTTGCTACAGCTACTTTTACTTCTGTAGCGGTATTTGTTTTAGTGATCATTTTTATCCTCACTTATAAATTTCATTGATAGCGGAAATATTTCTGCGATAGCTCGAGCCACTTCTCGGGCTATTTCCATATGTTCACGCTGAGTACCGTTACCACTTCTAAGCTGAATATAGTGAATCCATGAACGAATTGTTCCTTGCATATAGAGTCGTGAAACGGTGTTTCCTTCTGGTAGCACGCAGCGAGCTTGTTCTTTAGCAATACCCTGTTCAAGAGCCCACTTATATGCCATTTTAGCTTCGTGAATAATTTGCTGTTGCTTTGCAGCCCACTGCATTTGCAGTTCTTCGTCGTCTGTTTGAATAGAATCTTGACGATTAGTGGGATGTTGCAATCGTGCTTCTCTAATAACAAAACTTTCATCAAGTACTGTTACATCTTGATATCGCTGACTAAACTCTTGAAATCTAAAACTTGTATGCCGCAGCATCTGTCGAGCAATATCACGAGTAGTTTCGATTTCAAGAGTCGCACTAGCCATCTCAAAAGGACTCCAGTGCTGATGTTTAATCAGATAATTAATTAGTCTCTCACTATTTTCAAACTGCG
>SXGQ01876369.1_pt1 | contig 24890 bp, 15 predicted proteins | sample 3178371 | NCBI WGS metagenome assembly SXGQ01 (sample SAMN11356859, study PRJNA531348) | freshwater metagenome | isolation source: freshwater sample F1-20 | place: China: Fuxian Lake, Yuxi | collected 2017-12-25 | reverse complement strand
GACCGCATCCTCGTCATGCGCGAAGGTGCCATCGCGGCGGAGGTATCGCGGGCGGACGCAACCGAGGCTAGCCTGCTGAAACTAGCGCTGCCGCTGGAAGCGTCTGCGGGGAACGCATGAACGCCGCTTCCTCTCGGGGGTTCACAGGCTTTCTCGCCCGGGCGGGCATGCCGCTTGTGCTGGTGGTGCTATTCATCGGCTGCGCGCTGGGCATCGAGAACTTTCTCAGCATCGCCAATCTCCGCGGGCTCGCCCTCGCGGTCTCGATGACCGGCATGGTCGCCTGCACCATGCTGTTCTGCCTCGCGGCCGGAGATTTCGACCTGTCGGTCGGATCCGTGGTGGCCGCGGCCGGCGTGATCGCCGCGGTGGTCATGAACCGCACCGGCAGCGTCGCGGCCGGCGTGGGCGCGGCGCTGGGGTTCGGGTTCGCCACCGGTTTCATCAACGGATTCGTTGTCGCGCGCCTCGGCATCAACGCGCTCATAACCACCCTCGCCTCGATGCAGGTCGTGCGCGGGCTCGCTTTCATCGTGTCCGGCGGCTCGGCGGTCGGCATCGCGGCCGAGCCCTTCTTCGCCCTCGGAGGCGGCGGACTGATCGGCGTGCCGGTCCCGGTGTGGATCACGATCGGCTGTTTTGCCTCGGCCGGGTTCACGCTCAACCGCACGGTCTTCGGACGCGACACCCTCGCCGTCGGCGGGAACCCGGAAGCGGCGCGGCTCGCGGGCATCGACGTGGCGCGCGTGAAGATCGCCATTTTCGCGACGCAGGGCCTGATGGCGGCGTTCGCCGGCGTGGTGCTTGCGGCGCGGGTCACAAGCGGCCAGCCCAACACCTCGGTGGGGTTCGAGCTCGAGGTGATCTCCGCGTGCGTGCTAGGTGGAGTTTCCCTCTCCGGCGGCGTGGCGCGCGTCACCCATGTGATCTCCGGCGTGCTCATCCTCGGCATCGTCCAAAACGCGATGAGCCTCCTGAATGTCCCTACTTTCTGGCAATACGTCGCCCGCGGCCTGATCCTCCTCGCCGCTGTGCTCCTCGACCGCTGGAACCACCCCAAGGGGTCAGGGCGTTGAATGTTTGCGCCAGTCCCGCCGCCAGTCGTGTCGGCGCGCACCCGCGGCACCAGTCGCGACCACATGGTCGGGCTTGTGACGGGAAATTAAGAGCCCCCGGGAGCAAGTACGGGCCGTTGAAAATCCCGACCATTCCGTACGCGGCGGAATGGTGATCAGCCTGTCCGCAACTGCCGACTTCCCTCGGTGCCGTGATTTTGCCTTACTGTCCGAGCACGCCCGGGTTGCACCTTCCGGGCCGAAAAACCCACCACTCATGAAATCCATCCAAACCTTGACCGTGCTCATCCTGGTCGCCTGCGCCGCCGGGACTCCCACCGGCATCGCCGCCCAGGCCGCGGCCAACCCGCGCGCCAGCGAGGAAGTCGTGCGCCTCACCGAGTTCAATGTCACCGCTTCCGAGGACCGCGGCTACGCCCCGGCCGAGACGATGACCGGCACCCGTGTCGCGACCAAGATCATCGATCTGCCGTACACGGTGAACGTCCTCACCGCCGAGTTCTTCGAGGACTTCGCGATCTTCGAGCTGGCGGATAACATCGTGCAGATCGGCAGTTTCACGGGCCTCGACATCGGCGGCGGTTTCAATCTCCGCGGGTTCAGCTCCAGCTTCCAGTTGCGCGACGGATTCTTCCGCCTGGGGCGGTACGGCTCCTCCAACATCGACCGGATGGAGATCATCAAGGGTTCGAACGCCGCCATCTACGGTCGCTCCTCTCCCGGCGGCATGGTCAACATGATCTCCAAGGCCCCGAAGACCCGTGAAAACCAGAAGCTCACCTTCAACTACGGATCCTACGGCACAGAGCGTGTCACGCTAGAGGCCACGGGGCCGGTGGCCTCGTCCTCCCTCGGCACGACCTCCTACCTCGTCACCGCGAGCCACTACCAGCGCGACTTCGGCCAGGAGTACTCCCGCAACCGCAACTACGAGTACTACGGGGCGCTGAAACACACCTTCCCCGATTCCTCGAACCTGCTCATCGCCGCCGAGTACCTCTTGCAGATGCGCCATGCGCCCCTCAACGGCGCTCCGCTTGTCACCGACCAGAAGGGCACCGCCTCGGTGAACGACGACGAGGCCGTCGGTTACGCGTGGAGCCTCGCCGGCGTGAATCCCTTCGGCCCCAACTCCGAATTGAACCGCGGCTACTCCGGGCTCACCGCCAACTATGACAAACGGATCGACGAGATCTGGAGCTTCCGCGCGTCCGCCAACTACTACCTCGTCCGCCGCTGGGACTATAACCAGAACACCGGCTGGGGCAGCCTTATCGTCAACCCCGCCACCGCCGCGACCCCGATCACGAGCGCCCGCGGCGCCATCCCCCAGAAGGGCCTCATCTTCGAGGACGGCGGCGGCATCCAGGGCGACGTCCTCGCCAAATACTGGACGGGCAACCGGCAGATCGAGCACCGCACCCTCGCGGCGATCGATATCAACGATTACTACCGCTGGGACCCGACCCGCCAGTTCGCCAACGCTTCAAACCCCGACATCGTCGCTTGGAACGCGGTTCGCACGGTCCGCCTCGACCCGCTGACGCTGCTGCCCTCCGCCTCCGTCGGGTACTTCCCGAAATGGTTCCAGTGGGGTCAGGAAGTCGCCACCCGCATCCGCAAGCAGCGCGTGACCGTGCTCGGCGGACTGGTCCGCCACCAAGCCGCGCTTTTCAACGGGCGCCTTCTCGCCTACGCCGGTGCCCGCTACGACACCGTGCGCTTCCGCCATCGCGAGTTCATCCCCGTGCCAACGAACTTCGCGGTCGGACAGATGATAGACAAGCAGCTCTCCGCGCTGAAGCCGAACTTTGGCGTGAACTACAAGCTCAACAACAGCCTCCGGTTCTTCGTGAACTACAGCGAGAGCTACTTCGTGCCCCAATCGGAGGCCACCGCCACGGTCAACAGTTCGGAATACAAGTCCGAGATCGCGAACGGCTGGGACTACGGCTTCAAGGGCTCGCTGCTGAACGACCGCCTCACCTTCACCCTTTCCGGCTTCTACGCCATCCGCGAGAATGTACAGGTGACGGATCTCGAGGAAACACCCCCGGGCTCCGGCAATTACCTCACCGTTTCGCGCCGCGAGGGCAACCAGCTCGTCCGCGGCTACGAGTTCGACTTCAACTGGCGTCTCACCGACACCCTCTCCGCCGGTGGCAGCTGGGGTCATGTTTACTCCATCTACACCGATTACGGCAGCGCCTTCCCGCTGGCCGTCGGGCGGCGCGTGCAGGGTGTCTCCCCCGTGAACGGCGGCGCTTACCTCAAGTGGGCACCCTCCACGGGCCCGCTCAAGGGCTTCTCGGGCAACATTGGCGTCTCCCACGTCGGACCCACGCCGACCGAGGCGCCGAACGCGGGTGACACTTACGTCACGGCGGCCAACGGCCAACGCATCGTTTCCCGCACCACCTACCAGTGGCGCCTGCGCGTCCCGGGCTACACGCTCTGGAACGTCGGCGTGCGCTACCGTCTGCCGACGAAAAAATCCGCCTACGACCACACGTTCGCGCTCAACGTGAACAACGCGCTGGACCAGGACTACGAGCGGGCCAACCGACTGCTCGGCGAGGAGCGCTCGGTCTTCCTGACCTACACGGTCGGACGCTCGGGCCGAAACCGCTGAGCCGCGGGTCGTTTTAGCCCTCTGGCGCGCCACCTCCCGTGGCGCGCCTTTTTTGTCGCCCGATCCCGGGCCTCTGCCACCTCCTAGACTCCACCCCGCCCCACAGCCATGAGATCCCCCCTCCTCCCCGCGTTCCTGGCCGGCCTGCTCGCCATGGCGCCGCTGGCCGCCTGCGCCGCCTCCCCCGCGCGGCCCAACATCGTGCTGATGATGGCCGACGATCTCGCGTGGGGGGAAACCGGTTACAACGGACACCCTCAGGCAAGGACCCCGATCCTCGACGAGATGGCGCGCACGTCGCTCCGGCTCGACCGCTTCTATGCCGCCTCGCCGGTCTGCAGCCCCCCGCGCGCGAGCGTGCTGACCGGTCGCCACGCCAACCGCTCCGGGGCGTTCGCCCCGAACTATTCCACCCGCCCCGAGGAGATAACGATCGCCCAGGTCCTCCGGCAGGGCGGCTACCGCACGGGACATTTCGGCAAGTGGCACGTCGGCGCCGTGAAAAGCGCATCCCCCGTGAACCCGGCCCGCCTCGGTTTCGACGAATACCTATCGCACGACAACTTTTTCGAAATGAACCCGCCACTGAGCCGCAACGGGGCGGCTCCGGAAATCATCCGCGGCGAGAGCTCCGAGCTGGTGGCCGCCGAGGCCGCGCGGTTCGCGCGCAAAGTCGTGGCCGAGAAGCGGCCTTTTTTCATCGTGCTCTGGTTCGGATCGCCGCACGGGCCGTACTCGGGATTGCCCGCAGACGTCGCGCTTTATTCCTCCGTCGCGTCGGAGGAGTTGCGCCACCGGTTCGCGGAGATCACCGCGCTGGACCGCGCCATCGGCGGATTCCGTTCCGTGCTGCGGGAAATCGGGGCGGCCGAAAACACGCTGGTGTGGTTCAACTCCGACAACGGTTTGCCGGCCGAGCATAAAGGGGAATCCTTCGACGGCGGCTGGCGGGGCTCCAAGGGCACGGTGTTCGAGGGCGGCCTGCGGGTGCCCGGCATCATCGAGTGGCCCGCCGTGATCCGCGCACCGCGCGTCAGCGCCGTGCCGGCCGTCACCTCGGACATCCTTCCGACGCTACTCGACCTCACCGGACTGGCTTACCCCAAACCCACCCGCCCGATCGATGGCATCAGCCTGCGCTCCCTCATCGTCGACGGCCCAATGCGGGAGCGTCCCGCGCCGATCGGATTCTGGCAGTACGACGCTTCCGACGAGCGCGCCAACGGCCGCTGGATTGACGTCGATCTGGCCCGCGGCACCACGCCCACCACGCGCAACCCCGCGATCGACTTCCTGAATTACAAGCACCCCGCGCCCCGGACCTCACGGTTCGGAGGCGTCGCGGCCTGGACGGACAACCGCTTCAAGCTGATGCTATCCGACCGCGCCGCCGCCAACCCGGTGAAGCGCTCCGGAAAAAGGGACGCACCCGAGGCCGCCGCGCTCTACGACTTACTTGAGGATCCGCGGGAGGAGCGAAACCTCGCCGCCCGGCATCCCGAGATCGTGGCACGAATGACCGCGGAGTTGCACGCGTGGCAGCGCTCCGTCGAGCGGAGCCTTGCGGGTGCGGACTATTAAGCCAGGACTCGCCCGGACTCATATCACCACGCATCCTGGAGCACCGACGGAGAACACCGAGGTACTCCATTTTCACCGATGTCCGCCTCTTTTCGCCGTATTCTTCTGGTCCTCGTCACCGGCACGTGCGCCAGTGCGTCCGCCCTGGCCGCGGAAGGAAAGGCGAAGGGGGCGCGCAGCGCGCCGCGACCGGATGCTCCGCGCCCCAACATCGTGCTCATCATCGCGGACGATCTCGGATACGGCGAGCCGGGCTGTCAGGGAGGCCGGGATGTGCCGACCCCGAACCTCGATCGGATCGCGGCGGAAGGCGTGCGCTTCAAGCAAGGCTACGTGACGGCCTCGGTTTGCGCGCCCTCGCGAGCGGCGCTGCTGACCGGGAAGTACCAGACGCGGTTCGGCTTCGAGGGCAACGCGATCGGCGCGGCCAACGCGGATCCGAAGGTGGGTCTGCCCGCGGACCAACGGACGATCGCCCAACTCCTGCGCGAAACCGGCTACGCGACAGCGCTCGTGGGCAAGTGGCACCTTGGCGGCACGGCGGCTTTTCATCCGCTCCGGCGCGGCTTCGACGAGTTTTTTGGCTTCCTCCATGAGGGCCACTATTACGCGCCCCCTTCTTCTCCCCGCCTGACCACCTGGCTGCGGCGCACCGCGCTGCCCGATGGCGGCACCGGCCGGTGGTTTTCACCCGACGGCCGCGTGATCTGGACGACCCACATGGGCAACAAGGAGCCGGACTACGACGCCGACAACCCGATCCTGCGCGGCAGCCAACCGGAACACGAGACTTGGCACCTCACGGACGCCTTCACGCGCGAGGCTTGCGACTTCATCCAGCGGCACGGCACCCAGCCCTTTTTCCTCACGCTCGCCTACAACGCGGTGCACAGTCCGATGCAGGCACCCGACCGTTTCCTGGAGCAATTCAGCCATATCGCCGATATCCACCGGCGCCTCTTTGCGGCGATGCTGGCGCACTTGGACGAAGGCATCGGGACGGTGCTGGCGCAGCTTCACGCCCAGGGTCTCGAGGAGAACACCCTGGTTATTTTCCTTTCCGACAACGGGGGGCCCACCCGGGAGCTCACCTCCGGCAACGGCCCGTTGCGCGGGGAAAAAGGCTCGCTGTTCGAGGGCGGCATTCGCGTGCCCTTCCTCGCCCGGTGGCCGCGGGCGCTGCCGGCCGGACGCGCTTTCGAACCGGTGGTGAGCTCACTCGATGTCGCGGCGACCGCGCTGGCGGCAGCCGGCGTGACGGTACCATCCGGCGAGCTGGACGGCGTGGATCTGGTCCCGGCCGTCAAATCATCCTCCCCGGCTCCCCGCGTTCTATTCTGGCGGATGGGCCAGCGCCGCGCCGTGCGCGCGGGCGATTGGAAACTCGTGCGCGACGGCGGCCCCCGCCAGGCGGGCGCGTGGCAACTGTTCAACCTCGCGGCGGACGTCGCCGAGGCCAACGACCTCGCGGCGCGTGAGCCGGCCCGCGTGGAGGCGTTGGCGAAACTTTGGGAGGAGTGGAACGCCGCGCAGCGTCCACCGCTCTGGTGACGCGGCCTATTTGTGATCCCAAGGCAGCTTCACCTCGAGGCGCGGATGCTTCCAGACCTCGAAACGCTCAAACATCTTCCCCGGGTTGAGGATTCCCCGCGGATCGAGGGCGCGCTTCACGGCCAGCATCGCCTTCACCTGGGCCGGTGAATGCTGCAGCCGTAGGAAAGGCGACTTGGCGAGGCCGATGCCATGCTCGCCCGAAATGGCGCCTCCCAGCGCGACCACCTCTCGCATCAGGCGCTCGACCGCCGTCTCCGCGGCGCGACGCTCGGCTGGCACCGCCCGCCGGTACATGATGTTCACGTGCAGGTTGCCGTCGGCGAGGTGCCCGAAAGTGGGGATGTGCAATCCGCTTTCGCGCTTCAGGCGTTCGAGGAAGCGCGCGAGCTTCACGTAGGAGCGCATCGGCACCACGACGTCCTCGTTGAGCTTCGAGTCGCCGAGTTCAAACATCGCGCCCGAGCACTTGCGCCGGACCGCCCAGAGCTCCTCCGCCTCCTCGCGCGAACGGGCCGCCCGATGGGCCGTCGCGCATTCCTCCGCCCACGCGAGCGCCGCCTTACGCTGCTCGCGCACCTCGGCCGCCGAACCCGCGAATTCGAGGAGAATCACCGGGCGGCCTGATTCACCGGGAAAAACGCTTCGTCCTGTGGCTCGTTCCGCGCACAACACGCTGCCGCGGTCAAGGTACTCGCAGATCGCCGGCTGCACCCGCCGGCGGAAGAGCGCGAGCGCCGCTTTCAGCGCCGCCGGCTCGTTGCGGAATGAGGTAAGCAAGGTCCAGCGCTGCGCCGGACGCGGGATCAGCTTGAGCACCGCCCTCGTGACCACCCCCAGCATCCCCTCGCTGCCGATCCACAGGTCGCGCAGGTTGAAGCCCGCCGAAAACTTCTTGGTCGCCGTGCCCCACTGGACCGCCTCTCCGGTCGGCAGGAAGCCGTGCAGGGCCACCACGAAATCCCTCGTGACGCCATACTTGCCGCCGTGCATGCCGCCCGCGTTGCAGGCGATGTTGCCTCCGATGGTGCAGTACTCGCGCGAGGACGGATCGGGCGGATAAAACCAGCCCGCGGCATCGGCGGCGCGCTGGATGTCACCCACCACCGCGCCGGCACCGACGTGGGCCATGCCCGCCTCACCGTCGATCTCGATGCGGTTCAATGCACGCAGGTCGAGCACCCATCCTCCTCGCCGCGGGGCGGCTGCGCCGGTGAGCGTCGTGCCGCGGCCGCGCGTCGTCACCGGGACCCGCGATGCGTTCGCCAATTCCAACACGACCCCCACCTGCTCCTCGTCGCGGACGCGCACGACTGCCTCTGGGCGGAATAGGATCTTGCTGCTGTCGAAGCCCGCCTCGTGCAGGGAGGCGGCGTCGGTCGCCACCACCTTGGCGCCTAGCCGGCGTTTCAACCGCGATGTTGCACGCGCATGGGAACTCATGGCCCCAACTTGGCGCCGCGTTTGCGGCGGGGCAACCCCGGCAGGAGGGGACGAAGGACAGTGAGGAAGTGCGGGATAAATTGCCGCACCAGCCGTCGGACGCCGGACCTTCGATATCATCCGCGGCTGCACCAAGGCACGGTACGGAATACCGAGGAGGCTTCCGCGCAGCCTGTGAAGCCGGCGAGTTGTTTCGTCTCGGCCATCACCGCGACGGGCGGGTCCCTAGGGAGCGCCGCCCGCGCCCGGTTGGTAAGCTGGTTTCCATGGCCACGGTACCGCGTGCGTGCGCACCGCCCACTTCTCCCACGTGGCGATCATCTCCCGCAGTTTTTCCGGATGCTTCGCCGCGAGGTTGCGCATCTCCGTGCGATCCTTGGCGATGTCATAGAGCTCCCACGGCCCCGCCGGATCTTTGGCGACCAGCTTCCAGTCGCCGATCCGCAACGCGCGGTTGCCCTCGTGCTCCCAAAACAGCGCCTCACGCGCGACCGGCTGGCCCGCGAAGGCCGGCACGAGGCTTCGGCCTTCCATCGGCTGCACGCGCCGGCCCGCGCGTTCCATTGGGAAGGATGCCCCGGCGATCTCGGCGCACGTGGCCATGATGTCGATCAGATGCCCGGGCGTGGGCTCAATTTCACCCCTTCGCTTGATGCCGCGGGGCCAGTGCGCGATGAGCGGCGTGCTGATGCCGCCCTCATGAACCCAGTGTTTGTAGAGCCGGAATGGCGTGTTGGAAACGTTCGCCCACGCTTCGCCGTAGCCGACGTTGCTTTCCGCCGGTCCCGGCATCGGTAGCGGGCCTTTGGCCTTGGCCTTGCCCGCTCCGCCTCCCCGGCCGTAGGGCTCCGCGCACGCGCCGTTGTCCTGCAGGTAGACGATCAACGTGTTCTCGAACTGACCGTTCGCCCGGAGGGCGGCGATGAGGCGCCCGATGCCTTGGTCCATGTTATCCATCATTGCGGCGTAAACCTCCATGCAGCGCGCCTCCCACTCCTTGCGCTCCACTTTGCTCCAGTCTCCGACCAGCGGCGGGATCTCCCAGCGCGGGTCGATCAGGCCGAGTTTCCGCATCCGCTCGAGGCGCGCGCGCGCGATGGGCTCGTAACCGCCATCGTACTTGCCGGCGTACTTGGCGATGTCGGCCGGCCGGGCATGCATCGGCCAGTGCGGGGCGGTGTAGGCTAGATACAGGAAAAACGGGCGACCGGGCGTGGTGCGCGCGTGGTCGTTGACGAAGCGGACCGCGTGGTCACTGAACGCGTCGGTAAGATAAAAGTCGTTTGCGGGATACTCCGGATCTGCGTCGAAGCGAACCCGCTGGTTGTCGCGGGTGATCTCGGGCGGACTGAAGAAACTCGAGGCGCCGCGCAGGATGCCGTAGAAACGATCGAATCCGCGCTGGAGGGGCCAGTTGTGCCGCGAAGCATCCTCCTCGATGTCCTTCGTCACATGCCACTTCCCCACCGCATAGTTGCGGTACCCCGCCCCGCGCAGCACCTCCGCGATCGTGACGGTGTCGGCACGCAGGTCGCCGGCGTACCACTCGTTGATCATCGCGGTCGCGCTGTAGGGCGCACGGTCGGTCATGTACCCCACCCCGGCCTGATGCGGGTAAAGACCGGTGAGAAGCGACGCGCGCGTGGGGCAACAGCGGGCGGTGTTGTAGAACTGCGTGAACCGCAGACCGCCCTGGGCCAGTGAATCCAGATGAGGCGTCGCGATCTCGCCGCCGAAACAGCCGAGGTCGGAATAGCCGACGTCGTCACTCAGGATGACGATCACGTTGGGGCGCGGGTCGGCGCCGCGCAGGGCCAACCCCGTGGCAAGGGCGAGAAACAGGAAGCTCAGGGCTTCTTTCATGGGACGGAGGAAAGGCTCACTGCTTCTTTTTCGCGGCCTTCGGCGGCGGGTCCGCGCGACGCGGGTCAGACCGGAGGCGCGGTTCGCCAAACACCCGGCCCTCGTCGCCGTTCGCCTTCATCCACGCGGTGACCTCGCCGCGGAGTTCGGCCAGGCGCGCGGCTTGCGCCGGTTCGGGCGCGAGATTCCGCATCTCCAGTGGATCTGAACGCAGGTCGTAAAGCTCCTCCGCCGGACGCTCATGGTAGCGGCTCACCACGGCGGCCGCGACCGCACTCCCACGGGCCGCGTCCTGCCAGCTGCCGAAATACCCCGGACCATCGCGGGCCTGCCCGAGGTCCACGTGGGTCGAGAAGTAGAAATCCGGCCTGAGGTTGCGGATGTATTTCCAATCCGCGGTCCGCACGCTGCGGATCGGGTAGATGTTGAAGCGCCCGTCGGCGCTGTGGGTCGTGAAGATCCGGTCCCGGTGGGAACGGCTTTCGCCCCGAAGCACCGGGGCGAAGGAGCGTCCGTCGATCCCGCCCGGCGCGCGGCCCCCGGCCACCTCGACGAGGGTCGGCAGCAGGTCGATCCAGCTAACCAGCGCGTCGGTGCGCCGCCCCGCAGGCGTACGACCCGGCCACACGGCGATCAGCGGGGTGCGGATGCCTCCGTCGTAGAGCGTCCACTTGCCGAAAGGCCACTGCGCGCCGTGGTCCGAGCTCGTGAGAAAAAAAGTGCCGGCGCCGAGCACCTCGCGGGCCGCGTCGTAGACCTCGCCGAGTTCACGGTCCATCCGGCCGACCGCGGCGTAGTAGAGAGCGCGCGCCTCGCGCGTGCGCGGAGTGTCCACTTGATTGGCCGGCACCGTGACGGCCTCCGGGGTGTAGCCTTCTCCGGATGCGGGCCAGGGAACATGCGGCCAATTCGATCCCACGAACAAACAAAGGGGGCGCGGGTCTCGGCGGGCCCTCAGCCAAGCGAGGGCGGCCGGCACGGCGACATGCTCGTGAAACTTGTCATGCGCAAAGTGATCGAAGCCGTAGTCACCGGTATGCTGGTAGTGCGACACCTTGCCGAAGGAGACGACCTCGTAACCCAGCTCCTTCAGGTAGGCGGGCAGTTTCCGGATCTCGGGGCGAGGTTTCGAGTGGTTAGCCTCCGCACCGTTTCGCGCGGGCATCAGCCCGGTGAGCAGCGCGGCGCGACTGGGCGCGCAACTGGGTGACGCCACGAAAGCGCGATCAAAGGTTAGCCCGGCGGCCGCCAGGCGCTCCATGTTGGGGGTCCTCACTTCACGGGAGCCGTAGGCGGAAGAGTCCAGGACGCCGTGATCGTCGGTCAGGAATACCACGATGTCGGGACGTTTGACCGCGGAAGCGGCGACAACTGCCGTGGCGATGAAAAGGGTCGCGAGCCGGAGCGGAAATGAGCGGCGCATGGCTGGAGCCTGCGAACATCGGAGCACGCGTCACCTTTTAACTTAAAGCCGGGTCAAGTCCGCCCCGCCGGCAGACCGACCGATGGCGCCCGGCGCCGGAAGTGCGAGATTGCGGGGTGAAAGCGTTTTTCTCGAACGCGAGCTTGGCGCGCAGTGTGGCGCTTCTGCTTGCCGCAGCGGGAGCGGCCGGTACCGCCGCTCCGGAAGCGGATTCCCCCTCCGGGCCGGGAGAGGTGCACCTGATCCATACCGAAGGGGCGATCGGGCCCGCGACAGCCAGCTACGTCGAGCGGGCCGTGCGACACGCGACGGAGGGAGGAGCCCGCTGCCTGGTGGTGCGGATCGACACGCCCGGCGGCCTGCTGGATTCCACCAAGGCGATCGTACAGTCGTTCTACGGCTCGGGCGTGCCCGTCGTGGCGTACGTGGCGCCGACCGGAGCGCACGCGACCAGCGCGGGCTGCATCATCGCGCTCGCGGCGGACGTGGCCGCCATGGCGCCCCACACCAGCATCGGCGCCGCCCACCCGGTCGAACTGGGCGGCTCCGGCGAGGGGAAGCCGGACAGCATCATGACGAAGAAGTTGGAGAACTTCACCGTGAGCTACGTCGAGGCGATCGCCGCCAAGCGCGGGCGCAACGTGGAGTGGGCCGCGGCCGCGGTGCGCGACAGCGCGAGCGTGACGGCGGAAAAGGCACTGGACCTGAAGGTGATCGATCTCATCGCGCCCGACCTGCCCTCCCTGCTCGCCCAACTGGAAGGACGCGAAGCCGGCGGGGTCGTGCTGCGCACCACATCGGTGCGGGTCGTCGAAATTCCCCGGCTGGCCCGCGAACGGGTACTGCAGTCCCTCTGGCGACCCGAGGTGATGTTCGTCCTGATGCTGATCGCGATCTACGGGATCATCGGCGAGCTGAGCAACCCAGGCGCCATCCTGCCGGGAGTCGCCGGTGCGATCGCCCTCATTCTCGCGTTCTACATGGCCTCGATTCTGCCCGTGAGCACCGCCGGCCTCAGCCTGCTCGCACTCGCGGTGTTGTTGTTCGTCGCCGACCTCTTCGCGCCCACGCACGGCGTGCTCACGGTCGGCGGAATCATTTCCTTCGTACTCGGCGCCCTGCTGCTCTTTGAGGACGCCGGGCCCGCTTTCCGTCTGCCGCTCACGATGGTGCTGCCGGCGGCCGCGGTGACCGCCCTGTTCTTCGTGTTCGTGCTCGGCGCGGGCCTCCGCGCCCAGCGTCTGCCCGCCCGCGTGGGCCGTGAAGCGCTACCCGGCACCACCGGCGAGGCGCTGACCCGGGTCGGACCCGATTCCGGCTGGGTGCTGCTTGACGGCGAGACCTGGCACGCGCGGAGCGGCGAGACGGTCGAGCGTGGCCAGGAGGTGATCGTGGTGGCCGTCGAGGGACTCCTTCTCCGCGTCAAACCCGCAAATACGGAGGTTCCATGAACACCAAGGTCTGGCTCGATATCCTCGCTTGGGTGCTGCCGGTGACCGTGATCGCGGTCGTCGTGCTGCCCTCGGCCATCCGCATCCTGCGCGAATATGAGCGCGGGGTGATTTTCCGACTCGGCAAGCTGCTTCGCGCGAAGGGCCCCGGGATCGTTTTGCTGATCCCGGTTGTCGACCGGATGGTACGGATGGACCTGAGGGTCGTGACGGTCGACGTGCCGAAGCAGGAGATGATGACCCGCGACAACGTGCCCGTGACCGTGGATGCGGTGGTCTACTTCCGGGTGGTCGATCCCGAGGCGGCTGTCGTGAAGGTCGAGCACTACCTCAAGGCGAGCTCGCTCATCGCTCAGACCACCTTGCGCAGCGTGATCGGGCAGGCCGAACTGGACGATCTGCTCGCGCGCCGCGACAAGATCAACCAGACGCTCCAGGAGATCATTGACCGGCACACCGACCCCTGGGGCGTGAAGGTGACCGCAGTTGAGGTGAAGGACGTGATCCTGCCCGACGACATGAAGCGCACGATGGCGCGGCAGGTCGAAAGCGAACGGGAGCGCCGCTCCAAGATCATCAACGCCGAGGGCGAGTTCCAGGCCGCCGAACGGATGGTGCAGGCCGCCACGATGATCAGTCGGGAGCCGATCGCCCTGCAACTGCGCTATCTCCAGACCATGCGGGAGATCGCCAGCGAGCAAAACACCACCACCTTCCTTCCCCTGCCGCTGGAAATCTTCGGCCCCTTCCTCCGGGGCGGAGCCCCCAAGCCATGAAAACACGAACCGGCCTCTGGATTGATCAGGGACGCGCGATCATCATCGCCCTCAACGGCGGCAACGAAAAGGTGAAGTCCCTCACCTCGCAGGTGACGAGCCAGCCCCGACGTGCGAGCGACACGCCGGCCGGAAAGCGGTTTGACGCCCACCATATCCCGGCCGACGCCACCCGGAGCCGCACGCATGCGCGCGATCTCCGGGTTTTCTACGACCGGATTCTCCGCGAACTTCCCGGGGCGGGCGACCTGCTGCTGCTCGGACCCGGCCGGGCCAAGACTGATTTTCGCAAGCACCTGCAATCCGCCGGTTGGGCGGGACGCGTGCTGGCCGTCAAGTCGGCCGATAAAATAAGCGACCGGCAGTTCGTCGCTCTGGTCCGGGAATTCTTCCAGCGGCCCGACGAGACGCCCTCGCCCGCCTACCGCCCCTGGTACACGTCGGCCAGCGCGAGCAGAATGCTCTCGAGCTCCCTCAGGTAGTCCACCTCGGGAAGCTTGTCCTTCCGGGTTCGAAGCGCGGAGAGACGCCGCTCCAGATCGTCGCGGCGCGACCGCGCTTCCGAGGAAAGCGCCTGCTCGGCGGCACTCCGCACAAGATGCAGTTGGTGCGCCCGCGTGCCATCCGCCGGAGCGCCGTCGGCCGCGCGTTTCACCGCCAGCACACCCCGGAACCAATCCGGCGGCGTGCCCATCCCGTCGCCGTTGTCCTCGATCAAAGGGTGCTCGGTGGCGAGGCGACCCTCGGTCTTGTAGAACTCGGCCGTGCGGTTCGCCGCGCTGAGGAAAGACTCGAGGAGCGAGATCTGGCCGTCCCGGTCGAGGTCGCTCGCCCGGTCGGCCAGCGCCTCGGCGAAATACTTTCCGAAACGCGCGTAATTCTGCTCGTTGCCGCTGCGCGTCGCGCTGACGATGACGCGGCCCGGCGCAGCCAGCTTCGCGAGGAAGGGGGCGCTCGAGGACGTGGTGTGTACCACGGCGACCGGCCGGGAGAAGGGCTTCAGCCAGTCCGCCAACTCCGGCGCGGAGACATCGGGCCCGCGCAGGTTCAGCTTGGCTTCCCGGCCGTCAAACGTGCCGTGTCCGACCAGCACGAGCCAAAGCTCAGCGGAGCCGTCCTTGGGCTCGGCCGCCAACGTCTCGCGCAGGCGTTCGCGGTCCGCCGTCGCCCCGTCGCCCTCGCGGCCGAGGACCGAGAAACGTGCCGAGGCCTCCCGGCCGGTCCGCGTCCACGCGGCGATCTGCGCCTCGAAGTCCGGCGCGAATTCCGGATCCCCCACGGCCCCGGCAACCAGGATGACCCGCGGTCCGGAGTCCGACGCCGGGCCTTCCGCGGCGGCCAGCGCCGCCCCGAAAACGGTGAGTGGGAGAAACGTCCGGAGGATCACGGCATTCCCCTCCAGCGCCGCAGGCCCCATTCGGCGAGCAGGCAGGCGACGGCGAGGGCGAACACCAAGGGCGTGTGCCAGGCTGGCTGGGACCAGGTTTCCATGACGGGGGCGCGCCGGTCCGGCAGGCGGCGCACAAAGGCCTCGAGGTCCGCCGCGCGCACAATCTCGCCGCCCGTGCGGCGGGCGATCGCCTCGAGCAGGGCGACGTTTGGCGTCAGCGAACGGAATTCCTCCGCCGCCAGGTCGGAACTCCAACCCGTCTCGGCCCGGCCCAACTCGGCCCCGGTGTGATTGCGCACCTGAGCCGCGGCGCGGAAGCCGCCGTCCTGGCGCGGCACATAGGTAACCTGGTAGAGCCCGGGCTCCGCCGGATCCGCCTCGGCCTCCAGACGCACGGCCGCGGCGGCAGGCGCGCCCCCGAGCCCCACGGGTTCCACCGAGACCGTCACCACCGCGGCGTCGATCGGCTGGAACTTCTCGTCCCGCACGCGCACCTGCACCCGCACGGCGCCGCTGCCGTCGGCGGGCACGGGTTCGGTGGTGGCCTGCACCCGCAGCGGAACATCGGTGATCAGCCAGCGAACCAACTGGCGCCACGCGCGCTCCAGGTCCTCGCGCGAGGCGGGATCCCGCATGCCCCAGCGCCAGAAATCCCCGACCATCAGGGCCGCGGTGCGGCCGCGACCGAAACGCTGCACGGCAAGAGCCGGGAGTTCGCCCCCCTTGTCGTCCCGCACCGAGGCGATGACACTCGCGCCCGGCTTGAGCGCGCGCACGCGGTTGAGCACCTGGAACGGAGGCATTGCTTCGAGCCGCGCGCGTTCGTCGCCCTCGTTGTCCCGCAGCCGCGCCCACGGCTGCAACCAGCCCTCGCGGGTCAGTTGGAATTGAACCTTACCCGGCGGGGCGGCTCCGCCCTCCTCCAGGTCAAGGTAGACGGGCAGCATGTCGCCGATCGGCGTGCGCAGGTAGCGGCCTTCATGAAAGCTCTCCATCCCGCCGAGCATCAGCAGACCGCCGCCTCGCTCGGAGACGAACTTCTGCAGCAATACCGCCTGGTCGCGGGTGAAGAACTCCGCCTCGAGGTCGTCGAGGATCACCGCGTGGTATCCATAAAGCTCCTCCGGGGTGCGCGGGAAGCCGGCCCGCAGCTCAAGCTCGTCGCGGGTGTTGAGCCGCACGAGGACCGGCTGGTCGTAGCGCTGCACCTCGTCGGAAGCCTGGCTGCCGAAACCCCGGAACAACGGATTACTGGTCTCCCCCTCGCGGCCCCGGAAGTCGAACTTAGGCTCGCGCTTCGCGACGCGGATCAGGCCCACAAGCTGCACCTGCTCGTCGCCCTGCACGGCCCGGTTCAGGAACTTGTACTCCCAATTCGGGCGGCCCGAAAGGTAGAGCACGCGGAACGGGCCCTGACCGCGGTCGACGGCCAGCACCCGGGAGTTGTTCGCGAGCGTGGCCTCCGCCGTGCGCTCCGCGGCGGGAGCACCCGCCGGGGCCGGCGCCTCGTCCGCGGCCGCCACGCTGAACCGATAGAAGGAAACTCCGGGCTGATCCGGCTTCACCCGGAAGCGGAACGCGAGGGGCTCGTTGTCGCCGCGGGCCGTGGCCTGCTGCTCCTCGACGACGCGCCCGGTGCGATCGGTGAGCCGCGCAGTGACGGAACGCCCTCGGAACCCGACGGTAGCCACGTCCGCCTGCACCGACACCGGGGCGTCCTCGAACGAAGTCTGCCCGACGGTGACCTGTTGAACCGAGATATCAGGCGCCGAAGCGCGCCCTCCGATCACGATGGGATAAACGGGCGGGAGGCCGGTCAGGTCGGGAGGCATTCCCCCGGGAAGATCCGTCGCGTTGCCGTCGGTGAAAAGCAGCACGCCCGCGAGCGGTCGCCCCTGAAACCTAGCGCCGATGGCGCGCAGGGCGGAACCGAGCCCGGTGGCGCGACCATCGAAATCGAGCCCGGAAAAGTCGCGGACGGACTGCAGGCGCGTGTCAAAGGTGTAGCGGCGCACGCCGAAAGTCGCGGCGAGCGTGCTCTGCCACCCGGCCGCCTGCGAATCCAGCAGCGAGACCAGCTGCTCGCCGCGGGTGCGCTGCTCGCCGGTGTCGCGGATCCGTAGTCCCTGGCTGTTGTCAACGGCGACGGCGATCAGGTTGGCGCCGGGCTTTGCGCGTTGACCCAGCCAAAGCGGTTCGAGCACGCAGACCGCCAGCATCGTCACCCCGGCGGCCTTGAGAGCGGCCAGCGGCCAACGCAAGGGATGTCCGCGCGCACTCCGGTATCCCCAGAACAGCGCCGCGCCGGCCACTGCCACGAAACCAATCACCGGCCATAGCAGGCCCGCGCCCGAAAACGTGAGCGACGACGTCATTTGTCTTTGCCGAGCTCCTCGTAGTACCGACGTACCGTCTCCGTGTAACGCGTCGGCACGGGATCTCGATCGATCGGCGCCAGCGAGTCTTTGGATTCTCGGCGTGCGAGCTCCTCGGCGAGCCGGTTCCGCACCTCGACCAGCGGCTTGACGACCTGCAGGTCGACCACCGCCCAATCCGGCTTCTTCATCTCAACGCGCCAGTCGCGCCGGATCTGCCGCGCACGTTCCCGGGCCGTGGCCAGCGCGTTGCGCCATTCGGGCGTGTCGACCAGTTCCTCCACGTCACGCAGTCGTTCCGTCCAGCGGTCAAACTCGTCGCCCGTTAGGGGCCCGCGGTAGACCGGGCCGAACTCGCCGCCACCGAGGCCCCCGCCCCGCTGGTCGCCGCCCCGGGTCAGAAGATCCACCGAGAGTCCACCGGTACGGTCGCGTCCGCCCCCACCCATCTGGATCTCACGACTGGTGCGCGCATCCGCCAGCTCTCCCCGGCGCGCCTCGCCGGGCAGCCCCGGTTCCCGTCCGGACTGCCCTGATCCGGCCGCGCCTCCCGGCTGCTGCCCTCCCTTGGATGCCTGCCGGGGCTGATCCGGGGACCCGGGCTCGCCCGGCCGCGGTTGTCCTTCCCCAGGCTGGCGTCCCGCCTCGGCCAGCGCCTCGCCCGGGCGACCCTCGCGTCCCGCGCGTTCGCCTCGTTCGCCGGCCGATTGTCCGGTGCCAGGCGGGGAAGTTTCGTCCGCCTTCCCGCCCTCGCCCGGCCGCCGCTCCTGGCCGGCCTGCCGCTGGTCCTCTCCGCGGCCGCCTTGGCTGCTCTCCCGCTGTAATTGATCCGTGAGGGAATCCAGCTCGGAGCGGGCCAGCTTCAGCTGCTCCGCCTCGTCACCCAGCACGCTTTCGGCGGCGCGTTCCACGCCGCGGCGGAGTTCCTCCACCTGGGCCTGCGCGCGACGACCGACCTGCCGCGCCTGCGGCAGAAGATCGTCGCGCAGAAGTTCCCGCGTGGCGTCAAGCGCGCGCCCGCCCTCCTCGCGTTCCTGGGCCCGCTGCAGGCGGTTGTTCAGATCCCGGCTCAGATTACCGGAATTGAGCAGCTCGGAACGCACCTGCTTCACGGCGCTGCCGTCCTCCGGGCTCGCCTTGCGGATGCTATCGTAAAGCTGCCGGGAAAGCAGCGGCTCGGTGCTTTCGGCCTGCTCGGAGAGCCGGGTGGCGCGATCCACCAGGCGGTTGAGCCGCTCCTTCTGGCCGGCCAGTTCCTCGGCGAGTTGCTGGCGCTCCCCCGTGTCGCCCAGCGCCTTGCGCCTCGGCTGCTCTCCGGCCGCGAGCTCGTCAAGTTTGCGGCCCGCCTGCTCCTGCCGTTGGGCCAGTTCGCGCGCCTCGCCGCGCATCTCGCGGAGCTCCTCGGCGAACTCCCCGGCATTCTGCTTCCGCATCTCGTCGCGCATCTCCTGCAACTGGCGCTGGGCCCGCGTCCCCGAGGCCACCGCCTGCGAGACCGATCCCTCGGCCGCCGCGTCGGCGGCGCGCTGGATATCCTCGCGCGTCTGGTCGAGTTGCTGGCGCTGCTGGGACATCCCCGCCTGGTTTTCGGCCCGCTCCATGCGCTGCCGCACCTCATCGGCGTCGGCCAGCAGCTGTCGCTGCTCCTCCTCCAGCCGCTTCAGCCGCTTGCGGATCTCCTCGCGCTGGGTCTCCGTCCGCGCCTCCTGCAGCGCGGTCTGCAACTCCTTCAGCCGGTCGGCGATGTCCTGCTGCCGCCGCGCCAGCTCCTGCAGCCGGTTCATGACCGCGAGTTGCTCGCGCCGCTCCTGGTTCTGCGGCGCCCGCGCCACCCGCTGGGTCTCGTAGCGGTTTTCCGACTGCTGCAGCTCGAGCTGGTCGATCTGCCGCTGGTTTCCCTGTCCGCCGCCACCTCCGCCGCCCTGCCGTCCGCGGCGGGTGACCGCGGTTTCCCGCGCCTGCATCCGCAAAAGCCCTTGGTAAGCGGACTGCTCCGCGGCCAGCGCCCGCTCCAGCGGCGCCGGCTTCTCCGCCGAAGCCTCCAGCGCCTCGATCGCCTTTTCCATCTCCTGCGTGACCGTCCGCCAAAGCGCCTGCTCCCGCGGTCCGCGCGCCTCCTCCGCCGCCTCGCCCGCCTGCGCGAGCGCCTGACGCTGGGAGTCCAGCACGACCTTTGCGTCCGCGGCATAACCCGGCCGCTCTCCGTCGCGCCGGAGCTTCCAGGTGGCGCTGATGATCTGCTTCTGCAGTTCGGCGAGCCGCCGTCCGCGCTGGCCGCCCTGCTGGCCTTCGTCCTCCCCGCCCTGGTTCTGGCGCTCGCGGAAGATTTCATCGAAGGGGCGCACCTCGCCGAAGAACAGATCGCCGGTGGAGCGACGCACCTTGCCGTCGGGCCCGATGTCCTCGGCCCAGGCGAACCAGGAGACGAGATCATCGGGTTTGGCGCCGAGGCCCTCGAGGCTCAGGAGATGCCCGAACATCCGCTTCTCGCGCGCCGCGGCGCCGCGGCCGAGCTCGACGAATGTGGTCTCGCCGCCGGCGAGCGAGTAACCGATCCCGTACGCCGGGACGCCGAAGTCATCCCAGACCGTGCCGTCGAAAGTCACCTCCTCCAGCGCGGAGGGACGGATATCGCCCCGCGGCAGCGCGAGCCGTATCTCCGGCGGGCGGTTCGGCTGGACATCGATCACGAACGAGGCCGCCACCTTGTTCGCGCGATCCTCCGCGTCGACGAGGCGCAACTCGTAGGTCCCGCTCCCGACCGGGACGAACCCCTCGAGATTCGCGACGGCACGGACCGGATCGACCTGCAGGTTGATTGTCACCCCGCCTTCGCCGCGCGCGACCAGACGGGCGGATTTCACCGGCTTGTTGAGTTGCAGCGCCAGATCGAGCCGTGTGCCCTCCACCGCACTCACACGACGGGTATCCTCGATGCGTTTCGGGGGCAGGCTCGTGTATTCCGGGTACGTGAGAACCGCGTCGGCACGCTCGAGCCGCGGATGCTCGAAAACCGTAACCTTGAACTCCCGGGTCCGCTCGGCGCGGTACTCCAGATGATAGACAAGATCCGTCATGACCTCCGTGACGCTTCCCCCGAAGACCGGGTCGGCCAGGCTCTTCACCAGGGGAATCGCGCGGGGCACCGCGCCCGAGGCCCGCACCATCAGGTTCACGCCGGTAGGCAGAGCCCCGGAGAAACGAGCGAGCACCACCAGGCTCTCGCCTTTCTCGATCGCGGTGTCGCCCGGTGTTACCGCCACACCCTCCCGGCTCACCCACGCCGGCTTTTCCCCGAGAACCGGCTTCACGCGCAGTCCCCCGAGTGCGAAAGTGAACGTCACCGCGGCCGCCGTCTGGAGAATGACCCATGACCAGACCCGGAATCGCGGCACGACCTCGCGCCAGTCCCGCTCCTGGCTCCGCGCGGTCGCCTCGCGCAAAAGGCGCTGGTCCAGATACCCGGGCTCGCTTCCGGGTTCCGCCGTCCGCTGCACCGCGGTGATCAGCACGCCGTCGAGGTCGGGGAACCGGCGCTCGACGCGCCGGGCGAGCTCCCGGTAATCCGTCCGCCGCACAAGAGCGCGGATAATGAGGAAGGCGCCGGCCAGGGCCGTCATCAGCAGCACGAGCGGCAGCGCGAGTACCGGCAGGCCGCCGGTGAATCTTCCCGCGGCCGCGACGCCCGCCGCCAGCAACGCGCCTGCGGCCCAGCATCCCGCCAAGGAACGCCAGACCGCGAGCCAACGCACGCGCCCGGCGACGCGGTCCAGCCTCGATCTCAGGAAATGATGATTCATGAAGCGATCTCCCCGGCGGTCGTGGTGGTGCGCCGGAGGGCGCGGCCCGCCACCACCGTCTCAAGCAAAAGCACGGCGAGCGCGGCTGCAATGAGCCAACGCCAGAGTTTCTGGCGGCTTTCCGCCTCGATTCCCTGCAGAAGCGTGCGCTTCTCCTCCGCGGGGTTCGGAGCCTCGGTGGAGCGTGTCACCGGCACTCCCAACTGCTCCAACTCGTCCGCACTGAGCGGCGCGGTCCGGGTCTCCGACGGGTCGGGATTCACGGCGAAGCGCCACTCGCGCCCGCCGACGGCGGCCCGGTACACCCCGGGTTCGGCCGTGGCGGCAAAGGTCGTCTTCCCGGACTCGAGCGTGACCGTCCCGCCGGCCGGCGTGGTCACCACCGCCCCCGCCGCTTCCCCGGGCAACGCGACGGGGTCCCCGACGGCGTACTGGGTCACGAACTCCCCGATGCCGCCCGCCCCTTCCAGCAGCGACCACATCAACGGGGCGAACTTGGACGACACGGCGAGCTGGCTGTCCTCCGGCTGCCAACCCGAGGTGAAAACGATGACGCGGCCCCGCCCGGCCGGCACCTCCAGCACCGCCGGGTCACCGGTGTCGAAACGCGCGACGACACGCGCCGCCGGCAGAGCCGCGGCATCCACCTTCCGGTGACGCCAGAAACGAATCTTGGAGAAATCGCTGAACCGGGGGTCCGCGAAGGGCGCGAAAAGCGGATGCCGGAAATCGATTTCCCCGAGCATCGCGTAGCCGCCGGCCCTGGCCTCTCCGAGCACCACGGGTGAGCCCCCGGCCAGCGCTCCGAGCGCGGCGCCCGCCGCCGCGTCGGCCGCCCGGAGCACGTGCACGATCGTGCGGCCCGACTCGGCCTGGGCGCGGAGCGAAGACGCGGTCGTGGAATCGAGCCCCGCCCCGGCGAAGATCAACGAGGCCGCGGACAGCTCGGCGGGGTCCGCGGCGGTCCCGGCGGGTCGCGCGGCCACCTGCACGGCGGCGCGCGGCGTCTCGACAAACGCGCGCCGGAGGAAAAAGAGCGGCTGGCGGGTGTCGGCGGCGTCGTCGGGCCCCAGCCAGACGACCCTCGGGCGTTGCTGCACGGCCGCGATCGCGAAGGCGCGGTTGTCAAAATCCTCGTCGTCGCCGGAGAGGGAGATCGCGTCCGCGGCGCCCGACTTGGGCCGCGGCAACAGGAAGACCCGGCTTTGCCCCGGGGGGACGTAGGCGTCGACGCGCGCGGCGCCGGAGTCTCCCGCCCATCCGATCTGGAATTGCTCCCGCTTCGCGTCGGCCGAATTCGTCACGCGCACGCGGGCCGGTGCGTCGGCGGGACGCATGACCTCCGGACCGTCGGCGAGCACCTGCAAGCCGGCGTTGGTTGTCTTCTGGGCGACCAAGGACTCCAGGAGAAGCTCCACGCCCTTCGGCCATTCGTAGGCCTGGAGGGTTTCGAGGCGACTCCCCGCCTGTAAATCGCTCACGAGAATGATCCGTCTCGGACCGGGCGCGGACTTGGCATCCGCCTCCGCCAGGACCTCGGCCGCGGCAGCGAGAGCTGATCCGAGTCGCGTGGCTCCCCAGCCCGGATTGATCGATGTAAGACGGGAGGTGGCCAACGCGGCCCGCTCGCCCGCGGCGACGCGCCGCCACTCCTCAGCGGAGAGCACCGTCGCGGTCGAACGGTCAAAGGTCATGAGGGTCAACTCATCGGCCGGACCAGCCCGGCGGATCCACTCGCCGGCCCGGGCGACCGCGGCGGGCCAAAGGCCTTCGCGCCGCATGCTCGCGCTGGTGTCGATCAGGATGACGGTGCGCGCCGGACGGGCGGTGGCCGGATCATCGTCGGGCGTGCCGGGGAGAAAGGGCCGCGCGAAGGCGAAGGCGAGCAAGGCAAGCGCGATGCACCGCAGGAGGAGGAGCAGGATGTGCTCGAAGCGGTGGCGCTGCGAAAGGCGCGGCGGGCTGGGTTGGAGGAAGATCAGCGAGCCAAAGGGAAGCCGCTCCCGCGTGGTGCGGCGCACGAGATGGTAAATGACGGGTCCGGCAACGGCCAGGGCCCCGATCAGGAAGAGCGGCGCCAGAAAATTCATCCGCGGCCTCCTCCGGGAGCGCGACGCACCAGGCGCCCGCGCCGCAACCGCGCCTGCAGGAACTCAAACAGCGACAATTCCAGCGGCTCCGCGGTGGAAATGCGGTGGAACGCCGCCCCGAGACGCCGGCAGGCCGCCTCGACCGCGGCGGAGTGGGCATCCAGCCGCCGCCGGTATTCCTCCCGCGCCTGGGCGGGATCAATGTAAAGCTGGCGGCCCGACTCGACGTCCTCCAGGAGGGCCGGCTGGGGCAGTCCCAAATCCAACTCTACCGGGTCGAGCACCTGGAAAACGGCCAGCTCATGCCCACACGCGGCGAGGGCCGTGAGTTCCCTTTCCAATTCGCCCAGGGGCGCCAGCAGATCGGAGATGAGCACCACCAGCCCGCGCTTGCGCGTGAGGGCCGTGATCCGCTCGAGCGCGGCGACGGGGTTGGTGCCGCGCCCCGCCGAGGGGCGCTCCAGCGCGAGCATGAGCTGCCGCAGATGGCCGGCCCGGTTGCGCGGGGGAAGATACTCCCGCACCTGGTCATCGAACGTCAGCAAGCCCACGGCGTCACCCTGACGATGCAGGAAGTAAGCGAGCGTGGCGGCGAGCGTCGCCGCGTAGACGGCCTTGGTGAACCCGCGCGAACCGTAATCCATCGACCGGCTCTGGTCGGCGAGCAGGTGCACGCGCAGGTTCGTTTCGTCCTCGTACCGCTTGAGATAGTAGCGGTCACTGCGCGCGAAGACGCGCCAGTCGACGTAGCGGGGGTCGTCCCCCTCCGTGTACTGCCGGTACTCGGTGAACTCGACCGAGAACCCGTGATACGGACTCCGGTGCATTCCGCTCCAGAAGCCCTCCACGACCGCCCGGGCCCGCAGCTCGAGGCTGCGGATGCTCATCAACGCGCGCGGGTCGATCAGACGCGCCGCGGCGAGGCCGGGATCAGGGGCGACGGACATCGCTTGGGGCGGGATCCGGGCTAGCCCTTCGTGAGCGGGGCTTTGGCGGCCGCGACCAGGCGCTGGATGACATCATCGATCCGCACGCCCTCCGCTTCGGCCCGGTAGTTCAGCAGGACGCGGTGGCGCAAGGTCGGCAACGCGAGCGCCTGGATGTCCTCCGCCGTCACGTGGGCGCGGCCGCGCAGAAGCGCGCGGGCCTTGGCTCCGAGGATCAGGAACTGCGCCGCACGCGTGCCGGCACCCCAGCTCACCCAGTCGTTGACGAAAGACGGAACGCCAGGCTGGCGCGGGCGCGAGGAGGCGGCGATCACCACCGCGTAACGCACCATCTCCTCGGCGACCGGCACCTTGCGCACCAGATCATGGAAGCGCTGCACGTCGTCCCCGGTGAACAGCGCCTCGATCGGCGCCGGTTTGCCGGCCGTGGTGCGGGTGATGACCTGCACCTCGTCGGACTCGGGCAGGTAGTCCATCACCACATTGAACATG
>SXGQ01193654.1_pt1 | contig 24892 bp, 26 predicted proteins | sample 3178371 | NCBI WGS metagenome assembly SXGQ01 (sample SAMN11356859, study PRJNA531348) | freshwater metagenome | isolation source: freshwater sample F1-20 | place: China: Fuxian Lake, Yuxi | collected 2017-12-25 | reverse complement strand
GAACTTTACAAAAATTCAAAATCTATTGAATTGGTAGTTAAAAAAGAAAATATACAAGATAAAGTGAAAGAAATAAAACCAGATTTATCCAAATTAGAGAAAAAGTTAGAAGAGTATTTATCAATAGAAGATTATGAAATGGCATCTCAATTAAGAGATAAAATAAACCAAATAAAAAACCTATCATAGAGATAGGTTTTTTATAACATATTAAAAATTTTATATATAATTATATAAAATTATACAATAAATGGTTCAAGAAAGGGTCGAAATAATAGATAATATCGTATCTGAATCACCAAATAGATTAAGAGAATCATATATAAAGAATAATAACTATTCATTATACCAAACCATAATTGAATATACCGAAAATTTAGACATACCATTTAGACAAAAAATATGGCACTGGGTAAGCAATAAACCGGATTATATTTATTGCAAAGAATGCTCGATGAACAGAGTTTCATTTAATATGAATTGGAAAGATGGTTATAAAAGTTTTTGCTCAAACAAATGCTCATCAAATAATAAAGAATTAAGAGAAAATTCAAAAAAAACTTTAATTGAAAAATACGGAGTTGATCATTATTCGAAAACCGATGAATATAAAGATAAAGTAAAATCAACATCTATCGAAAAATGGGGAGTTGATAATTATTCAAAAACTGAAGAATATTTAAAAAAATCAAAAGAAACATCTATTCAAAAATGGGGAGTTGATAATTATTCAAAAACTGAAGAATATTTAAAAAAATCAAAAGAAACATGTTTAGAAAAATGGGGAGTTGATAGCTATACAAAAACCAAAGAATATAAAGAGAAATTTAAAAAAACTTGTTTAGAAAAATATTCAAAAGATCATATTTTTAAAACCGAAAACGGTAGATCTAATTTTAATATATGCAAAGATATAAATTATATTGAATATGAAGAGGGATTTAACCTATTCAAGTGCTCAAAAAACCATTTATTCAAAATAAGTACCGATAATTATTACGGAAGAACTAAAAATAATATAGAATTATGTACAATATGTTACCCAATAGGAGAACATAATTCTATAAAAGAAGTTGAATTATTCAATTATATTAGTTCTTTATATAATGGAGATATTATAAATTCATATAGAGACTCTTTTGAAATAGATATTTATTTACCCGATTTAAAAATTGGATTTGAATTCAACGGTCTTTACTGGCATTCAGATAAATTTAAAAATAAAAATTACCATATAGATAAAACTAATTTCTTTAAAGAAAGAGGTATACGAATAATACACATATGGGAAGACGATTGGGATCTAAAAGGCGAAATTATTAAAAGCCAAATAAAAAACCTATTGAAAATAAACAAAAAAAAAATATGGGCCAGAAAATGCACCATAAAGAAAATAGATAACACAACCGATTTTTTAAATAAAAATCACATACAGGGATCTGATAGATCAAATATAAAAATTGGATTATTCCATGATGGTGAATTGGTATCAGCCATGACTTTTAATAAAAATGAGGGTAGAATTAAAATGAAAGAAGAAGAATGGAACCTTTCTAGATTTTGTAACCTATTAAATACAAATGTGGTCGGAGGAGCCTCTAAACTCCTTAATTATTTTATAAAAGAATTTAAACCCAATAGAATTATAAGCTATGCTGATCTTGATTGGAGTACTGGACATTTATATTTTAAACTAGGATTCAATAAAATAAATGAAACTGGACCAGATTATAAATATATTATAGATAATAAAAGAAAACATAAACAAAATTTCACAAAATCAAAACTAAAAATATTAGATACAAATCTAACCGAAAGTCAATACACATCAAAAATAAACTTAAATAAAATTTGGGATTGTGGTAAAATAAAATTTGAAATAAAAAAACCCAGTTAAAAACTGGGTTTTAAAATTTAGGAATATTGTTAGTGAAATTACTAGCATTTTTCATCATAGATGATGTATCCGGCATACTAGATCTCTGTGAGTCTTCATCAGATTTTCTTTGTTTATCTTCTTCTTCAATAATCTCATTAACAAGTTTAATATTTTCTTCAAACATCCAGAATGGCCAATTATCCATTGACCACTCTTGAGTATGGAAGTGTTTTTGTAAAAGAAGTTTATTCTTTAATATATGCTTCAAAGGCGTCATGAATAACGAAAATACCTGAGGCTCCGTTGGGAAACTGCATATCCGTGTGGATCTCCTCACCACACGAACAAGTTTTCTTCAATTCTTTGATACCAAATGTCATTTTACCAACAGCAGCATTTAAAAACTGAAAAGATGTTTGGTCCATTTGTTCAAATTCTTTTAATTTAGCCTTGATGCCATCATATGTAATATTACTTCTACCAACCAACATAAAAGGAATAATTTTTAAGAAAGCTAAATTTGGATTTCTCTTATCATTATTTTCTTTTAAAATATACTCCGTAAAAGCCTTTTGTAAACCAATATTCGGTGGTGTAAGTTCGAAATTTTTACCATTAACAGTATTAAAATGATAAGAGCCAGTATTTTTATTATAAAATTTAAATAATTTCTCATCAATATCATGATATACAAAATTATCTCTTTTTAACTCAATAACATTTTCCTCACCACATTTACACATTATGTTAACAGAAAGTCCATTACCCTGTTGAAATGTCAATTCTCTAATTAAAAAAATTAGAAATAATCTATCCTGATCTTTAATATCAAGATACGAAGAAACTCTCCCATCGGCATATTTTACACGAACACATGATTGTAACATATCATTCATTTTCTCAACAATATCATAGAAATTATTATCATCAACCATAGAATACGATTGAATCTCTTTAACCTGAGCCGGTCTAACCATAAAAAGTGTCCCAGATGGATAAAACTGACCACAAGGTAATTCCTTAACATCAAAATTAAAGTATTGCAAATCCAATGATCTAGTATTATCAGTATTAACTTCTGGATTAGAAACCGGAATGTCCGAATTTATAAAATTTTGAGATTTCTTACCATCTTCTAAATCTTGAAGATGTCTTTTTAAGTAATCTTCTTCACTCATTTCATTTTGTGACATATTTAATTATTATTTTTTTGATATATATTATATTATATCTTTTCCTATGAATTATATTCAAATAAAACTTTTTGTTTAAACAATCCGTAAAAATTAATATATAATATTATAATAAATAGAAATTATGATTCTCACAAGAGAAATAAATATAAAAATTAATATAAATAATTTAAATTATTTTACCAATCTTGGATATGAAACCACGATAGGAGAAACTATTGTTATACCACCTGAACTACTCTCGAAAGGATCTCACTTTAAAATAAAATGTAAATGCGATTCCTGTGGAATTGAGAAAAATATAATCTACAAAAACTATTTACTATATGATAATGAAAAATGGGGCGATTATCTTTGTAGAAAATGTTCAGAACCTAAAAGAAAAGACACTCTCAGAAAGTCATTTGGTGTTGACTACCCAATACAAAACAATGAAGTAATGGATAAAATGAGGAAAACTCTAGATACAAAACGAGATAAAAATAAAAACCAAAATGGCTAAATACAAAGAAGGAGATATAATAGAATCTCAAATAGAATTTTCAATATCCGGAAATGGAACATTAAAATTTGAAGGAAAAGAATTTTTTATTCACAAAAAAAGAACAAGTAACTCACTACATTTAGATACAGTAAAAGTTAAACTATTTGATAATGGTAAAAAACTAGAAGCAGAAGTGATAGAAGTTGTGAAAAGATTTAAAACAGAATTTGTAGGAACAACTCAAGTAAAAAAGGATCATACATTTGTTATACCAGATAATCCAAAAATACATGTTGATTTCTATATAAAAGGATCTCACAAAGCTGAAGATAATCAAAAAGTTTTAGTTGAATTTATTGGATGGGAAAATGGACAAAAATCACCAAATGCTAAAATTACTAAAATTTTAGGATCTATAGGAGAGAATGAAACTGAAATGAATGCGATAATGTATGAATATGGACTACCAGTTGATTTCCCACAAGAAGTTTTAAATGAAGCTGAACTAATGCCAGAAATTATAACAGAAAAAGAAATATCTAGAAGAAGAGATCTTAGAAATGTGCCAACTATTGGAATAGATCCACATGACTCAAAAGATGCGGATGATACAATAGGATTGGAATTTAAAGATGGTAAAAGATTTATTTCTATAAACATAGCAGATGTTACTCATTATATTAAACCTGGATCAGAATTAGACAAAGAAGCATTAAGAAGATCAACATCTGTTTATTTAGTAGATAGATGTGTTCCAATGTTACCAAAGAGATTAAGTAATGGTATATGTTCGCTCAAATCTGGAAGTGATAAATTATGCTTTTCGGTGATTGTTGAGTTAAATAATGATGGTAGAATAGAAAGTACTTGGTTTGGTAAAACTATAATAAATGTAGATAGAGATTATTCTTATGAAATGGCTCAAGAAGTTATTGACAGAGGAACACCATCAGAGGAATGGAAAGATTGTGATTCGGCAATTCTAGAATTAAATAGATTGGCTAGAAAAATGAGAAAGAGAAGAATGTTGGGAGGTTCTATGGAAATAGGAGGAGTTGAGGTTAAATTCAAATTAGCAGATGATGATAAAAAACCGATAGGTGTCTATTTGAAAGAACAAAAAGAAGCAAATCACCTAATAGAAGAATATATGTTATTAGCAAATAGAGAAGTTGCTAAATTTATAAAGTCTAGAAATCTACCGTGTGTAAATAGAATACACGAAGAACCTGAAGAAAGTAAATTAGAACATTTCAAATCATTTGTATCTGGTTTAGGATATAATATACACTTTGGTGATACGGTTGAAAAAACAAAGTTAGTTATAAATGAATTAATCAAAACGATAAAAGGAGAACCTGAAGAAAATATAATAACAACTCTAATAATAAGAGCTCAACAAAAAGCCAAATATTCAACTAGAGATATTGGTCATTACGGATTAGGATTTCAACATTACTCACATTTCACATCACCAATAAGAAGATATAGTGATATACTAACACATAGATTATTATCTAAAGCATTAGGTCAGGAAAAATATAAAGGAGAATTAACACCAGGTGATTTAAATACAAAATGTGAGTGGATTTCAAAACAAGAAGTTGTTTCAGCAAAAGCTCAGAGAGATTCAATTAAATATAAACAAGTGGAATATTTGAGTGATAAAATTGGTAGAGTATTTGATGGTATAGTTTCTGGAGTATTAGATAGAGGAATCTATATAGAATTAGAAGAAAATAAATGTGAAGGTCTAATAAGATTATCCGAACTACCAGGAAAATGGATGGCATATCCAGATAAATATGTTGCGATAAGTCAATTAGGAGAGGAAATAAGATTAGGTGATAAAATTAAAGTTGTTGTAAAATCAACAAATTTAGAAAAGAAACAGATAGATTTTTTAAAATTTTAAACAATGAGACAATTATTTAGATTAGAAGAAGATTCTCATTTAAAAAATAGAAAATATAAGTTCTATTTAGATGGAATTAAATTATCACAGTTTGAAAAAAGTTTTCAAAAGTGGTCACAATGGACACAATTTAAAAGAGAAATTAAATTAAATACTCTATTGGAAGGTAAAAGAATTCAATTTGATATTGAAGATATTAATGAATATGGGAAACTAAGTGGAAAGTCTTTTGATCCAATGATGTCTGATATAGTTTTCACAGTTAAAGGAATATCAATGATTATCAAAGATGACTTTATAGAAGAATTGGAAATTGAGTGGAGACCATTACAAACAGAATTAGGTAGAACAATAATTGGAGTATTAGACTCCGGAATAGAAATTGATTTATCAATATACTTTGATGATAGTGGTCAGTTTGTTTATTTTTATATAAAAGAAGAAAAAAATATAGCTTAAAAAAAACCTCTCAATTTGAGAGGTTTTTTTATAGTAATTATTATTAAAATTCAAATTCTGATCCTCCTCCTTGAGCTGGTGGAGTTTCAGGAGCGGATTGTCCACCTTGAGCAGGCGCCTGTGCACCTCCTTGAGCACCCATTTCAGAACCACCTTGAGCACCCATTTCAGAACCACCTTGAGCACCCATTCCCATTTCACCCTGGGATCCCATTTCCATTCCACCTTGAGCACCTTGAGCACCACCAGAACCAACACCAGAACTATCTTTTGCCCAGTATTTTTGATTTTCTGCTTTTTCCTCCGGAGTCAATTTAAACACATGATCCATAATCCACTCAATGTGAAAGTAAGGCTTATCACCATTCATAATTCCGGTCAATGTACCAATTGCCTCAGCTCTTTTTGCTAAATTGTTTATTTTTTTCCATTCTTCAAAAATTTGATTAGAGTTGAAATTAATATCTATTTCATTCATTACAACTTCATCTTCAATAAGTTCTGGAAACTCAACTAACATTTGCAATTTTATAGGTTTAACAATCAATTCTTTAAAATTGGCTCTTAATCTACCAATAAAGTTATGGAATTTAACCTCATCATTAGTTAATCCAGATTGATCTGATACAAATGTACCACCACCACTCTCAGCCTCAAACCTAGTAACCGGTATCTTAGAAGCTCTTTTAAGTGCCTGATGAAACCACTTTAACATAGACTCTTCATTTAAATCATGACCTTGTGGTGTCATTAACTCCATATTTGGAGTACCAGCATCACCTTCAGGAAACCAAACTTGTTTATTATAAGGTATATGTTTTGCACCATTAACTTGAATAGTACCCAATGATTCATCAAATTCAATCTCTTCTGAGTAATCTTGTATTAGTTGACCTATTTGTTCTTCGGCCTTTTGACGAGACATACCTTTAATTGGAATAGTGAATTTTTGATAAATTGTCGCATTCATAATGTTAAACATAATTCTAGTTTGTTCTAGAATTTTTAACTGATTATAAGGCTTAATCAAACCCTCAACATATGATGTCTCAGAATAGTCATTCTGAGAAGAATAGGATATAAAAACAATTTGTGAATCTAAAAATATTCTTCTTAACTGAGGATCTTCTGGAAATTGAATCCATAAATGACCAACATTTGGTTCATAAGCAGGAACTATACTTTCAGGTCTTAACCTATTGAAAGCAATTATATTTTTCTTTTTATCATCCCAAACCAATTCAATTGCAATATAACCATCGATGAGAAAGTCTTTCATCATTTGATAAGCAGTGACACTATCAGAAAATCCAAATTTATTATAAACTTTCTCAAAATATTCTTGATACTTATCAGTTATTTCTTTAGAATAATCATTTGAAAGAGGAGATGGTGAACAGAAATCTTTTGTATCATTATAAACAATTGATTCATCAGCTATAGCACTCACAAAATCCCTAATTTCATCTTTAATTGAATACTCTCTTAATATCCTTCTTTTATCTGGATAAGATCTATCCAAATATGGGACAGATTTTCTATTCAAAACAGATGCCACAGCTCTCTGTGAAAAGAAATTATACATCGAATCACCTTTAGCACTATAAGGATCTTCATTAATACCAACACCAACTTGGTTTCTAATTATCATATCATCATAATTCATACCATAATTGGATAAATTACGAAGTATTCTATTAAAAAGACCTTTATTTTCAACAGTGGAATTGACAAAACCCATTCCATCACCACTGTTATTATTTCTATAATTATAAGAAGCCATTAAAAAATTAATTTTAATGTTATATATAAAAATAATAACTCCCTAAAATGAAAAAAGAGGTTTAAAAACCTCTTTTTTCTATTACTAATTCACATAGTTTATCTTCCCGTAGTTTTTCTTTTAGTCTTAATTCATATTCGTCAACACTCAATGAAAACTTATTACTCCAGATAAGCACCATATAGAGAGCCATAATATATCCATTCTGTGGTCCATATACATTCTCAAATATGATATCTTTTCTTTTTACGGATGTATCTGATTCATAGATAGCATCTTTTATAACTTCATGGTCAAATTTCATAATATTAGATATAAAATGTTCTGTTTGAAAATCTAAGATTAGTTTCAGTTAGTGACAATTCATCTAATAATTTTATTATATCCTTTTTATAATTTCTTAGATGTTTAAATAACTTAATAAAACTATTAACAGATTGTCTGTTTGAAAATTTATTACCATCCAACCAAGCAACAGAACCATCTTTATTAACAGTTACATTAACACGGTGTGTATTATCACCGGATGAGAAAATAAATATAATAGTATTACCCTCTTTCTCTCTAATAACTCGAGCTGATTGAAATTTAGCATTGTTAAAAGATTTGACTTCACCCACTAAAATATCAAATTTCATATCAATTATTTTCATTTCTTCCAATAATTCAGCATGTTTGATAAATCTTAAAGATAAATCCTTTTGACCTAGAGTAGATACTTGTTTTGCAGCAGAGATATAAGTTTTATAGTCCATTTTTTAGATTTTTAATATATACAAATATACTAAATTTTTTAGAATATTTTAAAATCTTCTTAAAGAATTTTGTATTCTTTGTATATGACCTTTAAGAACTTGATATTGTTCTTTAATTTTACCATCCATTTCATAAAAATCAGAAATTAAGGAATTCATCATTTCATTATGTCTCTGATCTCTAGTCTCTAATTTTTTAGTCCAGATTTGAATTAACTTTTGAGGATCATATTTAGTCAATAGGTGACCAGACATTAAAAATCTAGGAACGGAATTCATTTCTATCTGATGAACCATTCTTATCTGAATTGCATTATATTCAACCAAAGAATACTCAAATCCCCACTTCAACAATTCATCATACATTCCTTTATAATTAACCTTTAATGGTAAATTAATATCAAAGTTCTTTTCAATAAAATACGGATCAAAAATAACTGTTCGAATCTCAAGTGGTATAAAATTTAAATTAACCCCAAATATAACTATTTTATTATCAAACTTTTTTGAGTCAACAATAAAAACTGGAGACCATTTCATCCAATTTGATGGATCTTGATATTGAATAAAACAAAAACTACCGACTTTTATATCAGTAACATTTATAGCAGTATATTCTTTATCACTCTTTGTTATTTTTTCCATTAAATATAGAGCATTATTTTTATAGTTATCCGGAAGTCCATTACCATTAACTAATAAACTCAATTTAACTCGATCATCTAATAAACCCATAGAAAGTTTTTTCTTTTATATATAAATAAAAGAAATTTATTTTATGTCAAAAAATATAAAGTAATATTCGAAAAAGATGTATATGGAGTAAAAGAAAAAATAACTTTATTTTGTGAAGATCATGGCGAATTTAAACAAACAATACATAATCATTTTAACATAGGAAATAATTGTCCAAAATGTTCAAAAAAAGAGTTTAAATTAAATGAGGATTTTATAGACATGATCAAAAATCATGGAATTGAATTAATAAGTTATAAGGGTTATAAAAAATTATCAACATTCAAATGTGAAAAACATGGTATTTTTGAAAAGGATTTTGAAAATGTTAAAAGATATGTGTGTTCTCATTGTTCAAAATACAAAAAATATAATAATAATAAAAATAATTTTATAAAAAAGTCAAAAATGAAATGGGGTGGATTAATAAATTTCGATTATAAAAAATTAGTCTACAATGGAATGTCAAAAAAGATGAAAATATATTCAGATGATACCGGATGGATTGAGCAAGTAGCACAAAATCATATAAATGGATTTTTACCAAAAAGTTCATCAGGTGAGATAATTATTAAAAAAATTTTAGAAAATCTAAAAATTAATTATATTGAACAAAAGACATTTGATGATTGTAAAAATTTAATAAAACTTAGATTTGACTTTTATTTACCCGATTATAATATATGCATAGAATATAATGGAATTCAGCATTACAAACCTATTGATTTTTTTGGAGGAGAAAATAGATATAAATCACAGATGATAAATGATGAAATAAAAAATAAATACTGTATATTAAATAATATAAAATTAATAGTAATATCTTATAAAGATAATATTATAGATAAAATAAATGAAACTTATGCTGAACTCAAAACCAAATAATAAAAAATATCATCAGGGAAATTTTATTCCCAATAATAAGCAAAAAGTTTATAAACTTAATAATGAAGGTGGTTTATATTACAGATCTTCATTAGAGAAGAAATTCATGATATGGTTAGACAATAATTCAAATATTATTATGTGGGGTTGTGAAAACTTAGAAATACCATATCAAATGACACATTTTGTAGATGGAGATGTTAAAATAAAAAATCATAGATATTATCCAGATTTTTATTACAAAATTAAAAACACAGACGGAACGATTAAAGATGTTGTTGTTGAGGTGAAACCACAAAAAGATTATGATATGGTCATTGCACTAAATGAGGGAAGATTAAATATTCCAGAAAATGGATTAAAAAAATTAAAAAACTTCGAATATTCGCTAAAAGAAGCTTATAGAAATAAGTCTAAATGGGAAACTATGATAAATTGGTGTAATAAGAAAGGTTATAGTTTTATAATAATAACAGAAAAACATCTAGGTTAATCTTCCTTCAATATTATTTCATCCATTAATATAAGATTATTAAGTTGATTTTGAGATAGTCTTATTGTTTTAAAATTTTCAACTTTTTTAAATAGATCATCTTCTACAAAAGCTATTAATTTATCACCAATAACTCTATCATATTCTTCTGGGATATCATTTAAATCACGAGTAGAGTAAATACTATCAACCCATCTATTAAACTCAATCTCATCTATGTGTATAGAACAACCATCAGGTATAACATCAACGTTCTCTATAGAATTTTCCCAAAATTGAAATATAACTTTATTCATAATATAATATTTATATTTTTTATCAAAATTAATAAAAAAAGTTTATATAAAAAATTTATCATAAATAAAATCCAATCATTCAATTGAATTTTCTTTTTTATGATATCTAAAATAGTATTTTACCTCACCACCAAATGAAATATCACTCTTCAAACAAACATCAACATGGATATAAAATCTAAATTGATGCATATGCACATCTAAGATATCTTTCAATATTTCTCTGCTTATATACCTATAATCATATGCATCATTTATATATGAGGAAAATCTAAGTGAGTATTCAATTTCTTTATTATAAGGAAGTGAATATGGATCAGTTTTAACAATAGCATTAATATTTAATTTCTTAAATATTTCTAAAAGGTGTTTTTCAACAATTCTTTCAAATTTATAAATCTGATTTTTATAGTTTTCTTCTGTTTTATCATCATCTACAATTGGTGATAATAAAAAAGATTCTAATTTGGGTATTTTTCTTTCCATATATTTTTTATTATAAAATCATAATGAGTGTAGTCCCATACCATCATTACTACCCTCAATAGATATTAACCTTATCTGGTGCTCATTATCACCCTTCTTTTTATACAAATCATTATATCCCTTCGCAATCCCTCGCTTAAATATCTCAGTAAAATATGCAAAAGCGTTAACTGATTTATCCTCATTAAAGTTATACCAATTTTGGAAAATATAAAGTAATCCACTTTGATAACAATCCATTTTATCATCATTGGACCCATACCTCATTTTTTTTATTGTTTTTTTTGCTAAAAGCTCTAACATTTTTTGAGCGTTTCTTGTTAATCTACCCTGTGACTTACTCACCACTAATTCTATATACAATTCTTTATTATTTAAATACATCCATAATCGTTTATTTTTTTTAAGTTTATGACATTATAAACTTATGATTTTCGATGTCCTTCATGTTATATACACATATAAAAAAAAGTTCACTATGTGAACTTTTTTTTATTAATAACCAGTTATCATACTTGGTGAAATACCTGTACCTCCATCGATATATTCATCTAAGAAGTAATCCCATACGAAATCAACTTGTAGAGTTTCAATTGTACCATTTGTTGACCAGTCTAATGAATATCCATTAATTTTTTTAATCTGAGCATTTTGGAATGTAACTCTTCTCAAAACAACACCCTTTTTATCATGTTGATTGACAATAATAGTTCCGATTATATCAGATTTATAATGCATTGTCCCATCTTGTGAATTAAATACTAAGTCATACCATGCTTTTAACGTAGACCAAGTTTCCATAGAACCAACTTGATTAACATTCACTTGAAATTTAATACTAATCTCACCACTAGTCTTAGCTGGTGTAGTTTGAAATACTCTAGTTGAATATTTAAATCTTTGTTCTTTTTGTGTGAAGTCAAACTCAGTAAGGTTGAAGTCAACACTAGTGGCATTTTCCAATAATAATACCGAGTTCCTTTGTTGATTTTTCAAAATAGTAGGCAATATAAAAGTAATCTCAAATAAGTTAGTGTAAACTATCTCATCTGGGAACGTACCTGGCCCACCCGGTTGTCCAACTTGACTCAATTGTGTGTAATGTGGTAGTGGCATATTTTTTTATTTTTTTTTTTAATTGTTTCCAATTATAAAGTATATATTTTTTTTATTTATTTCTCTTGTTTTTCTATACTTTCATATGTATATATTAAGTTAAAAAACTAATTTTTTTCATTTTTCAACTTAAATAAATTCAAATAATATAAATAAGAAATAATAAATTATGAATGAGTAAAATTTTTCTTATCGGAGACTCACATATAGGCCTTGGTTACCCAAACTCAGTTGATAAATGGTATAAAATACACAAACAATATTTTTCAGAATTTCTAATTCCACTATTAAAAAAAGAAGTAAAGGAAGGTGATATAATCGTACACTTAGGAGATTTGTTTGATAACAGAAATGTTATTCCAATAAATCTCTTAAATTACGGAATGGACATTGTAGAAGAAATATCAAAAATAGCTCCATTTCACATAATAATCGGAAACCACGACTTGTATTCAAAAAGCGCATCTGAAATAAATTCAGTTAGACCATTTAAATACATTCCAAATGTTAAAATATATGATAAACCAACAATTTTAGAATACAATGATCTGAATATTCTAATGATGCCTTATATTGAAAAAAAATCGGATCAAGTAAATATCATAAATGAAAATAAAAACTGTGACTATCTATTCTGCCACTCAGATTTAAATGGGTGTAAAATGCACCTAACATCAGTTGCTCATAAAAATAATGATAAAATTGATATAGATGATTTTAAATCATTCAGAAAGGTCAGATCAGGACACATACACTTAGTTCAAAGTAATTCTAATTTTACATTTGTTGGTTCTATTTTTCAAATGGATAGAAATGATACAGGGGATCAAAAAGGAATATTTGTAATAGACACTGATAATGATGAAGAAGTATTTTATCCAAATAAAATATCACCTATATTTAGAAAATTCAAAGTAGTTACAGAAGAAGATATTGATAAGTTAGACGATCTAAAAGATACTAAAGACTATATTGATATTTCAATTTCAAACAATCTACTTATAAACAATCGTAAACTACGCAGAAAGTTAGAAATGATGTTAGAGAAAGGTAACTTCTCTTCAGTTGAATATATCGATGATATTGTACAAAAAGGTGAAGATGGCGAAGATGTTATTTCAGAAGCAGTAGAAATTGATGAAGAATCATTAGATATATCTATTAAACTGGAATATGAAAGTTACATCAAAGAATATATCTTAAAACAAAAATATGAAAATGAAGATTTTAAGAATGGGGTTCTAAATGAATATGACGAAATAATTAAAATCTACGGAGAAAACTATAAATCAAAAGTTGATTAATAAAAAAAAACCACTCAATTAGAGTGGTTTTTATTATAATCTAGAATTCCCATCATAGAAAGCATGTAGATCTGATAAAAATTCTTTAGGACCTACAATTTCCTCACCATCAATTTCAATTCCAAACGGTTCTAATTTTTCTTTATCATCAGGATGTAAAAGGAATTTTTCATGACCATCGCTATATTGTTCAATAGTGATAAATATATCTTCACCTTGTGAATCTGGAGATGTACGTATATGTATATCACCATATTCAATAATGCCTTGTGAATTTGCTCCTATAAAAGTAATCAGCGATTCTTGGTATTTGCTATTTTCTTTTAAGGAATCGTTAAATCTTCTAATATGTTTCATATATTTTTATTTTTTTTATAAACTATATATTAATATAATTTTATATTTTTATTAATTTTATTTTCAGGTCACCTGTTCCTTTTATCAATCTATGATAAACACTCATAGGTATACTTATCTTACCTTCAATTTTCATAGGAAGTTTATCATCCAATTGTATCATCCAATCAGTATCACCAATAGATTCAATTATACGAGATTCTCGATCACGATGCCAAACAAACTCTTCAGAATCTGTATTTTGATTAAACTCTCTTATAAATATATTATCATCTATTTTAGTTTCTTGAAATGGCATCATATTAATTAATTATCAATTTATAGTCATTTTTAATTTTATCTATCCTTTTTAACCAAGATTCTTTGTAATTTAAGCCATTTTTAGCTGGCTCATCAGTTACAAATTGTTTAATTCTTGGTTCGATATAAATTAAAAAACCTCTAATAATACCCAAAAGAGATGAAAGTAATTTAGGATTATTTGTGATTGTATTAATATTATCTTTCAGGAAATCAAAGTAGTTTAGACCATTTATTATTGGTTTTCTAAGTTGTTGCATCATAAGAGTAAGTTCTTTTGTCGAATTTTCATCTTTACCCATTTTAGTAATTTGACTAAAGTTAAGAGATATAAGAGTTCCAAAATCTGTTAAAAAGTCCTTAACAAATTTTTTGTCAACTGATTCAAATAATTTATATGTTTTTAAGTGTTTCATAATTTATTTATTTTTATCCTACCAATATTTACCACCACCTGATTTAACTAGATTTTTATATCTATTTAATCTACAAGACCAATACCCAGCAGTAGTTTTATCTTTCTTTAAATGACATTTGTGTCTAGCAGCAAATGATTTTCTAGATTTAGCATTACTTGATTTCGACTTCAATCCACCCTTAACATCACCAAAGTTAACACACATAACTCTATCAGTCTTTGGATTTTTAACATATACTTTATACTTTTTAGGACCAGTACTTCTCATAGGTTTATTCAATTTAACATCTCTACCCTTATACTCAGCCTCATTTAATTCTTCAAAGTTTTCCATTGGAAGATCCAAAGGAACTAACTGACCTCTAAAGTATCCAAATTTACCAATATCGGTATTTTCAAATAAATGTCTATCAAATTCATTAAAATTAGATTTATTAGTTTCAAATAATTTTCTACCTTCTTCTAATAAATTAAAAAACTCATCAGATCCAGGTCTGAATATATTCTCAATAACAGAAAGTGAATTCTGGAAATGATACTTAATATTCTCGGAAATATAATCATCATTATGTTCTTCCACATCAAACTCACACTCACAATCAGGACAACCACATTCACAATCTTTCTCACCAGTACAATCTGAACAACACACACAACCATTATTATCAATTTGAACAAAATCATCAGAAATACTCAACTCATCTGAAAACTCTTCAAATTTCTTGATAGATTTCTTCAAACCAGGTGTATTACCATCAGTCTGAATTTCTTTTTTTATTTTATTTTCTTCCTTATCAGTAACCTCTTCTAAATCACTAACAAATCCAACTAAATCATCATCTTTTGGCTCAAAAGATTCAATATCAAAACCAGAAAAAGCATCATCTTTTTCTTTTTTATTTTCAAAAAATTTAAGAAATCTCATATTATTAATATTTTTTATAATTGTATATATTAAAAATAATTATCAAAGAAGTGATTTTTAATATATATCAAAAAAGTATTAAATAAATGTCCGAATCATTAATTTTCTTTAACAAAGAAGGAGATAGCCTAAATTTCAAATATGATCAATTTGATGAAAGATTTGAAGGTGATATTCTATTTCATGAAAACTCATCAGATACATATAAAACATTTGGACTATATACGATGGAAAAAGTACCATCAATTGAGTTTGAATCACCATCAAGATTAACACTAGATAAATTTCAACTATTTAATGAGTTTGGTATACATTTTTATCAAAAAACTTTAGACAAACAGATAATTAAAAATATCGAACCAGTAAACAATGATTGGAACTTCTATTCAAAATGGATATATGGAGATAACTTCGATATTAAATTTCCAATTGGAACACTAGTTAGTTTTAATAACCCAATATTAGAATTTACAGATGAGATGAGAATTTACACAGTAATATCATCTAAGAAAGACGCGATAATGATAATATCAGATGTAGACAACGCATCTTTTGAATCAAAATATTCAAATATTTATTCAAACCCAACAACATGGGAAGATTTATATCTATTAAACTCAGTAAATTCCATAGGTATTTATGATTATGTTAATTCAAAATTCGAAAATAACTTATCAAATTGGAATGAACCTAATTTTTATGATAAACTATTTAATGGTAAAAAGTTAAATGTATCAAATACCAACTCAAACAACGGAACATATACGATACTAAATAATAAATTAATCGATTTAACTCATTTTGAGTACTCAACAGGAGTTAGTAATTTAACAACAAATTCAAAATTAATAATTGAGGTTGTAACTAAAAGTGATCTACCAAGAATATATGATGGTGAATTAGATATAAAAGATAATAGAATATATTTTAATAATTTCTTAGACGTACCATCTAATTTAAAACCAGGAACTGAATTTACTATAAAAGGATCACAATTGAATAAAAATTATTACACCATATCAAATGTACCTGTTTTCTCAAAAAGTATTAATTTAACTTATTACGCAACACAATCACAAGTTATTTATAATAATCAAATATGGGAATGTGTGAAAGCATATACACAAGATCAGATAAATAATTCATCAATAACTCCTGAAAATTCAGAATATTGGAACAAAACATCATTTCTACCAATAAAAGGTAGTATAAATAAAGAATATATTCAAAAATGTCAAATTTATTTAACAACAAATAGAGAATATTTTGAATATGAATGGACACAAAGTTCGAAAACAACTCTCTCATCAGCTGCTGAAAAGTACAAATCAAACTTAGAATTATATAATATAGATTTATATTTTTTAAATGATGAATTAAAAGCTGATTTAAAATACTCAACCAAGTACGCAGAGGTAAACTTCTATCAAAAATCAATATTATCTAGTAATCTAATATCAAAGACAATTAAAAAAAATGAAAGATTAATTGAGGTTCAAGAGAATCTAACCAATGAATTGAACTACGATTATTCAAATAATTCGAAATATAATATCGTCTTTACTGATATTGATGATTGGGGAATTAAATTAATCATAAACGGACAAATATACGAATCTGATGTCATTTGGATATACAACGCAGGCGAACCAGATTTAGAAAGAACCATAGATCGAACTCTTAGAAATTGGTTAACAATTAACTATGTTAAACTATACACATTAGGAATAGTAGCTGAAATAGATTTCATCGGAAATTACTCAAATTTTCAAAACTCTATAATACTTAAAACGTTTTTTCCAAATGTCCCAATATCAATAAAAGTAGAAGTTGGTACCGGTGGAGACTATTATGTTGAAAACTCTATTTTAGTCTTTAAAGAAATATCAAATTTATCAAATTTATCAAAACTATTAACTATTGATATAAATGATAAATTATATACAACCAACACATCAATTAGTATACAATCAACATTATATGATTGGACACTAAAACACAAATCAGATCTTTTTGAATATGGAATAATCGTCACACACATAAACAACTCAATTAAGGTAGATACAAAATACCCAGATCGAAGATTGGATATAAAGATAAATATTGGTAAAATACAAATACCAGGAAATGAAGATTTTTATATCATTGATAAAAATACAGGTAATACAGGTATTATTATTTCATCAAATGAAATAACTCTCAAAGATGATCAAATAGATACTAAAAATTTTGAAAATATAGGATTATCAACTGGTATGTTAATATCCATTAACAATTCTGGATTTGTATATGATAACCAAGAATATAACATACAATATGTAGATAAAAACAGAGTTGGATTAAGTTACCAAGGACCATTTTGGGGATTAACCAATTCAATTTATAACTCATCAGCATATTCAACACTAGGATTTAGCATAGGATTCGGAATAACAGCTAGTTATACACCTGATTTTATAAAAAACTCCGATTTAAATCTAAACCATTTTAATAAAACTATTTTTTCAGCTAGAATAGATTCTGCAGTAAAGGGAATTGAATTATCCGAGATTTTAGTATCAACCGATATCATCTATGATATACTAACGGTTCAATTATCAAACTCTTATTATATTTTAGCAAAAAAATCAACATCCACAATTTTATTAAAAGTAGATTCAATTACAAATAGAGTTAAAAATACAATAAATTTAGGATTAGAAACAACAGTAGGAAGTGGTGTTAAATTAGAATATAATAAATACGATAATTTTATTTATTGTTTTTTAACAAAATATATAATAAAAGTTGACCCAATAATTGATGTAAAAACAAATATAAAGTCATTAACAAAAGCACCAAAATATTTATCTATAAATAATATAAATGGTTATAAATATATCATATACACAGACAACACATTATTAATACTAAACGAATCTAATTCAACAACGACATTAAATGGAATAATAAATACAAATCTTTTTAATATAAAAACAAATGATAAAGAAAATAATTTTTATATATTAGGAGTTGATAAAATATATCAAATAGGATTTGATCCAAAACAAATATCTCCAATTCTAACCAAACTAAACGAATTTACTCTATCTAATTTAGATAGAACATTTATCGAATATGATCAAGTAAATAATAGTATCATAATAAAAGATACATCAAAAAACTTATATAGAATATCAAATAATACATTATTACCAATAAATACAAAAGGTGATAATATATTATCAAATAATATCGGTGAAAATTTAATAACAACAGATGGCTCTTTAATTAAATTTATAAATGGTAATAATCAAATTGAAGTTTCAAACACATACACAACCACTCCGACATCATGGAGTATAAACTACTATGACTCATTTATATACATTTATGAAAATGGGAAAATTTCAATATTAGATTTATTTGGAAAGACATTAAAATCAATAACTCTAACTGGTGGGATAAAGTTAATTTTTAACACCGAAAGAAATTCAATGTTAATATCAACAATAAATAAGTTATATGAAATTCAAGTTTATTATGATAACGCAATTGATTACAATAGTTTAATAAACGAAACTATCAATGATGATATGTACGGAACATTAGATTCAAATTACAAAAATAAAAATAATGTCTGGATAAAAACTAGAGAGTATGTCAGAAAACCAAGAGAAAATTATATTGGAGAAGTTCCAGTTAAGTATTATTGGCAATGGCTTAATGATGAAAATCCAGAATTTTTTCTTTACGACATATCCGGAGATCAAATATCAACAGGCACAAGTTCATATGTCTATAACGGACCAACACCTTTAATCGATGTACCATTAAATAAAAATGCAAATAAAGATCTAAATAAATTAGACTCTCCGGAATTTCAACAAACAATATTTGACGTTGTAACCAAATCATTAGATTATATAAATGATTCTGAGAATTTTTCAGCGGAACCAGAAGCGATAGAATTATTTATCGGATTTAAATCATCCGAAGAAGGATCCAAATCTTCTACATTACAAATGTATAAAAAAGAGGATGTTGAATTTACTATAAACTCAACACCAACAAATGGATTAAAACTAAAGTTCAAAACATTAGGATTAGTTGTACCTAGTTTAGATACTGATAAAAGAGGCGTTATAACAATGGAAAGTGTTGGTGAATATTTTACAGGTAGAGGATTAAAAGCCGGTCAATTAATAGCTATATATTTCAAAGATTTAACAAATAATGAAAATCAATACACATCTAAAAATAACGGATCAATATTTAAAATAAGAGAGATATACTCAAGTGAATTGATTGTTGATTTTCTAAACATAGCATATGATATGCTATATCCAGAAGAAAGTGTTTTATATTACCCAACCACTTCTAAAACATATTTAGGCGTAACATTTAAAGTATTGGATAAAGAAATAGGTAGATTTACTGTTTATGGACAAACTGAAATAGAAGATTTTAGATTTAAAACACAACTAAATAATATTGGTAAAAATATATCACCAAATGAGATTTTCATATTTAAAGATTATGACATATATGAAGGTGGTATAGATTGGACATTTTTAAATAAAAAGAGGAAAGAACTTCTTTTAATGAGACATGAAATATTTCCATACGTTGGATCATACAAATCTATAATAAATTCTATAAATTATTTTGGTTATAATGATTTGAAACTAAACGAATATTATAAAAATATAGATACTAAATCACCAAACTTTTTGAAACTTTTCAAAGTAGAGATTCCGGATATATTTGATAATACAATAGAAGGTTGGAATGATAATGATTTTCTAAAACATACAATGCCAAATGAAAATTATGAAGAAACCAATCTATTTAATTTATCATATGATATAACAGACAAAAGTGGTAATATAAAACTCAATTACACATTAGATGAAGTAACTATAAAACTACAAGGTCTTAAAGGATGGTTAAAAAGAAATATAATTCCAATAACTCATAAAATTTTAGATGTAACAGGAAACTCATATTTAAACACAGAAACAAATATATCCCATAAATTATCAGATGTTATGATATTCAAAAATAGAGAAAATATGACTCCAATATCATTTAAATTAAATGAGGCTTATCTAATGCCAATAAACTCAGGCTCGACCGTCTATAATTGCGTATTAGACTTATACACAATTGTGAATAATAAAATGAATATAAAACCACACAATGATTACTCAGACAATATAGTTTTACCAGACTACTTCGATATAAAAGTCAGAACGTGGAAAACGTATAAAGAATGGGAAGCATTTAAAGAATATTCAAAGGGAGACAAGGTCGTATACTATGGAAATATATACATATCTTCTATAAATTCAAATAAAATGAATAGCCCTATAAAATGGGACTCACTAATAAAAGACTGGGACCCAAAAGGTGAATATGAATCAGGTAATATTGTTAGACATGAAAATCAATACTACTCATATACTGGATTAGGAAATGAATCCGAAAATCCATTAACTTATCAATTAGATGGATTTGAATTCCAATACCCACCACCATCAATAGATAATGGAGATGGTTATAATTGGGTAATTATAACAGAATGGGAGAAAATAAATTATGAACCAGTACAAACGATTAACGAATATAGAAAAGGAGATAATTTAACACCTTTTAATTTTACATTAGATGCTAATATAGATCCATTCGTAACAATAGAATTAACTTGTGACAATGGATATGGAATGATATTTAGAGACAGAAAAAATTATGAAATTAGAACTCTAAAAGATTTAAACTCACCATTAAGATATATAGAGTCTATTGGACCATTTGAACCGATATCATATATAAAATAAAAAAAACCCTCTTTAAAGAGGGTTTTTATTAATTTGTAGTTTCTGTAACTTCTTCTTTTTTAGTTTTTTTCTTTTTAGGCTCAACTATTACACCTTCTTCAAATGAAGTAACCCAATCTTGAATATCATTTGAAAGGTTTTTACCACTAGTATCATAATAATTAAATACTTTAGAAATTGCACCAATTCTTTTCAATACTTGCGAAAACATATAAGCTTCTTTTGTTAATCCTTTAACTTTATATTGAGAAATTAAGTGATACACATAAGTAATTTCAGTAGCATCAACAGGAAAAGCAGCCAATTCAGTATCATTAGTATATTTAGCATCTCTCATAGATCCTAAAAGATCAGTTAATTCGATAGCAAAAAATACAGAGTTAACATCATACTCTAATTTAGAAAGAACTAAATCAGTTAAGAATTTCCACTGTGATCTATTTAAATGAAAATTATATTTAGTATTTCTTAAAGTATTTGTATAATTACTCCATAATTCTTGCGCATTTTTATAAAAATTATCTTGCTCTTCTTCAGTCTTACCCTTACCAGTATTATTAGTAATATAGTTTTCGATTAAAGAAATTTTATTCTCTAACTCACTCTCATAAAAAGGTGTTAAAATTAAATTGTTAGTTTCATTTTCAAAAAATGAAATTTCAGGTCTAACTACATTTGTCTCAATTGTTTGATTTGACATATTTTATTTTTTTATTTTTTTACAGACTAGCTGTTGATTCTTTCACTTGATTTTAATTGTGATGGATCTGTTAAATCCAATGACTTTAAAGTCTCTAATTTATCTTTAGCATTTGTGTATTTTTCAATCCACTTATCTTGCTCCTCCATTAAATCAGAATGTTCACCAATCGCTGCTAAATTATTATTAGATAAGTAAAGTGATAAATTAGCCTCTGCCTCTGCCATCTCAGCCTCATATCTTTTACTCAATGCGGTTATATATCTATTTCCTAAACTCATAATTAAATAATAAATTGTTCATCATTTTTTGAATCTTTTTGTTGATCAGCATACAATTCCTGTGTTCCATTAGCACGCGCTACTTTTTCAACTCCCCACTTATTAACAATAGACGAGAATGTGTTTAAATCAGTACTAACTAATTTAATTTTACCACTCTCCATATTAATATGTATTTTATCAATTTCTTGTTCAATTAAAATAGTAATTGAATCATCATCAAATACATTTAAAAGATCTTCATTAACAGAAATTAACAATTCCTTTCCCAAAGCAAACGCATACTGATCTGAAATTTTCGATACTTTTACCAATTGTTTTTGTTTTGTGTTCCCCTGAAAAAGGAATTTAATATTCATAGGAAATGATTTCCTATTAAAAATATCCATAAATAATTCCTCAGTTGTAGAATCAACTTCATAGTAAGTTTCTTTACTTTCTTTTGCCATCTTATTTTATTGTTTTTTATTTTTATACAAAAAATTTAAAAAAGTTTATATAAAAAAAAATAAAATTGATAATAATAAAACAGACAATATAGAAATTGGTAACAATCTAAAATATATTTTATCATAATATTCATTAGACTTGAATAACTTAAATCCTATTACAATTTTCCAAGAAAATTTATCTTCTTTAGATAATTCATAAAAATCATACATCTCACTCAATCCTTTAGAATTTAAAAAAAATCCTAATTTATTGGTATATTCTTTTATATATGGCTCAGATATTCTATCTATATCAGACTTTTTAAGAGAAAATGCTTCACCAATTAACTCTTCTGGTATATTCAAAATTGTATATAATCGATATGCTCTATCAACTCTGATACCATAATTGACACTTAGCTCATTTTTATTATCATTAATAATCTTTTTAAAGAGTCTAAAAAGTTTTATTCTTTTAAACAATCCTACATTTTTCATAAAATATTATATGAAATTAAATTAAAAAGTTTTAAAAATTAGCTCTGAGCAGCACCACCACCACCACCACCACTTTCACCTAGTTTTTTATAGATAAAGTCCTCGAATGCAGAACCTTCGGAGAATAGAGTATTCAAATTATACAATAAACTAGCGATAACGCCTAATTTAATTAATTCCGGACTTTTTTTACTTTGTTTATTATTAATAACCTTAGTATTAACACCAACCTCTTTTTTCTTAACATCAACAGATGATTTACCACCATCTCGATCCAATATCTTAGAAAGAGCAGCTGATTTAGATTCCAAAACTTTTAAAACCTTATCTAAAGATTTAGAATCAACTGCTGATAAAGTGGCAATATTAGTTGTCAATCCATTAAGTTGGTTTAATTTATCAGTATCTATATTTTTAATAGATGATGTAAATTTACTTAAAGATTTTGACAATTTATCAAATGACTTAGCCATCTTAACTATTCCATCTGTTATATTATTTATTGACTTATTATTAAATGATTTGTCATTTATAAGACCAGATTTCTTACTCTTCTCAATCATTTTTAAAAGTTTTATATAACTGGATATATTTCCAATTATATTTTTCATATAATTAGGTGAAATATTATTAGAAAAATATTTAGAATTTATGCCAAACTTCTTAGAAATACGTATCATGTCATCAGCGACTAAATCAACAGAAGATTTACCAAAATTATATTTCAAACTATTTCTAAAGAGAACAAATTTTCTCATACTAGAAACCATATCAGATAAACTCTTATTGACATTGTTGTTAAATTTAACAGCGGATAATTTTTTAGAGGTATCAACAATAGACTTAACCAACTTATTTAAATTAGAAATTTTCACAAAATCAAATATTGAAGTTGAATTTAACAATCTTCTAAAAGATTTAATAGCACTAGAAATACCCTTAGACCATTCAGAATTTGGATAATTATCAAATTTACCACTTGATAAAATCGAACCAACTCTTTTTATACCATATGATATAGAAATAATAGAATCTTTAAACTCATCCACATCAGGACCAGATCCAAATAAACCACTACTATCACTCAACATCTTATAAACAGGCATAAATCCCTTAATCGATTCAGAAACTCCCTTAGACCACTCATATGTAGGTCCATTTTTATAAATATCACCCAATGCCAATGATTTCGCAGCAGTGACGATACCAGTTGATATTGTTTGAATAGCATTTGAAAATTCACTAATAGATGGTGTAGAACTAAACCAACTTTGAGAATCAGATAACATCTTATAAACAGGCATAAATCCCTTAATCGATTCAGAAACTCCCTTAGACCACTCATATGTAGGCCCATTTTTATAAATATCACCCAATGCT
>SXGQ01231595.1_pt1 | contig 24895 bp, 14 predicted proteins | sample 3178371 | NCBI WGS metagenome assembly SXGQ01 (sample SAMN11356859, study PRJNA531348) | freshwater metagenome | isolation source: freshwater sample F1-20 | place: China: Fuxian Lake, Yuxi | collected 2017-12-25 | reverse complement strand
GGCATTGGACCGTCGGTAGCTGCTACAACGATAATAGCACCATCCATCTGAGCGGCACCCGTTACCATGTTTTTTACATAATCCGCGTGACCTGGACAATCTACGTGAGCGTAGTGACGTTTTTCGCTTTCATACTCTTGGTGAGAAGTAGCGATTGTGATACCACGTTCTCTTTCTTCTGGTGCGTTATCGATTTGATCATAAGCAATTGGCTTATTGATATCGCTAGGAAGCTTCTTAGCTAGTACTGCAGTGATAGCAGCAGTTAGGGTAGTTTTAACGTGGTCAACGTGTCCCATGGTTCCTACATTTACGTGCGGTTTATCGCGCTTAAAAGTGTCTGACATTGATACTCCTTATTATAAATTAATTACATTAGTCATTTATTTTTTGGCAATATAAAAATTGCCATTTGTTAGACCCCCTAATTATAGGTGGAAATTACAATTTTGTAAAGAGGTGAATTTAAATTATCTTGCTTCACCGGCTTCGCGAGAAGCTGTGTATTTACTCTTGAGCTCTTCTGCCACATTAGCAGGAACTTCGGCATAGTGATCGAACTCCATGGCATAAGCTGCGCGACCTTGGGTCATACTTCGAAGGCTAGTAGCATAGCCAAACATTTCGGCAAGTGGCACGAAGGCTCGAATAACCTTAGCGCCACTTCGGTCTTCCATGGTGTCTACACGACCACGCTTAGAGTTGATGTCACCAATTACATCACCCATGAAGTCTTCTGGGGTGGTAACTTCCACCTTCATCATAGGCTCCATAATTACTGGAGTAGCTTTCTTTACGCCTTCTTGAAGCGCCATTGATGCGGCAATTTTAAAGGCAATTTCAGAAGAGTCTACTTCGTGATAGCTACCATCGTAAAGTTTGCAATGCAAGTCTACAACTGGATACCCAGCAATTACACCATTCTGCATAGCTTCTTTAATACCAGCTTCAACTGGGGCAATGTATTCTCGAGGAATAGCACCACCAACAATAGCGTTTTCAAATTCATAAGTCTTGGTCTTGTCTGAGTCTTCGGTATGCACAAGCGGGCTAAGTTCAAGATAGACATGACCATATTGACCACGACCACCCGACTGACGCACAAACTTATGCTCGATTTGAGTAGTACCCTTGATTGTTTCGCGGAAGGCTACTTGCGGTCGGCCAACATTGGCTTCCACCTTGAATTCGCGCTTCATACGATCTACTAATACTTCTAGGTGAAGTTCGCCCATACCGGCAATAATAGTCTGGCCAGATTCTTCATCGGTACTAACTCGGAAGGTTGGATCTTCTTCAGCCAAGCGTCCAAGAGCAATACTCATCTTTTCTTGGTCGGCCTTGGTCTTTGGTTCGATTGCGATATTGATTACTGGTTCTGGGAATTCAATTGATTCTAACAATACCTGATTAGATTCATCGCAAAGAGTGTTACCTGTAACGGTATTTTTAAGCCCTACCGCGGCAGCGATATCACCAGCGTTTACTTCCGATACTTCTTCGCGGTTATTGGCATGCATTCGAACGATTCGTCCAATACGTTCTTTCTCGCCAGTGCTAGCATTGTAAACATAGCTTCCAGATTTCATGGTTCCAGTATAAACACGGAAGAAGCAAAGCTTACCTACGAATGGGTCGGTGGCAATCTTAAAAGCTAGGCCAGCAAAAGGAGCTTCATCACTAACTTCAAGAACTTTGTCTTCACCGGTCTTGTTGTCGGTAGCAAGTGGGGCAGAAATGTCTAGTGGGCTTGGAAGATAGTCTACAACTAGATCTAGTAGTTTTTCTACAATCACGCCGCGTCCATCACCACCTGAAACCAAGAAGAAGTCACCACGAAGTACTGATTTGCGAATAACAGTCTTGATTTCTTCTTCGGTTAGTTCGGTACCTTCAAGGTATTTTTCCATAATGGCATCATCGGCCTCTACAGCGGCTTCGATAAGGTGATTACGGTAATTTGTAGCCTTTTCTTTCATGTCTTCAGGAATTTCAATTTCTTTTAGTTCCTTATCTTTGTAATCTTCGTACTGATAAGCCTTCATTTCGATAACGTCAATGATTCCATTGATTTGCTGTTCAAAACCAATTGGCAAGTGCACTGGATAAGCGTGTTTGCTCAAGCGTTCATGGATCGATTCAAGACTCTTGTAAAAGTCCCCGCCAGTTTGGTTGATTTTGTTAATAAAGCAAATTCTAGGAACACCGTATTTGTCGGCCTGACGCCACACGGTTTCAGATTGAGGCTCAACGCCCATCTTTCCATCAAAGATAACACAGGCTCCGTCAAGCACACGAAGTGAGCGCTCTACTTCTACTGTAAAGTCGATGTGTCCTGGAGTATCGATAATGTTTATACGTTTATCTTTCCAGAAACAAGTTGTTGCTGCAGAGGTAATTGTGATACCGAGTTCACGCTCCTGCTCCATACAGTCCATGGTAGCTTCGCCTTCGTGAACTTCACCAATTTTATGGGTTACTCCAGTTCGGTAAAGAATTCCTTCTGTGACAGTGGTTTTACCAGCGTCGATGTGAGCAATTGTACCTACGTTTCTTGTATTTTCTAATGTATATTCACGGGCCATAATATGGAATAATTTCCTTTCTAATTCATAATTAAATAACGCCGACTTTTCGGCTATATCGGATATAATTCTACCCTATTTTTGCCTTATTTACAAGATAAAAATAGCCCTCTAAGGGGCTATTTTTATAAATTTAGTTTTATTTAGTATCTAGCAAAGTGTGCAAATGCTTTATTTGCTTCAGCCATTTGGTGAGTGTCTTGTTTCTTCTTGATAGCATCGCCTTCATTATTGTAGGCAGCCACGAGTTCGGCAGCTAGCTTTTTATCAAAGCTTTTACCCTTTTTGTTGCGGGCTGAATCTAACATCCAGATCATGGCGTAGTGAACCTTGCGATCACCTTTAACTTCCATAGGGACCTGGTAGTTAGCACCACCTATTCGCTTCGAGCGAACTTGCACTTGGGGACTAACATTCTTAATAGCACCCTCAAAAACCTCCATAGGTTCTTTTTTGGCCTTAACGGCGGCTTGTTCGATAGCTTTGTAGACTAGGTTTTCGGCTAAACGCTTTTTACCATCCCACATAACCTTATTTATCATCTTAGTCACTAGGACACTATCATAAACACGGTCAGCTGGTAAAACACGTTTTAGAGATTTGGTTACTTTTCTTGGCATAGCTTATTCCTTACCCTTTGATTCTTTCTTAACACCATACTTACTGCGAGCCTGTTTGCGATCACTTACTCCGCCAGTATCCAGGTGCCCACGAACTATGTGGTAACGAACACCACCAAGGTCTTTTACGCGTCCACCGCGAACCAATACCACAGAGTGTTCTTGTAGGTTGTGTCCTTCGCCAGGAATATAGGCAGTTACTTCCATTCCGTTAGTGAGTCTTACACGGGCAACCTTACGAAGCGCCGAGTTAGGCTTACGAGGAGTTTGAGTATATACCTTCACACATACACCACGCTTAAAAGGAGAGGTGCGCGAAGTTGATTGATTTTTAAGCGCATTAAAAGTTTTCCCTAAAGCTGGGGATTTGGTCTTAGTTGTTTTCCGCGTGCGCGGTTTTCTGATGAGTTGGTTAATTGTTGGCATAATTTATAACTTGAATACTTTACCAGATAAGGCTTATCTGGTCAAGCATTGTCTCCTTCCTCATCTCTAAAACCTGTTCCTACTGGTATCAAGCGGCCGATGATCACATTTTCTTTAAGGCCCCGTAGATAATCTGATTTACCGCGCATTGCAGCCCCGATAAGCACACGGGTTGTTTCTTGGAATGAAGCGGCTGATAACCAGCTGTCTGCGCCTGTCGAAATCTTTGTAATAGGCATTAGCAGCAATTCGTGAGTTGCAGGCTTCTTACCTTTTTCAACAGCCTTTTGGTTCTCAATTGTAAGTGAAGTTTTAGATACTATATCTCCCGAGATGAACTCTGTATCACCCGGATCTTCAATCTGCACACGACTAAACATTTGCTTAATTATTACTTCGATGTGCTTAGCCGCAATAGTCTGACCCTGGCTTAAGTAAATTGCCTGCACTTCATCGATTACATAACGCTGTACAGCTTCTTCACCACGTAATCTCAACATATCTTGGAGATTAATTGGTCCTTCGGTTAATCTTTGGCCGGCCTCTACGCTGTCCCCGTTTTTGACTTCCAAACTTGCATATTCACCAACGGTGTATTCTCGAACCCCTGCTCCCATATGAGCTAGAGATATTTTATCTTTGGCAACCTTTACTTCACCACTACCGCCAGCTTTGATGGTTCTTTTACCATCTTTGCTTTCGGCAAGCACTTGGCTACGCTCAACCATATCACCACTCTTAACCTTTGGCTTCATGGTGCCGAGCTTGTATTCAGTTACCTTTTGGTCTTCTGGGATGATCATAATTATCTGCTTATTGCCACTCTTACGCACCTGGATTGTACCATCGATGTCGGCAAGCACAGCTTGTCCACGTGGGTTACGAACTTCAAATATTTCCTGAACCCTTGGAAGACCCTGAGTAATATCTTCGGTAGCAATACCACCAGCGTGCATAGTACGCATGGTTAGCTGTGTTCCAGGCTCGCCAATACTTTGGGCGGCAATAATACCAATTGCTTCACCCTGTCTAACAGGCTCGCCAGTACCTAAGTCTAGGCCGTAACATTTCTGACAAACTCCCCAAAGACTCTTACACTTAAGAATTGAGCGGATTCTTACTTCTTCTAGACCAAGTTCATCGATTTCTTTAGCTGCGTTATCTAAAATCAGCGCGCCCTTTTTAACAATTGCCTTTTTGGTCTTTGGATTAACAATCTGCTCATTAGCAGTTCGTCCAACTAGCCAAGCACTGATTCCTTCTTCGCCAGCTGCTTCAGCTTCAGCACGAGTAATTAAGTAACCTTCCTTATCACCACAGTTTTCTTCTGAAACAACTAGATCTTGGCTTACATCTACCATCTTTCTGGTTAGGTAGCCAGATTCGGCAGTTCGAAGTGCGGTATCGGTTAGACCCTTACGTGCACCGTGGGTACTAATAAAGTATTCGAGTACTGAAAGCCCGTCTTTGTAGTTTGACCTAATTGGAAGCTCAATAGTTCTACCCGATGGGTTTAGCATCAAGCCTAACATTCCGGCCATCTGGTTAACCTGTGCCATAGTTGCACGAGCTCCAGATTCGATATCCATAGTCAAGGTTGAATCGCTGTCACCCAAGCTACCAACCAATGATTTTTCAACAGCTTCACCAACTTCTTTCCATGCATCAATCGTCTTGTGATATCGCTCATCGTTAGTTATTAATCCTTGTTCGTATTGCTTGTCATAGGCGATAACTTTTTCTTCACCAGAATTAATAAGCTCACTTCGGTCTTCTGGAATTACTAAGTCATCCATACCAATTGAAATTCCAGACAGGGTTGCATACTTGAATCCTAGCTCTTTGATATCATCAGAAAGTTCAGCGGTGGCTTCAGAGCCAAAACCTACAAAAACTTTGGCCATTACTTTTTTAAGCTTAGATTTGGTCATTGGATCGTTTTGGAACTTCATTCCTTCAGGCAAAACTTCATTAAACAAGACTCTACCTGCTGAAGTATCTAGGATTTCTCCATCGATTCTAACTTTAATTTGAGCTCGAAGATCTACAACTTCTTCCTGAAGAGCCATAACGGCTGCATCTTTACTTTCAAAAATCTTTCCTTCACCCTTAGCACCATCTTTTATAGATGTCATAAAGAAGCATCCAAGAACAATGTCTTTGCTTGGGTTAACTACAGGCTCACCTGATGAAGGCTTAAGTAGGTTATGGCGTGAAAGCATAATGTTTTTTGCTTCTGCCTGAGCAGCCTCGCCTAATGGCACATGAACTGCCATTTGGTCCCCATCGAAGTCGGCGTTGAACGCTGCACAAACCATTGGGTGCAACTGAATTGCTTTACCTTCAATAAGTATCGGCTTAAAGGCCTGGATACCAAGGCGGTGCAAGGTAGGTGCGCGATTTAACAGAACATATTTACCGGTAATAACTTCGTCTAAGGTATCCCACACTTCTGTTCTGGCTCTCTCGATCATTCTTGATGCGCTCTTAACGTTATGGGCTAGACCCTGTTCGATTAATTTACCAATTACGAAAGGCTTGAATAGTTCAAGTGCCATTTTTTTAGGAATACCACACTGATCCAGCTTGAGATGTGGTCCAATTACGATAACTGAACGGCCCGAATAGTCCACACGCTTACCCAATAGGTTTTGACGGAAACGTCCCTGTTTACCCTTAAGTAGATCGGTCAAGCTCTTAAGTTTCTTACGGCTACCGGCTGCTGAAACGGCACGATCGCGTCGTGCATTATTATCAATCAAGGCATCAACTGCTTCTTGAAGCATACGCTTTTCATTTCGGCAGATTACCTCTGGCGCTTGGAGTCGGTAAAGCTTCTTTAAGCGATTGTTACGGTTAATAACTCTTCTGTAGAGATCGTTCAGATCAGAAGCGGCAAATCGGCCACCATCTAATTGAACCATTGGTCTTAGATCTGGCGGAATTACAGGAAGTTCACTTGTAATCATCCATTCTGGACGAATTCCAGCTTTTTGCATTCCTTCGGCAACCTTAAGTCGCTTTAATGCTTTCTTTTTCTTCTGACCAATACTTGATTCAGACTCTTCTCTAAGGCTTTTGATAAGTTTTTTAAGATCTATTTCTGAGAGTAATTGCTGAACCGCTTCGGCTCCAATTCCAGCCTTAAAGATATGACCAAATTTCAAGTTAAGCTCTCTGTAGCGTCCTTCTGGCAATAGCTCGTACTTTGCCAAATTGGCAAGATCTGACTTTGCAGTTGAGTAAGAATTATCTAGCTCTGCAAGTTCATTTATAGCTTCATCGCTAAGAACATCTTCATCAGGATTCTTAACTTTGTGCTTTTTAAGCATTTCTTTGCGGCGAGTCTTGAAATCTACTTCTAGTTCTTTGAGTGCTTCAGTTTTAGCTTTTTCATCAACTTCGGTTACGACAAAGTTGGCAAAATAAACTACTCTTTCGAGATCACGAACACCCATATTAAGTATTAAACTAATTGGGCTAGGTGTTCCTCTTAAGAACCAAATGTGGGTTACCGGGACAGCCAATGTGATATGTCCCATGCGCTCACGACGAACAATACTTCGAGTAACTAATACTCCACATTTATCACAGACAATTCCTTTGTAACGGATACCTTTGTATTTTCCGCAGTAACACTGCCAGTCTTTAGTTGGACCAAAAATCTTTTCGCAAAATAGACCATCTTTTTCAGGTTTTTGAGTTCGATAATTAATAGTTTCTGGCTTTGTAATTTCACCATGAGACCAGTCCAATATGTTCTCTGGGGATGCGATAGAAAGTCGAATTGCATCGAAATCTAAAATCATGTTTTCGCTAGTGTTGTTCATCGGTCTATCCTTCCTGCTCCGTTAATTTTTTATCATTCTCGGCAAGAGCTTCGAAATCGTCTTCTCCGCCACTTGAGCTTAAGTCAACGATTGCTTCGCCTTCAGCTGCAGCTTCTCCCTCAAGTAGGGCATCTGAGCCAAGCTCATTAGCTTCTGCTTCAATGTTTTGCTCCAAAAGGTCTTCGGCATCAATGCTTGCAGAAATCTTAGGCTTTTCTAATTCAACTGCCATACCTAAGCTTTGTAATTCTTTTACAAGAACATTAAATGACTCTGGTATTCTTGGACCTCGGATTTCATCATTTTTAATGATTGATTCATAGGCTTTACTTCGTCCGATTACGTCGTCAGACTTGATAGTTAAAATTTCTTGCAGAGTATTGGCAGCTCCATAAGCTTCAAGTGCCCACACTTCCATTTCACCAAATCTCTGACCGCCCATTTGTGCTTTACCGCCAAGTGGCTGCTGGGTAACCATAGCGTATGGTCCGGTAGAACGAGCATGGATCTTATCATCAACCATATGTTGTAATTTCAACATATACTTATATCCAATAGTAGTAGTTTCGGCAAAAGGCTCACCAGTGTATCCGTGATACAACTGTGCTTTTCCGTCTTCTGATAGTCCAGCCTTTTTAAGTTCAGCTTTAATTTGATCGAGTTTTACACCATCAAATACAGGAGAAGCTACTCTATAGCCAAGAGCTTGAGCGGCCCATCCAAGGTGAGTTTCTAGAATCTGGCCAATATTCATACGAGCACCTACACCAAGAGGGTTTAAGATCATATCTACTGGAGTACCGTCCTCTAGGTATGGCATATCCTCGACAGGTAGAATCTTACTAATTACACCCTTGTTACCGTGGCGTCCAGCCATCTTATCGCCCACAGATATTTTTCTGAGCTGAGCTACTGCTACATAAATCTGACTAATTACGCCGGCAGGAAGATCATCTCCTTCTTCTCGGCTTAGAATCTTAACATCTACAACCTTACCGCCTGCACCATTTGGAAGTCTAAGGCTGGTGTCTTTTACATCACGGGCCTTTTCACCAAAAATTGCACGTAGCAATCGTTCTTCACTTGATAGATCGGTTTCACCTTTTGGAGTAATTTTACCTACTAGGATGTCTCCAGCCTCAACTTCTGCACCAATTCTGATAATTCCCTCATCATCTAAGTCTTTAAGGCTTTCTTCTGAAACATTTGGGATATCTCGTGTAACTACTTCTGGTCCAAGCTTGGTGTCTCGAACATCAATCTGATGAGTTTCGATATGTATAGAAGTATATCGATCGTCCTGAACTAGTCTTTGAGAAATAATCACAGCATCTTCATAGTTAAGACCGTCAAATGGCATAAATGCTACAAGTACGTTCTGACCTAGAGCCAATTCACCATCCTTAGTACTCATCCCGTCGGCTAAAATATCGCCACGTTTAACTTTTTGACCAGCCGAAACAAGGGCTTTTTGATGCATTGAAGAGCCTTGGTTTGATCTTTCAAAGTTAATCAAATTGTAAGTTCGTTTGCCGGCATTTTTATACTTAACTACAATTTCAGAAGCATCGGCTGAAACAATTTCGCCGTCTTCAAAGGCTACTATTACTTGTCCTGAATCTTCAGCCACACGACCCTCAACACCCGTACCCACAACTGGAGCCTCTGGTCGAACCAAAGCAACAGCCTGGCGTTGCATGTTTGCGCCCATCAAGGCACGTTTAGCATTGTCGTGTTCTAAAAACGGAATTAGTGCTGCCGATACACCAACAACTTGGTTTGAACTAATATCCATGTAATCGACATTATTAGCATCTTCTTCGTCCGCTTCTCCACCGATTCCACGAACCGCAACACGGCCTTGTACAAAATATCCGTCATTGTCAATCGGAGTTCTGGCCTGGGCGATAACTGCTCTTTCTTCTTCTGATGCGTCCAAATAAACAATATCTGAGGTAGCACGAGCCTTGATATCGACCATTGCTATACCAGCTTTTTCAATAGCCTTAGCCTGAGACGAGGTGATTTTATCACCAGCCTTAACTAAAACCTTACCGTTACTGTCTTTGATTATTTTAGCTGCAATTTCACCTACTGATTTAGAAGGAGCAACTTCATTAACTACTTTAAAGTAAGGAGTTTCGATAAATCCGTATTCATTAACTCGAGCATAAGTTGCTAGAGTACTAACCAATCCAATATTTGGACCTTCTGGGGTTTCGATAGGACAAATACGACCATAGTGAGTTCTGTGAACGTCACGCACCTCAAAGCCTGCGCGCTCACGGCTTAGTCCGCCAGGACCCATAGCGTTTAGTCTTCGTTTGTGGACAATTTCTGCCAATGGATTAATCTGATCCATAAATTGGCTAAGCTGGTGAGATGCAAAGAATTCTTTAACACTCGCGACAATTGGGCGAACATTAATTAGCTGTCCAGGCATAATCGTATCTGGCTCAGCAATACTCATGCGGTCTTTTACAATTCTTTCCATTCGAAGTAAACCAACTCTAAAACGGATTTGAATAAGTTCACCTACCATTTTTAATCTACGGTTACCAAGGTGGTCAATGTCTTCTGAGGGCATATTGCTATTGCTCATGCTGATTACTTCAGAAATTATCGCAACAATATCTTCTTTGCGAAGAACACGGCCTTCTTGGTCATTTTTAGCATTCATGCCTAAGCGTTTATTAAGCTTATAACGACCTACTTTGCTCAAATCGTAGCGCTTAAAGTCAAAGAACATACTATCTAAAAGTGCCTTAGAGTTTTCAACCGTTGCTAAATCTCCTGGTCGGATACGTCTATAAACTTCCATCAATGCTTCAGCGGTTGAGCTGGTCGAATCTTTAGCTAGAGTCTCTTCGATAAGCTTAACTTCGCCAGTATCAACTTCTTTGAACATTTCTTTAATTTCAGTATCGGTACCAAAACCAAATGCACGAAGCAAGGTAGTTACAGGAAGCTTTCTTTTTCGATCAATCTTAACGCTCATTACACCATTTTGAGCTGTTTCAATTTCAAGCCAAGCTCCACGATTAGGGATAATTTTCGCAGAGAAGTAATCGGCGTTATTGTCTTTAGTAAAGAATACACCTGGAGTACGGTGCAACTGACTTACCACTACTCTTTCAACGCCATTGATAACAAATGTACCGCGATCGGTCATGATCGGGTAATCGCCTAGGAAAATTTCCTGAGTCTTTACTTCGCCAGTTTCTTTTATAAGAAGCTCGATAGTTGCTTTTAGTGAAGCTTCATAGCTCAAGTTCTTTTCCTTGGCCATTTCTTCAGAGACCTTTTCTTTATCAAACTGGTAACTTTTGAAGTTAAGTTCATATTTTTTACCGGTAAAGTCTTCGATTGGTGAAATTTCTTCAAAAAGCTCTTTAAGGCCTTCTTCAATAAACCAATGATATGAGTCCATCTGAATCTTAATTAGATCAGGTAGTTTTAATGGTGTGTTTTCGTTGTTAAGATACTTCCGTGTTAAGCTGGCGGATTTTGGCATGTACGAGTTTTCTCCTCTTTCATACTTTAATTATTTTAATAAGATGAAGAAGAGGTGTTTCTAAACTGATAAAAATTCGGCACTTTCCAGATCCCACTGGAAAACTCCGAATATAGTTTAAGCGTCCTCTATGAGATATACATTAGCCTATTATTAGCCCTTCGTCAAGAGTTTTCAGGTGTAATTATTTAGATTTCTCAACAACTTTATCAACTATGCCATAGCTTTTAGCCTCAGTTGCGTCCATCCAGTAGTCCCTGTCGCTATCACCTGCGATTTTATCAACTTTTTGGCCAGTTTTTTCAGCTAAGATCATATTAAGCTTTTCACGGATTTTTAGTATTTCTTTAGCTGTTATTTCGATATCTGAGGCTGTTCCCTGAAAGCCACCCGATGGTTGATGAATCATTACTCTAGAATTTGGAAGTGCAAAACGTTTACCCTTTTGACCACAAGCCAACAAGAAAGCTCCCATACTGGCAGCCATACCCACACAGATCGTGCTCACATCTGGTTTAATAAGCTCCATGGTATCAAAAATAGCCATTCCTGCAGTTACGCTTCCACCAGGAGAATTTATATAAAGCTTAATATCGGCATGCTTGTCTTCGCTTTCTAAAAAAAGAAGTTGTGCAATTATTAAATTCGCCACATCGTCGTTCACTTCTGTTCCCAGAAAGATAATACGTTCTTTTAATAGACGCGAGTATATATCATAGGCGCGTTCACCCATGTTGGTTTTTTCGATAACAGTTGGTACAAGTATTGAATTATTCATATACTTATTTTAACACGATTATTTAGAAGCCAGTTCGGTAAGTTTGGCGATTGCCTTTTGAGTAAGCAGGTGGTTTCTTAGATCATCCTGGAAGTGACCATGGGTTAGCTCTTCTTGAATTTTAGGGTCACTCTTATATTGTTCAGCCATCTTGGCCAATTCTTGTTGCAATTCAACATCGCTAACTTTTATCTTATTTTTCTTAATAACATCTCGAAGAATTAAAGCAGCTCTAACGCGCTTGTCGGCTTCTTCTTTTACTTCTTTTTTCATTTCATCTTCGGTAATCTTTTGCATTTCTTGATACTTTTTACGATCTAGTCCAGCATTTTGCAGATTCTTGTCCATTTCGCTTTCTAGCTGCATAACTTGCTGATCAATTAATTGCTGAGGAACATCGAACTTAGCCTTTTTAAGTAACTCATCTAGGATCTTATTTTCATAATCTTTCTTAGACTGTTCTTCTTCTTGTTGCTTTAGTACTCCCTCAATATCTTCGCGTAATGCTTTTACAGTGTCTTTGTTACCAACCTTTTTAGCAAAATCATCATCTACTTTTGGCAGCTCAACTTTGGTGATTTCATTAACCTTTACACTAAATTCGACTTTAGCACCCTGAAGATCTTTTGAGTGATAGTCTTTAGGAAAAGTTACTTCAAAAGTCTTTTCTTCATCTTTTTTAAGACCAACTAGTTCTTCTTCAAATCCAGGTATAAATGTTTTACTACCAACAACCATTACATGGTTTTGGGCGGCTGCACCTTCGACAGGCTTGCCTTCGCGTTTGCCTTCAAAATCAAACCTAACTTCATCGCCGTTTTCGATTGGCTTTTTAGATTCTTTACGAGTAGCCATTTGGTTTTGCAAAGTTTCAATAGCTTGATCAACTCGTTCTTTAGGGATTTTGATTTCTGGCTTTTTAACTCTTAGCTTTGAATAATCAAATTTGATTTCGCCCATAATTGGGAAAGTCGCAGTAAATTCTAAATCGGTATATGGCACAAACTTTTTAAGATCAATTTCTGGTGAGCCAAGACTTTCGATTTTCTTTTCGCGCATTTGATTGCCAAAAGCGTGATCGATAACTTCTTCTAATACTTCGGCCTGCACGCGAGCTTCACCAAGCTCACGAACCACGATATTATCTGGAGCGTGACCTGGTCGGAATCCATCGACTTTTAGGTCTTTCTTAAGTCGCTTTAATACTGCTTGTTTATATGGTTCAATAAATGCTCCATCGACTGTTACGGTCAATGTTGCGCTGGTTTTGTTCTCTTTAAGTGTAGATTTAATCATAATCGTGTAAGTATATCAGATTGAGAATGAAATTTCCAGACCAAATTAAAACGACCCACTAGGGGTCGCCTTAATTTGGTACCGGGAAGAGGACTCGAACCTCCACGGGTGTTACCCCACTAGTTCCTAAGACTAGCGTGTCTACCAATTCCACCATCCCGGCTTATGTTTTTTGTAAATACACTATTTTGGTGTCGCCGTAATTCTTCTCATCAAGCTCGATTGTGTTATTTGGTTCTTCCACAAAAGATTTTGATGAGCAGCTAATTACCAAAATGCCGCCTAATTGTAACAGATTGGAGGCACTTTTGACTAGTGCATTATTAAAATCCTTATAAGGAGGGTCTAGAAATATAATGTCGTACTTAAGCCCCAGGTCCTTCATGTACTTTTTGGCTTCCATTTTTTTAATACTAATTTGATCTTGAACATCCAGCGCTTTTGCATTCTGCTTAAGCACCTTCACTGCCGAATCAGACATATCAACAAAAGTCACCTTTTCGGCCCCGTGGCTCAAAGCTTCAAAACCAAGCGTGCCTCCACCGGCATATAAATCTAAAATGTTTCTTTTATTTACTTCAAGCTTATTAAATATGGATGATCGCACTCTGGCAGATACTGCTCGGGTTATAGTCTGGGGCGGAAGATTCAAAATCCTGCCACCATATTTGCCAGAATTAATTTTAGCAGTAATCATTTTTTTGCGCCGTAGGCTTCTTCGTAGGCTGCCACCCAAGCTGCAGCTACAAGCTGAGGGATACGCTTTACGACTGTCTCTTTTACAGATTTTGCAAGCTTTGCATTCCACCCCTTAGTAATGAATTGGTCATATAATTTATATTTTGATATAGCCAAACTTTCGTGCATAGCAACTTTTTTGACCCCGTCTTTCTTAATAGAGTTCAAAAGCTTTTCATCAAATTTTACCTTAATAGGACTAAAAAATATGGCACTACTAATGCCTGCTTCAAATGCAACATGAGTACTTAAAAGACCCTTGTGGCCATAAATTTTCCAGCGCTTTCGATACTTTTTGTTTTCGTACTCTTCTAAAATAAATTGGTGGCTCAAGTGATGTGCCGGGGTGAGAATATCAGTCAAATAGTGCGCCATAAAACCGGCCTCAAATGAGGCCTTAACCTCATCACCGTCTTTTAATGCCTTTACGAGGTTTTTATAATTAACTTCTATCCAAATTGGCAAATGGCCAATTTTATTTACCGGATCCCACATGTGGTCAGTGTTATAGTTACCTTTAAATTTCAATCCGTCTGGCCCCCCTGAGCCTTCGAAGTTAAGTATCATTGAACGGCTTGGAAATTTTTTAGCATCTTCTACTCGGTTTTTAAACAAATCATAACTAGCTCGGTCAAATTTTTGGTGAGTTCCGACCGAGTTAAATAATTTACCTTTGGTTAAGTGGTTAAAAAATCCTGAATTCATGACTAAAACTAGTCGAGAGTTGTGATACTTTTGAGGCCATTAACTCTCTCGGCAAGTTGCGCATATTCTAACAGATTATGCTTATTTATAAAAGCCTCAGCCGACTCCTTTACCTCAGATATTAATTTATGGTCATAAATGTCAGCAATTCTGAGATCCAAAATTCCGCTCTGCATAGTTCCGTAAATCTCTCCGGGGCCACGCAATTCCAGATCAATCTGTGCCAATCTAAATCCATCATTGGTGTTTTCTAAAGCCTTCAAGCGCTTAATGGTGGCTGGATTTTCGCTATCACTAAATAAATAGCAATGCGATTGTTTATCTCCACGACCAACACGACCTCGAAGCTGGTGCAATGCCGCCAAACCAAACCGCTCAGCTCCCTCGATAATCATTATGGTTGCATTTGGCACATCAACACCCACTTCAATTACAGATGTTGCCAAAAGCATATCGAGCTTACCGCTTTTAAAGTCTTCCATGATCCTACTTTTCTCTTCGGCTTTTAATTTTCCATGCACCATACCTATTTTTCGATGCTTAAAAACAGTCTTTTGAAGTGTTTTGTATTCAGCTTCAACACTTTTAACCCCGAGCTTATCCGACTCACTAATTAAGGGGCAAACTATGTAAACCTGCTGACGCTTTGCAATCAAGCTGTCTATATGGGAATAGACATGCACCCTATCAATTTCTTTTACTAGTTTTGTTTGAATTGGTTTACGCCCGGGCGGCAACTCATCAATAATCGAAACATCTAAGTCGCCGTAGACCACCAAAGCCAGACTGCGCGGGATAGGAGTGGCCGTCATGGTTAAAACATGAGGCATATACTTTGCTTTTCCTTTTAGTGTGGAGCGCTGATTAACCCCAAATCGATGCTGTTCATCTACCACCACAAGACCTAGTTTTTGGTATTCGATATCTTTACTGATTAGTGCATGAGTTCCAATAATACAGTCTAGCTCGCCAGATCTAATTTTATCCTTCAGCTCCTCGCGTTCGGATTTTTTTAAAGCAGAAATCAAAAGCCCAACTTTGATGCCAAGCTTACTAAGTAGCTTTTCTGCACCTATAAAGTGTTGCCGAGCCAAAATTTCTGTTGGAACCATAATTACTGATTGATAGCCAGAATTAAAGGCCATTGCGGCAGCCATTAAAGCTACTAAGGTCTTTCCGCTACCCACATCCCCTTCTAACATTCTATTCATTGGTTTGTCCGAGTCGACATCTTCGAGTATTGTGTGAGCCGCTTTCTTTTGAGCGCTAGTGAGTTCAAAGTCCAAAAGACCTACGAACTTTTTGGCAAATTTGGTGTCATATTTAATCTCCACGCTTGGTGAAGTTTTAATATTTTGCTTTATTACCAATCCAGTCAGAATTAATTCAAACATCTCTTCAAAGCTGATTCTGCGCTTGGCCAGTTCTAGCTCTTTAAAATCTCTTGGTTGGTGTAAAAATTTTATTGCTTGATCGGTCGGAATTAAACTATGCGTCTGGGATATTTCTTCGGGCAGTATATCCTCAAGCTGATTGGTATAATCTAGACACTGTGAAATCAATTTTCGAATAATAGTAGAGGTTATTTTTTTGGTCTCTGGGTAAATAGTAATAATGTCTTCTTTATTGACATTTGTACCGGGCTTTTCAAAGCTTGGGGCAGCAAGACTTACGTAGCCATTTTTATATTCATAGTTACCACGAAAACGATATATTTTTCCTTTTAATAAGGTCTGGGAAAGGTATGGTTGGTTAAACCACACTGCTCGAACTGTGCCCGTATCATCGCTGAGTATTGCCTCAGTTATAGTTAGTCTTTTGTGTCGATTGCTTCGACGCATCGCAATATTTTCAACCTTAGCCTCAAAGCTGACCAACCCTGGCTTGATATCTTGTATTCTATTTATTGACTGGTAGGTCTCCCATTTTCGAGGAAAATGATTGAGTAAGTCGGCAATGTTTTTAATTCCCATAGAATTCAGGGACTTTTCCAATGTCGGGCCAACCCCCTTTAATCTCGATATCGGACTAGAAATGGTCATCGCTTAAGTAATTTTTATGTTTTTATAACGTCTTTTGCCCAATTGAATCAAGCAATCTTTATCAACAGCAAACTCGATGTCTTTAATCTGCTGATCATTGACCTTTACCCCGCCCTGATGGACTAAGCGTCTTGCTTCGGATTTGCTGATATCAAATGCAGAACTAACTATATCCAAGATTGATTGCTTTTTGGTAGTGTAGGGTTCAATATCCTTTGGCTTCTCGCCTTCACGAAACTGCTTTTCCCAGGCCTTTTCAGCTTCTAGGGCAGCCTTTTTGCCGTTGTATCGGGCGACTATTTCTCTGGCCAAGCTGGCTTTAGTATCTCGCGGGTTGGCACCAAGCGAAAGATCCTTTTCTATCTGCTGAATGATATCCATTGGAACATCAGTTGCCATCTTAAAGTAAGATGGTATCAGTTCATCTTTGACTGTCATTACTTTGCCATACATTTCAATGGGTTCATCATCAATATATATGCAATTGCCCCAGCTAGTACTCATTTTTCTGCCGTCCATACCCTCCATGATATGAAATGTCATAACACTTTGTGGCTGCATCCCGTAAGCCTTTTGAACAGTTCGGCCTGCAAGCATATTAAATAATTGGTCAGTTCCACCAACTTCTAAGTCTGTTTCCATCTTAACGCTATCGTAGCCCTGCAGAAGTGCATACAGCGTTTCATGCAGACCAACCGGCTTATTTGCTTTGATACGTTTAGCGAAGTTTTCGCGTTCTATCATTTGCTGGATAGTAAAAAGGCTAGTCAGCTTAAAGAATTCATCTAGCTTCATTTTTTCGAACCAATCACCGTTACGGAACATTTCAACTTTATCCATATCCAATATCTTTGAAAGTTGATTGTGATACGATTTGAAGTTCTCTGCTACCTCTTCCTTAGATAGCATTTTTCTTTCAGAATCTTTATCTGACGTGTCGCCAATTTGGGCTGTAAAAGTACCAGCCACAAAAGTTATATGATGACCCAGCTCTTGAAACTGCCTTAATTTCCAAAGAGTAACGGCACGACCAATATGTATCTTAGAGCCAGTCGGATCAATACCCAGTTTAATCCTTAATTTCTTTTTACTTTTGAGCTTTTTTTCCAGTTCACTACGTATTATCAAGTCTTCAACATTACGAGTTAATAAATCATTTAATAAATCTTTAGATTTCATTTTTTCCTCTATAAATAAATAATAAAACAAATGATTTGCGGGCTTTAATTAAAAGCCAAATTGCAATATTTGTAAGCCAGATAATTACTTGTTTTATTGAGCAACATATCTGTCACATTATAGCAATAAAATCGTTGTTATGTAATCAAACAATTAAAGTATTAATGAAAATTTAGTGGTATAATTACTAATAAAGTTATGGCTAAAAAACGTAGAAGCTCAAATAAGACTAGTTCAGCTCGAAGAGTAGTTCGTAGCTCCAGAACATCAAAGACAGTTAAAAAGGCTGGAAAATCGGTCGCTGTACCTAAAGCGCAAGGTTTAGATAGATTTAAGCCTGGGCATGTTTGGGCTGTTCTAACTAGCAAGAAGGCATTAAAAATTTATGGCATATCTTTGGCTATTTTTGTGCTTCTTGTGGCAGGACTGTTTTTGTGGTTTGCAAAAGACCTACCAAGTCCTAATAAAATAAACTCCAGAGTAAGTGCCCAGACCACTAAAATTTATGACCGAACAGGAGAAAACCTTCTAATAGAAGTTTACGGTGACAAAAATAGAAGCATTATAGAATTCGACCAGATGCCGAAGTGCATAAAAGACGCAACCGTTGCCCTAGAAGATAAGGATTTTTACAACCAAGGTGCCTTTAGTCCAAAAGGAATTGCTAGAGCCTTCACTGGGGTGGTATTTAAAGACCCAAGTCGTGGTGGTGGCTCGACCATAACCCAGCAATATGTAAAAAATGCCCTTTTAAGTAATGAAAGGACGGTTCAGCGTAAAGTCAAAGAGCTGATACTTTCAATTCAGATGGAGCAGCTGTACAAAAAAGATGACATATTAAAGCTTTATCTTAACGAAATTCCATATGGCTCGACCGCCTATGGAATCCAAGCTGCCTCAAAACAGTACTTTGGAATAGATGCTAAAGACTTAAGCTTGGCACAATGCGTAACTTTAGCTAGCTTGCCACAAGCCCCCACCTACTATTCGCCATACGGTTCAAATAAAGACGACCTTCTAGTTAAAAAAGATAGAGTCTTGGACTTAATGGTAGAGCAAGGCTATATCCAAAAAGAAGAAGCTGAGTCTGCGAAATCGGTCGACGTGCTATCTCAGCTAAAGCCTTATAACCCGTACGCTAACGTTCAAGCGCCACATTTTGTTCAATACGTTCGTGAAAAACTTGAAGAAAAATACGGTATCAAAAGAGTAAATGAAGGTGGATTTAAGGTTATTTCTACTATTGATTTGCCTAAGCAAAAGATTGCTGAACAAGTAGTTAAAGATAATATTGCATCCGTCAGAAGATTTGGTGGAAGCAATGCCGCACTAGTTTCGGCAGATCCAAATACCGCTCAAGTATTATCGATGGTCGGCAGTTATGACACTGCAGACCCAGACTTTGGAAGTTTTAATGTTGCTGCATCATTACGACAGCCCGGATCTTCAATCAAGCCACTAGTATATGCAAATCTATTTAAAAAGAATTGGGGTGCTGGAAGCACAATTTATGATGTAAAAACAGATTTCGGTGGCACTCCTGCATATGTACCGGAAAACTTTACCGATAGATTTTATGGGGTTCAATCCATAAGATCTTCATTGGCTAGCTCCTTAAACATTCCCGCTGTAAAGGCTTTATATATTGGCGGTATACCTGAATTTATTGGTACGGCAAAAGATATGGGCATAACAACCTACAATCGCTCGACCGATAGCTATGGTTTGAGTACCGCACTAGGAGCCGCTGAAGTTAGAATGGTAGATATGGCCAACGCTTTTTCGGTTTTCCCTGCCGAAGGCAAGCATAGGGATCCTGTTTATTGGCTGAAAATAACTGACAGCTCCGGTAAGGTTGTCGAAGATAACTCAAAAGAGGACAGCAATAAGCCCAAACAAGTTTTAGATCCTCAGATTGCCTACCAAATAAATAGCATAATGTCAGACAACAATGCCAGATGTAGCTTGGGAGTATTTCCTTGCAGAAACCCTCTAACCATTTCGGGCCAAACTGCCGCTGCCAAAACTGGTACTTCTGAAGATTTTAGAGATGCATGGACCGTTGGATTTACCAAGAAGGTTGTAACTGTTGTATGGGCTGGAAACAATGACAATAAGCCAATGACGCAATCTGCAAGTATCGTATCGGCACCTATTTGGAATCAATATATGACACAAGTCACCAAGAATGAACCCAATGAGCAGTTTAATAGACCGAGCGGAATTAAGGACCAGACAATAGATGCAAACACAGGAAAGTCTCTAATCCAGGGTTCACGAACTAGAACCGACATTTTTCCAAGTTGGTACAGGATTGAACAGGCACGCGATGCTCAAAAAGCCACTATAGATATAGTATCGGGCAAACTAGCAACCGACTGTACGCCCGCAGGAGCAAGAAAAGAAATCACTGGCTCATTGATAACGGCTGAAATCAATACGACTGACCCATCATACTCAAGATGGAACCCACCCGTTCAAACCTTAGCCAGAACCTTGGGCTATTCTCAGGGCGGAAGCATACCATCTGAAAAAGACGATGTTCATCAGTGCGGAGATCCTCAGCCGGTGGTATCTTTAAGTGCATCTCCCAACACAGGCAGCACCTTTACTGTTACCGCTAACACCACGACTGGTAAATTCCCTATAAGTCAGGTGGAGTTCTATATGGATGGCAATTTAATAGCTACTCAGGGTGGCGGAGGGCCAACGTTTAGCACAACAATAACTCCTTCTGCGGGTGGCCATACGTTTAGTGCCAAGGTTGTTGACAGCGGATACTATACGGCCACAAGCAACAGCGTAAATGTTACCGCCACTGGATCGGGTGGTGCAAACCTCAACTGCTCAGGAAGTAACTGTAATTTTAGCTACACTATCGGCGCATTCACGGCGCAACTTTATGTTGGTGGCGTTCCCTTTGGTTCTGCCGTTAATTCATCACCAACAAATTGGAATATTGCACCAACATCCTGGAACGGAGTTTCTGGAGGTGGCTCAAACGTCAAAATAATTTATAACTCATCAAGCGGAGCTCAAACGATATATCCTTAGCTCTTTCTTTTAGAAGTTGCTCTATTGTTGGATCTTGATACAGTTTTATTATTGCGATATGTTTTTGGCTTTGATTTAACTGCAGACTTAGGGCTAGCAAATATCATCTTGCCTGCAACGGTCTGAAAAATTCTAGTTACTTCACACTCAATATCTTTACCAATTAATCTATCCCCACCATCTACAACTATCATTGTGCCGTCTGGTAAATAGCCCACGCCTTGGTTTTTTTCTTTACCAGCCTGCACAACAGAAACTTTCATTATCTCACCCGGCAAAACTACGGCCCTAATTGAATTAGCTAGCTCATTTATATTTAGAATCTTAACCCCCTCAATTGTAGCAACTCTATTTAGGTTATAGTCGGTTGTAAGGATATTCGCTTTATATTTCTTTGCCAAATACACAAGCTTGTGATCCACCTCTTTGATGTCCTTAGGGTCTTCTTCGATGATATCAAGCTTCAATGCATCATTAAGGCGCATTTCATTTAGTATTTCCAAGCCTCTTCTACCCCTGCCTCTCCTAAGAGCGTCTTCGCTGTCGGCTATGTTTTGAAGTTCTGCCAAAACGAATCTTGGCACTATCAATGCACCCGGTATAAATCCTGTGGCCACAATGTCCCCTATCCGGCCATCTATAATTGCTGAGGTGTCTACCAATATCCTTGATTCATTTTTAGAAATTTTCATTGTTTTTAGTTTTTCTAATTTACCTTTACTATCAGACTTCTTTTGCATCAATCCATCTAGGAAATCATGCTTCGAATAGAAAACTCCAGCTAGTGCGATCGCCAAAAATACCGTAACACCGATAGGTAGATACTGTCTGTAAGGATCGCCCAAAGCCGAAAGAGGAGAGGCTAATAGAGAACCGATAAAACTGCCCAATAGTAATCCTATGACTACCAAGATAAGTTTTTGGGCACTAAGTTGTGCAAGCCTGTAAAAAATAACCGTTGCTATTAATGCTATGAGAAGAACAATCTCTACTACTACCATTTTATTTGAGTTTCCTTATTTTAAAGTTTTTATTGCATCAGCAATTGTCTTAACACCAAAATATTTTGCCCCCTTCACTGATGCCGGAACAATCGCTTTATCAAAGCCCAGTTTCTTTGCTTCCTGAAGCCTTAAATTTGACATATTAACCGATCGAACTTCGCCACTCAGACCTACTTCACCGAACACTACTGTGCTGGTATTGATAATTTTACCGCTTGCAGCGGAGGCTATAGCCAAAATAATTGCGAGGTCTATTGCTGGTTCAGTCAGCTTTATTCCACCAACAATATTAACATACACGTCTTGTGTGCTCAAGTTTACGCCTCCGCGCTTTTGCATAACTGCACACAACAATCCAAGTCTATTAATATCAAAGCCATCAGCTACTCGCTTTGGGTAGCCAAAAACACTAGGACTAACAAGAGCCTGGACTTCCACCAATATCGGCCTAGTACCTTCCATTCCTACGTAAATAACACTACCTGGTAGTTCTTGGCGTTCCATAAGTAATGCCTCAGAGGGGTTTTCTACTGCCTTCAAACCCTGCTCTGTCATTTCAAGCATTCCTACTTCGTTGGTTGCTCCAAAACGATTCTTAACTCCCCTAAGCATTTTAAGTAGCCCGTATCTTTCGCCCTCTAGGTAGAGCACTGTGTCAACCAAATGCTCCATCAGCCTAGGACCTGCAACATTACCTTCTTTGGTTACGTGCCCAATAATAATAAACGCTGTATTGGAATCTTTAGCTACTCTTACAATATTGTTGGTATTATTAGTTATCTGGCTAGTTGTGCCGGCGGCTCCGCTCAAGTTTTGGCTAGCCATCGTCTGAATTGAATCAACAATAATCAAATCATAATTACTTGAAATCGCATGCGACAAAACTTGGTCAACGTCCGTTGTAGCTAAAAATTCAAATTCATTATTAAGATCTTTAATTCGGCCACCCCTAAGCTTAACCTGGGCTGCCGACTCTTCTCCGCTAATATATAAAACTTTTTTTGTCTTTGATATATCACCTGCTAGCTGTAAGACCAAAGTCGACTTACCGATTCCTGGATCTCCGGCAAGCAAAGTCAAACTGCCCGGCACAATACCCCCACCAAGAACCGAATCAACCTCGCTATTTCCTGTAGAAATTCGGCTTTTTTCCGAAGAGGTTATTTCATGAAATCTATCGGGCTTTTGAATTGGTGTGGATATTTTCGTCTTCACTCCAGCCATGGATACAACAGGGGTTTCAACCAAACTATCCCACGCACCACACTGCATGCATTTTCCGCTCCACTTTGTAGTTACTGCACCACAACTTTGGCAGGTAAATTGAGTTGTTGCTTTTGCCATAATTAAAGTATACACCAAAATTAGCTAGGCGAACAAAATACGAATATATTATTTAGTACCAATTTTTATATTTAGCTCAATTTCGTCATCTTTTACCGAGACCTCGACAACATCACCAGGCTTAATCATTTCTGAAACCATTTCAGTGGCAAGTTTATCTTCAATTAGCCTTTGGACTGCTCGTTTCATTGGCCTTGCACCATTTTCAATGTCGTAGCCTTTTTCAACCAACAGCGTTTTAACTGTAGGCTTAAATTTCAACTGTATTTCCTTGGCCTCAAGCCTTGCCGCCAACTCTTTAAGCTGAAGGTTGGCAATTTTTTCAATATCAATTTTAGACAGCGCCTTAAACACTACTATGTGATCAACCCTATTTAAGAATTCAGGTCTGAATTGTTTTTTTAGTTCTGCTGTAACCTTTTCAGACATTTGCTCATGAATTTCTTCAAGCCTAGTTTGTTCTTTTGGGGTATCGGTACTAAAGCCAATTTCTGCTTCTTTAGCCATAACTCGTGCACCAACATTGCTTGTCATTATTATGATTGAATTAGTAAAATCAACCCTCTTGCCTTTTGCATCTGTCAGAACGCCGTCTTCTAATATTTGCAAAAGCATATTAAAGATATCCGGGTGGGCTTTTTCTATTTCATCAAACAATATTAAGCTATAAGGTTTTCGACGAACTTTTTCAGTTAGTTGGCCTGCGTCTTCATAGCCCACGTAGCCAGCCGGCGCACCAACCAAACGAGACACATTGTGCTTTTCCATAAACTCACTCATATCCACTTTTATCATTGCGTCTTTGTCATTAAATAGCTCCTGAGACAGAACGCGTGCCAATTCAGTCTTACCAACACCCGTTGGACCCAAGAACATAAATGAACCTATTGGCTTATTAGGGTCAGATATACCAGTACGGCTTCTTCTTATGGCTTTTGCAATAACTTCGACTGCATTATCTTGACCAATTACTTTAGACTTTAGTGTATTGTCTAGATTTTTTAGACTCTCTGTCTCAAACTTAACAAGCTTGCTAATTGGAATGCCGGTAGATTGCGAAACAACCTTTGCAATATCATCTATATTAACAACAACTTTGGCAGTCTTCTTGTTCTCAGCTTCTAAGTCATTTAATTTTTTTTCAATTACACTAGCATCTGATTTGAGCCGTGCAGCATGTTCAAAGTCTTGATTGTATACCGCATCATCAATCTGTGATAGTTTTTCTTCAAGTTGCTTTTTCATGCGTTTACTTCGTCCGTCCGTTCCGCTTCGCGCAATTCGAGCCTGAGAAGATGCTTCATCGATCAAATCAATTGCCTTATCGGGCATAAAACGATCTGCTATATAACGCTTTGCTAATTTTGAGGCTTCTTCAATTGCTTCATCGGTTATCTTAACTCTATGAAACTTTTCGTATCTTGAACGCAAACCCTTCAAGACTTCGACAGTCTCATCAACGGTAGCCTCGGGCACTATTACTGGTTGAAAACGTCGCTCTAGAGCTGAGTCTTTTTCAATATACTTTCTATATTCCTCTAAGGTTGTAGCCCCTATTGTCTGAACTTCGCCACGAGATAGTGCGGGTTTTAGAATGTTTGCTGCATCAATAGCACCTTCGGCACTACCAGCTCCAACAACATTATGTATTTCGTCAATAAAAAGAATTACTTCAGGCGTAGCAGTTACTTCATCAATAATTTTTTTAAGGCGCTCTTCAAATTCACCACGGAATTTAGTGCCCGCAATAACTGATGCCATATCTAGCATCATTAATCGC
>SXGQ01045100.1_pt1 | contig 24896 bp, 19 predicted proteins | sample 3178371 | NCBI WGS metagenome assembly SXGQ01 (sample SAMN11356859, study PRJNA531348) | freshwater metagenome | isolation source: freshwater sample F1-20 | place: China: Fuxian Lake, Yuxi | collected 2017-12-25 | reverse complement strand
TGATGAACGCTCCCACCACGCCACCAGACCGCATGAACACCGAACGTTTGGCTGCGGCCGGTCTGGCTGCCGGTGCGGTCAAGGATGGCATGGTGATCGGGTTCGGCACGGGCCGGGCCGCCGAAGCCGCCCTGACCATTCTCGCCCGACGCGTCCATGAGGGCCTGAAGGTTTCCGGCGTCCCAACGTCGATTGCCACGGAAGCTCACGCGCGTGCCCTCGGCCTCCCCCTCACCGACTTGGGTGCGCATCCTTTCCTCGACCTGACGAGTGACGGCGCCGACGAGGTCGATGCTGCTCGCAACCTCATCAAGGGTGGTGGCGCAGCGCTCTTTCGCGAAAAGGTTCTGGCGGCTGCCAGCGACCGCCTGATCATCGTGGTCGACTCCACCAAGTTGGTCACCCGCCTCGGGTTGACACGGGGCATCCCCGTCGAGGTGCTGCCTTTCGCAACCGGCGCGTGCATCCGTCAGATTGCGGAAATGGGAGGCGAAGCCGACGTACGCACGATCAACGCGTCCCCCATCGTTACAGACAATGGCAACTGGGTGCTCGACGTGACCTTTGACGCTGAGGCCATGACAAATCCTCGAGCCTTGGACATGGCAATGCGGGCCATTCCCGGCGTAATCATCACTGGCCTTTTCTGGTCATTCGACGCGACTGTCATCGTCGGCACCCAAGGGGGAACCCAGGTCCTCGGTCCCCCGCTCTAGTGCGCGTTGCCGACATGCCGATGGCGCCGGCACCGTTCTGAGCAATACCGGACTTCGTCCCACACTGTCAGCCACTTCCTGCGCCATTCAAACGGCCGCCCACACGTCAGGCACACCTTGGTGGGCAACTGTCCCTTCTTTCTCGCCGTGGGACGGGTCTGGCCACGGTCTCTCACATCTCCCCACCCGTCAGGTCGAGTGTCATCTGCGAAGAATTCGCAAACGGCGCCGGGTCGTGACTTGCCGGGGATGCCACGGGTCTGGATGTTCGTCCACGCACCGGAGCGGCAGACTTCTTGCGGCTCCCGTGCTTGATCAGGATTTCACGGGCTTCCGAACGAAATGCGTCACCACGACGTACTGCCCAGACGCGTTCCCGTGCCCGCCTCGCCACGACTTCGTGGTCGACAATTGGCGGGGGATAGTCGGTACCGATCACGCACGAGATGAGTTTCTGCATGTCCTCGGGCATCCGCCACGGTTGGTGGATGAAGGTGCCGGGCACCCCGCGCACCTCCGGGACCCATCTGCGAATGAACACACCCTCGGGGTCTTGATCGGTCGATTGCTTAACGGGATTGTATATGCGTATCGTATTAGTTCCTGTCGTACCGCTTTGCATCTGCATTTGTGGCCAATGGATGCCCGGTTCATAGTCAGTGAAAAGCCTCGCCAGATGCAGACCGGTCTCGCGCCAGTGCAACCACAAGTGGTAGGACGCAAATGCCACGAGCATTGCGCGCATCCGGAAATTGATCCAACCGGTCGCGATAAGTGAACGCATGCATGCATCGACAAATGGGAACCCTGTGCGACCCGTCGCCCACGCCCGAAACCGCGTCTCGTCGAATTCACTTTCGCGTAGACCGTCGTAGGCGCGATGAAGGTTTGCGAACTCGAGGGAAGGGGCAGCCTCAAGTTTCTGGATGAAGTGGCAGTGCCAGTGGAGACGACCGATGTATGCCCGGAGTGCCGTACTCCTGGCACCTCGGACCTCCGCCGGCATGGCTTTCAACTCGGCCAGCCTGGTCCAAGTCGCCTGTGCCGCTTCGCGCATCGAAAGCGTCCCGTACGCCAGGTGTGCCGAAAGTCTCGAGCAGGACGTGTCCGCGGTCAATGGACTCGACATCTCGCGATGGTAGGCTGCGCCACGTTCACGCAGGAACGAGCTCAAAAGATCGAGACCTGCCGACCGACCACCCGTCTGCCTACCGGGACAGTCGTCCGGAGAGAGACCAAGATCGCTAAACGTAGGTATCAAACCCGGGTCAAGGCCTGGCAGGGACCGGACGGCCGCGGGCGGTGGAGATATCGGTGCATGCATCATCCGATCCCACCGGGTTGCCCAACCATCACGCGTTCTGCGCGGACGCTCCACCCCGGACTGCGCAAACTCGTGCCACTGCACGCCACGGCCGCGCGCCCACAACGCAACTGCCTTGTCACGCGAGTACGTCCACCCGTTTCCGGTCTCCTCATGCGACCAGATCCCAGTTATGCCAAACTGCCGGTGGAACCGATCTAGGAGCGAGACGGTGTCACCGGTCCGAACGACCAGGGTTCCCCCTAACGACAGGAGGTCATGCCGCAACTCCTGAAGCGATTCTTGGAGGAAGAGCCATTGGCGGCCCGACGCACAGCTCTGCGCCCAAAAGTCCGGTTCGACGATGTAGAGGCAGACCACCGGGGCACCGGTTGCAACCGCAGCAACCAGGGGGGTGTGGTCGACGACCCTCAGATCACGCTTGAACCAGACTACCTCAGCCATTCCGCCTCACTCGACTCGGCCACAGCATCGCAGGGTTGTAGAGGCACTGACGTCCGGGACGAGTTGAGAGGTGTCGCAACCCCGTACGCTTTGCCAATGAACCCCTCTCAAGAAGCCGTTGGATCTTCGATCCGTCGCACCGTCGTAATCGGTGCCGGTCCGGCCGGGCTATCCGCAGCCTCCCGCCTTGCCCGCGCAGGCGTCGGTGTGACGGTCGTCGAAAAGAGCCGTGGAATCGGCGGGCGGGTCGCAACTCGGCGAACCCGGGACGGACTTGCATTCGACCACGGGGCACAATTCGTCACTGCACGGGGCGCCTCGTTCAGCGCATTTTTGAACGGGGCGTCCGTGAACGTCAGGGAATGGAACCCAATCACCGATCCATCCCAGATCCGTGTCGCCACCGGATCTGCCGGGCAGACCGCGTCGGGTCCGCCATCCCAGTGGTTCGTCGGTACACCCGGCATGTCCTCGCTCTTCCAACACATTGCTTCCGGCTTGACCATCCGAACCGAGCTAACCGTGTCGCGTGTGGACGCGACCGAACACGAGGTCTGGCTTGACGCCACTCAAAACGACACCGGCCCGCAACGAATTGGCCCATTTGACGCGGCAATCGTCGCCATTCCCGCGGCCCAGGCGAACGCGTTGGCCGGGCACCTTCCAGAGATCGCAGCCTCACTTTCACGGGTTGTGATCACCCCATGTTGGGCCCTGATGCTCGCCTTCGCAGGCACTTTGAACTTACCGTCAGACGTGTCCCGTCGGTCCGACGGCCCAATCGCGTGGGTCTCACGAGACACCTCTAAACCCGGCCGCGCAACCGATGTCACCACGCTCGTTGTCCATGCATCGCCGGAATGGACCCGGGACCACCTTGAAGACGATGCCGGAACCGTCGCCACCCACCTGCTTGACGCACTGCCGGCGGTGGTTGGAAGGACCTTGCCCGATCCGCTCTACGCTGTCTCCCACCGATGGCGGTACGCCCAAACCGTGGTGCCACTTGGCGCGCCATTTCTCGAAGCGGCGAAAGGGCGTGTCCTCATCGGGGGTGACTGGGCGACCGGGGCGCGCGTCGAAGCGGCATGGGACAGCGGCGAAGCGATGGCAGCGCGCCTGCTCGGACAGTAGGCCCGAGAGAGAGCGCTACGTGCCTATTCGTGCAAGTACGCCAGAAGCCACCCATCAGACCGCAGCTCAGAACGACGTTCCCAAACTCAAGCGCCCACGCGCCAAACCCTCGCCCACCAAACAGGTGGTGAGGTGGTGAAACCGTCTCCGTGAACCACACCCCGGCGATGAACCCCACCACCGTCCCGTGAAAACCGAATGACGTTGCGACCCCCGCATGGACCGCCAGATTGATCGACCACCACCATCGCAACCGCTCAAACGATCTGCTGGACGAAGCGGGACCCAAAGACGACCCTCATTGACAGGTTGTCACCCGCGTTCGGGGCCGACTCCGGTTCGTGACCCACAGGACGCCACCGTGGTGGGGAAAAGTCTTCGGTCTGAAGGACGACCTACCAGAAGCGGTTCCGACAACAACAACAAGGATCACGCCCGTTCGGGTGGCTCTGTCAAGCGCTCCATCCACTCCGGCACGCGTCAAAATCGCCCGTTCGCCCGGACGCACCGCTTCGCCGGATCGGGGAACGCACCCGCTCTCGGTGTACCTTCACGCTCCCTGGTCGCTATTTGAGGCCGTCCAGAAACGCCTCGGCTTCCGAGACGACAGCGCGGCGTCTATCGGCATCCCACGTGCTAAGCGTGCGCAATGGCATCGCCATACGTGGGTTTCCCTTCAGCAAGGCCTCGTTCCGGATGAGAAAGGCCCAGTACAGGTAGTTGAAGGGGCACGCCGTCGGCCCAGATTTCACCTTTACGTCGTAGCGGCACCCACCGCAGTAATCCGACATGCGGTCAATGTAAGCCCCCGAAGCAGCGTAAGGCTTCGACGCGATGATCCCGCCGTCGGCCCACGTCGCCATGCCGTGAGTGTTCGGCAACTCGACCCACTCAAAGGCATCGGCGAAGACCGCGAGATACCACGCCTCCACGTCAGCAGGACGCACCCCGGCCAGCAACGCGAAATTACCCGTGACCATCAGTCGCTGGATGTGGTGCGCATAGGCATGGCGACGCACCTGATCCACTGAGTCGGCGAGGCATCGCATCGGCGTCTCTGCCGTCCAGTAGAAGTCCGGCAACGGGCGAGACGCACCCAGTGCGTTCGACGCCGCGTATTCCGGGCCGAGGTGCCAGTACATTCCCCGGATGTACTCGCGCCAGCCAAGCACTTGTCGCACGAAGCCCTCCACGGCATTCAGTGGCGCACGTCCGGCGCGGTATTCCGCCTCGGCGGCATCGCAGACTTCCCGGGGCAGCAGCAGGCCAACGTTGAGGTACGGCGAGATTGTCGCGTGGAACAGGAATGGCGCGCCGTGCTTCATCGCATCTTGGTAGTCGCCAAACGATGGCAGGCAGGTCATCAGAAAGTCGTTGAGGACGGCCAAGGCCCCGTCACGCGTGACCGCCCACCCGAACGGTTCGAGGTCGCCAAAACCTTGCGGGAACCGCCCCGCGATGAGATCGATGACTTCCCGCGTCGTCGCGTCTGGTGCCGGTCGCGACCGTTCCGGGACCGGTAGTCGCGACGGTAACGCCCGACGGTTCTCGGCATCGAGGTTCCACTGGCTACCAACCGGGTCGGCTCCATCCATCAGGATGCCCGTCTCTCGACGCATCTCCCGGTAGAAAAACTCCATCCGGTACGTTTTCCGGCTACTCGCCCAGCGATCGAACCGTGCGTGCGACGCAATGAACCGGCTGTCCTCACGCATCTCCACAGGGATGCCCAGTGAGGCTTCCCACGAACCAATCATCTTTCGAACACGCCACTCCCCTGCCTCGGTCACGATCATTCGAGTTGCACCGTGGCGCGCAACGGCCCGCGCAACTTCGCCGGTGAAAGACCCCGTGTTGCCTGGGTCATCAAGACGCACGTAGTCGACGCGTATACCCTCGGCACGCAACTCCTCGGCAAAGTGGCGCATCGCCGCGAGTATGAACACCACCTTCTGGCGGTGGTGGGGCACGTAGGTCGCTTCTTCCTGCACCTCAGCCATCAGGACAACCTGCGCGGGGTCTCCAGGACGAACGTCGGCGAGGGAGGAAATGCCTCGTGTGAGTTGGTCCCCAAGGACAAGTCGCACAGTCGTCATAACAACAGTATGGGGCATTCCCGCACCCGAAATTGATCTGGACCAAACCAGCTACCCGGTGAAAGCGCGTCTGCGTGGCGTCACTCAATTCTGGGAACCGTGGAAACCCACGACGCGCTACGATCGGCAGAATGTCGCTGGCCTTCGTGACCTGGGCCACCCTGGACGATGGCCGAAATCCGAGGAGATGCGAGACGCACCCTCGTTTGTCCCGATCCGGCACGCTAGCGGCGACGTTCCACGCTTGTCGACTGACTGCGCCGATCCATCGACGTTCCAATCAGGTTCAAGGAGCGAGTGCCAACAGCGGATTGGTTGGCGCAGTAACTGCCTCCCTCAGCACACGCCAGTTGCAAGAGAACATCTTCGAAGCACGCATTGGCAATTACTGCAAGACGGACAATCCGCGATACGAACCCATCCTGCCTCCTATCCGCCGTGGGTTCATCCTCCCGAACCAACAAGAATTCCGCGTTGCAGTCCACATGAAGGATGAAAACCCACTCGCGGGTACCCCGCAAGCACGCAAGCCTTCAGGTGCGTCGGCACCCTGATCAAAAGTCTTCGGCGCACAAGAAGTGGGGGTGACACCACTTCACCCCCAAGTGAGGCGCGTGTGCCTGACTAACCCTCGCCGCCATCGAAGACCGTCGTCACTGTTGGATCGAAGCCCACCGGCCGGCGACCCGGCAGTCGGTTAGCGCGTGTTGCAATCAGGGGCGATAGGGTGGGATGGGGTGCGCGATACCGCCATGGCCTGACAACCGCACCACTCACCATCGCCACGCCGCCCCCTCATTTATGCCCACTCCGAGTTCGCTTGCCCGCGCGCAGTTCACGGGCGACACACACGGTCTGCCGGCATGAATTGGACTTGAAAGCCAAGCGTCGACGTCCGTGCGGTCTCGCGCCGCGACAGCCAGACTTCGACGACTGCCTCAGTCCGGTAGAGAGCGGCGAGGTCCTCGGACACGCTTTGTCTATCCAGCCACCAGTGTCACTGACCGACCCCGTCCGGTAGTCAGACAACCGACACCGGCAAGCGGCGAGTGTTGCAATCAGGGGAGACCGGTTAGGGGGTGTCGGGATGCGGTGATGTGACTGGGGCCATTGCCCGGGACACCGTCTTGAAACTGGCGTTGCAGCGTGGATCAAGCTAGGCGTCCTTGAGATAAACGGGCGACGGGGTGGAGTGTTCGGGTACCGTGTCCCATAACCATGACAGTTAGACACCGCTTCTTGATACTGCACGGCCCCAATCTCAATCTTCTTGGAACCCGGGAGCCAGAAATCTACGGGTCCCTCACCATGCACGACATTAATGAACACATTCGGAGACTGTCAGTGGAGCTTGGTGTGGATGTGGAGTGCAACCAGTCCAACCACGAAGGTGCGCTAATCGATTTCATGGTCAGCGCAATCGGCCGTGTCGACGGGTGCATCATCAATGCCGGGGCTTACACGCACACCAGCATCGCCCTTCACGACTGCATCAAGGCGGTGCCGTACCCCACTATTGAAGTGCACCTTTCGAACATTCATGCGCGGGAGCCCTTCCGACATGTCTCGCGTCTTGGTCCAGCGGTGCGTGCGTCGATTGCCGGGTTCGGATGGCGCAGTTACACTGCCGCGTTGAGGGCCTTGGTCGAGCAGTTGCGTGATACCGACGCTTAGCGACGCGTATTGGTGGGAGGTGCGATCGGGTGGGGAGAACACCGGCACCCTCCCGCCTCATGCGGAGACCGTCACTACCCTGTCCATCCGTACCGTTCACGCAGGATGCGCTCCAGATCCGGTGGTTGCCACCCGGCGGGTTTGAGCCACTTTCCGTCGGCCCGGCGCGAGCCACCATACTTAGCCATGTTGGAACGGTGGACTTCCGCAAAGAAAGGTTCAATGTCTATGCCAAGGGAGACCGCCGCGCCATACGTGACGTAGAGAAGATCGCAAAGCGCGTCAATCGTGCCAACAACATCGCCCGCACGGGCCGCCTCGCCAAACTCGGATGCCTCCTCCTCAATCAGCCGGATCCGGAGTTCGGCCGGAAAGTTGCCTTGATCCAGAGATCCCGGGGCACCAAGCTCGAACGCTTCGTGGAACTCCGTCACCTGCCGTTGCGCCTCGTTCATGGGTCCATCTCTCCGTTCATGACCGGCCCGCTAGCCTCAACTCGGAAACTGCACTAGCGAAGCGTATTGCAATCAGTGACGATGGGATCGGGTTTGAAACGATTGGCACCGGGACCGTGCCACGCACTCCCAGTGCATCAGGGTCCGCGCCACATCGGTACCATGAAAAGCAAACCCACTTGGGGGACGCGCCCGAAAGCGTCAAGGATCAACCGACATGACGACATCGTCGACACTCGCGGGCGCAACGGCCCTGGCAAACCTCGACAGCCTCTACAGCCAGATTGCCGCCCCACTTCCGCCAGTCCAGTTCACCGGGGCGACGGGTGCGCGCTATAACATGGGCGCCGGACAACCCGATCCCGCCTCTCTCCCCAAGATGGAGCTGATCGAAACGCTTGAGGGAATCTTCTCCGGACCTGAAGGCGACCTTGCGCTGATGTACGGCGATGCTGCCGGTTTCATTGGCCTGCGGGAGGTCCTGGCCGCGAAACTCAAGCGGTGGGAAGGCATTGAGACCAACCCCAAGGAATTGCTGATCGTCAACGGGTCGAACCACGGCTTGGCAACCGTTGCCCAGGCCTTCCTGAACGTTGGCGACACTGCCATCTGTGAAGCCCCGACGTTCATGGGTGGCCTCCGGCCATTGCGCCAGTTGCAGGCCAAGGTCCACGGCATTCCGCTCGACGACGACGGCATGCGCATCGACCTCCTCGAAGCCAAGCTCAAGGAACTCGTTGACGCCGGAACACCGGCAAAACTCGTCTACACCATCCCGAACTTCCACAATCCGGCCGGTGTCAATCTTTCCCTTTCCCGCAGACACCGTCTCGCCGAACTTGCCGACCTGTTCAACTTCGTCATCCTCGAGGACGACGCGTACGGGGAACTCCGCTTCAGTGGGGACCACATAGCCGCCGTCTACACCATGGCGACCCCGGGCCGCGTCGTTCGTTCGGCAACTCTCTCGAAGATCCTCTCCGCAGGCATGCGGGTCGGCTACCTCCTCGCCCCCGAACCGGTCATTGCCCGCCTGAACGCGATGAAACTGGACGGTGGTGCAAGTCCGTTCACAAACCGACTGGCCGCCGGCTATTACTCGCAACACGGCGACGCGCATGTCCATCAACTGATCGGCATCTACCGGCACAAGCGTGATGCACTGGTCCGTGGTCTCGAGGAAGGTTTCGCCGATGCGCCCGCCCTCAAGCCAGTCTGGCGCATCCCCAACGGCGGCTTCTTCTTGTGGATGAGACTTCCGGATGGCGTTGACCCAATGAAAGTCGCCAAGGAAGCCGGCGACCGAGGTGTAGCGTATGTCGGCGGTCCTACCTTCTTCGCCGACAGCAGCGGAAGTGAGTACATCCGGCTTGCTTGGAGCATGCTATCTGAACCCGACTTGGTGACCGCGGGCCGCCTTGTGGCCGAAAGCATCAAGGTCGCCGCCCATTCGTGACGCAATCGGCGTGTGCCTTCACTCACTCCCGGTTTGACTGCAGAGTTTCAACTTGGACGTACCAACCGGGACCAGCGGATCAATCCGCGGGTCCCGATCTGCCTCATGCGCGCATCGCCGTGAGGTTCCCGGACCGGTATCTGCGCAAGCCGACGGTGAATGTTGTCACGGCAACACCGATCGACGCGATCGCCCCCGCAAGGAGAACCAACGCCCATCCCCAATCCCACTGATGCAACAAGCTGACTGGGATGTACGCCACAAACCCTGCCGGAACCACCGTGTAGAGAATTACCTTGACGGCGCCGGTGAAGAGTTTCTCGGGATAGGTCGCAAACGTGATCAGTCCAAAGATCAGTTGACCCGACAATGTCTCGGCACGCCCGGTCCAGAACGCCAGTGAGTTCACCGCAATGGCGTACGAAACAATGATCGTCATGGCAATTAATGACAATCCCACAAAGGCGACGGCATCCATCGGCGTCGGCGAAGCAAGGAAGGCAAACACCGCTACTCCAAACAGGGCATCTCCCCAACCTGAGGTGTCCATTCGGCTAACCACCAGATGCAGGATCACGGGTTTGGGTAACACGAGGTAGAAGTCGAGTTCACCACGAGCTATTCGAGAGGCCAACGTGAACGCGCCCCCTGCTAGACCAACGGCCAACCCGAACGCCGTCGCACCGACACTCCACACAATCACGATGTCCCGGAACCCATAGCCGTCAACACTGGGGAACCGCGTAAAGAAAAGCCACCAGAACAAGACCCAGATTGCGTCGTTGATGACCATCCCGAGCACCGCCGAAAAGAATGCACCGCGGTAAGCCAGTGCGATCCGGAGGTTCGCCCACACGTAGGCCCCAACGAACCGTACGACGTTCATCACTAGCGTCACCCACCCTGGGCCGTGACCCGACGTCGTGCCACGCCATATTCCCACCAGACCACACCCCCCGCGAGTGCCAGTGATCCACCGAGCATCGTGAAGAGAGCGGGCACCTCCCCAAGACCAGACGAAAGAACCAAGCGCGCGGGCCCGTGGATCATCGCCGCGAATGGCAATGCCCGTGCAATGGAACCCATCGTGTCCGGGAAGAGGTCGATGGGGATGAGAAGTCCCCCGAGGATCATCGAGACCCGGGTGTAGATCAGGTAGATCGAACTCGTGTCCTCGATCCAGAACGCGCCCAATCCGATGCCGAGAACGATCACGAAATCGAGAAGCATGGCCACCATCGACGCCACCAGACCGACAATCACCGGCACCGGCCCGACCGAGATGGGACCGACTGAGACCAGGGCAAACGTCCCGCCAACCAGTAGGGCGAAGGCAAATCGAACCAACCGCTCGGCAAGGTAGGCTCCAAAGTGAGCGCTCACGTAGCCGCCCGGACGCACGAGCGCGTAAGCGAGATCACCAGTGCGAACATCGGTGTCAATATTGCGTGCGAATGCCACCCGAGAGGTGACGAACGCCTCGGTAAGAACGAGGTACCAGATAACTTGCGCAAGTGTGTACCCGCCCAATGTGGCAGCACCCTGGAAGCGAAAGGTCACTTGCCAGAGCTGCGTCAGCACGAACAGGAATACGGCGAGGATGATGCCCCCGAGCGCGACTTCGCCAAGGTAGCCCATCTGATCACGCAGATGGATCACAAAGTAGGCATGGATCACCCGCACCCGATATGGCGCAATCCCGACGACACCAAGCCCACTGCGACCCCGCACAGGCGTCACGACATCACCCCCGATGAAGACGCCTGCCCATAAATCGCAGCGATCACATCCTCCATCGGTGGATCGGTGATCGTGAGATCGGCAATCTGCATCCTGCCAATCAGCCCGGCGAGAACGGTTTCTACCGGCATGACGGTCGTGTCGACCTGCAACTGCCACCTCATTGGCGTCAACTGCGCGGAGACCACGCCGGGCGTGATCGGAATTTCCCCAGCAAATGGCGAAGAGAGTTCGAGTGAAATGGTCTTACGCCGGACAAAGTCACGCCGGAGTGTCTCGATAGACCCGTCGAATGCCACGCGACCGGTGTGAATCACGATTGCCCGGTCGCAAACCCGTTCAACGTCACCGGCGTCGTGCGAGGTCAGGAAGACCGTGACACCATCGCGCTGGTTCAATTCCCGGATGACCGATCGCAGCTCCTGACGCGCGATCACGTCAAGTCCGATCGTCGGCTCATCGAGGAACAGGACGCGCGGCGAGTGCAAGAGCGCCACCGCGACTTCGCAGCGCATGCGTTCACCGAGGGACAGCGTGCGCACCGGGCGATCGAGCACCCCTTCAAGCCCGAACCGTTCACACAAGGCCCCGGCACGTCGCCTCGCCTGATCAGCATCGAGGTCGTGGATGCGTGTCAGCAGGGTGAACGAGTCCCGCGCGGGAAGGTGGTACCAGAGTTGCGACTTCTGGCCGAAAACCGTAGCGATTTCTCGCGACAGCGCGTTCCGATCCAACCATGGGACATGCCCAAGCACCGTTGCCATCCCCGCCGTTGGGTGAAGAATGCCGGTCAGGATCTTGATGGTCGTGCTCTTGCCTGCACCATTTGGTCCGATGAACGCGACTGACTCGCCAGCGTTCACCTGAAAGGTGGTTGGGTGGAGCGCGACGGCTTCTACAGTCGGCTGACGGGTCCAGAGCCTACGGATCCCCCGAACGGGCACGCTGAGGTCCGGCCTCTCAAACGTTCTCGACAGCCCTTGAAGGGAAACAGCTATCTCGCCCCGCACTCCCGTCGTCATTGACAGTTCGTTCCTGGCACACGTCATGGTGCCTGCTCCGCAAAAACCCGGGCCGCACTCCGACCCTTGAGCCACCGATTCTAACCGGGTCATGACGCGAGGACTTCCCGGAACGGCAAGATACAATGTCAACTGTGGCCCGAGAAGCACTTGCACACCTGATCCGGCACGCCGCGACCGTCGCACAGACGAGCGGACTGCTTCCAAAGGTCACCCTGCCGGAATTCAGCGTTGAACCGCCGTCAAGACCTGAGCACGGCGACTACGCAACCAACGTGGCCATGCGCCTCGCCCGGGCCGCCCGTATGGCACCAAACGCGATCGCCCAGGTCCTGATCTCTTCCATCCCACCGAACGACATGGTGGCAACTGCGGAAGTCGCAGGGGCCGGCTTCATCAATATCACGCTGAAGCCGGATTACCTTGGCCATCGCATCGCATCGATCATCGACGAGGCGGGGCACTACGGAAACAACAATCAGGGTGGTGGTCGCCGGATCCAGGTTGAGTTTGTATCGGCCAACCCGACCGAGCGCCTCCACGCAGCAAGTGGACGGGCCGCTTCGTTGGGTGCTGCGCTTGGCAACCTCCTTCGAGCATCCGGGTGGCAAGTCGAACTTGAGTACTACGTCAACGACGCCGGGAGCCGCCTCGCCGCATTCGGGCAAAGCATTCTCGCGCGGTACCTGGCGGCACGGGGCCATCTTGGACCTGAAACCGAGGTGCCGAAGGACGGCTATCACGGGACTTTTATCGCCGAATACGCGCAAGCGCTCGCTGTGTCGGTCGGAGACCGCTACGAACTCATGCCGATGGCGGATGCCGTGGCTGAACTTGCCCGAAACGGTGCCGAGCACATGGTGGCGTTGCACCGTGTCGACATGGAAGCGCTCGGCGTGCACTTCGACGTGTGGTTCCGTGAACAGTCACTGCACGACCGTAATGAGGTCACCGCGATCGTCGATGAGCTCCGTGATCGCGGGTTCGTGTCGGAGCGAGACGGAGCCGTCTGGTTTTCAAGTACCGCGCTTGGTGACGACCGAGACAATGTGCTGATCCGGAGCAATGGCACTCCTGGCTACATGACTTCCGACATTGCCTACCACCGGGACAAGTTTGTCACCCGTGGCTTTGACCAGGTCATCGATATCTGGGGGGCCGATCATCAGGGTCACGTCGGACGCATGAAGGCGTCCATGCAGGCCATTGGCATCGATCCAGACCGATTGACCATTATCCTCCACCAACTCGTGGTCCTGCGCCGTGGCGATGAGATCGTCAAGCTGTCCAAGCGCACCGGGAACATCATCGCCCTCTCCGATGTCATCGAAGAGGTTGGCAAGGACGCCTGCCGGTTCTTCTTCCTGGCACGGTCGTCCGACAGCCAGATGGATTTCGACCTCGAACTCGCAACGCGTGAGGCCGCGGAGAACCCGGTCTACTACGTGCAATACAGCCATGCACGCACCGCCAGCATCATGCAGCTTGCCGAGGAACGAGGTGTCGCTCACCTCACCGTCGACGGACCGCCTAGCTACACCCACCCGGCGGAGGTTGCACTGGTGCGCTCGCTGATCCGATATCCGGAGGTCGTTGCCGACGCAGCGACAAACCTCGAGCCACACCGCCTCACCTTTATGGCACAGGAGATCGCGTCACTGCTCAACGCGTTCTACCGCGACTGCCGGGTCCTTCCGTCCGACCGCCAACCGGTTGAGGACGCCGTGATTGCGGCCCGCCTGACCCTTGTAGCTGCTACCCGTGCCGTTCTCGCACACGTCCTCGGCCTGATCGGGGTCAGTGCCCCGGAACGCATGGACCGCCTCGACCGACCCGAATGACGCGACAGTCTCCTCACCCGTCGCAACGGAGGAGGGGTTCGCGCATCGCCCCACCACCGTCACGCGGTGTAGTGCAACCATGAACCCGCCGCTTCATCCAGGATGAAGGTCACGTCTGGATGGAGTTGGAGGAACGACGCGGGGTTGCGTGGTGTAATCGCACCACGAACTGCACTCGCGAGGATCGAAGCCTTCGCCATGCCACTGGCAAGCACAAGAATTTTCCTCGCCCGAAGGATTGTCCCGATCCCCACGGTGTACGCCGTCGAGTACCGCGCGCGGAGTTCAGGTTCATCCTTGAGCCGTGGCGCAAGTGCCGGGAAATTCCGCAACCACGTGTCGTCAGCGAGCGCGGCCACGTGCGTCGGCCCGGTCAGGGTGTCACCCGGTTCATTGAACGCCAGATGCCCATTTGCTCCAACACCTAGGATCGCAAGGCCGATCCCTCCCAAGGCATCAATCATGCCCTCGTAACGGCGAACTTCGGCGCCCGCATCGGTCGCCAGCGGGTTGGGTAAGTGCCACGACCCCCGCGGAATATCCACGTGGTCGAAGAGGTGCGACCGCATGAAACCGTGATACCCCTCCGGGTCATTGATGGCGATACCCACATACTCGTCCAGGTTGAAAGTCGTCACGCCAGCGAGAGACAACCCTTCTCTACGATGCTGCCACACGAGATTTGCGTACAACCCGATGGGCGTGGTTCCGGTCGGCAGCGCGAGGACGATCGATGGATTCTGTCGAACCGCTTCACCGACGATGCCTCCTGCCCGGAGGCTCATCGCGTTGTAGTCAGCTTCGAGAAGGATTTTTGGACCGTGCACCGTGGGCCTCTCCAGATTCTCATCACATGCCTTTGCGCAGGCGACGCGTAAACGAACCAAGCAGCGAAGGTGTGCACCGCGCGCATCCCTGCGCGCTTCGGAGGCACCGTATGTCACGGACCTGACCCTGCCAGGCCGTAATGGTGCCATAGCCAATCCCCCACCCCGCCTCAACGGAAGTGTTCAACGAAAGCGCCCTTTCACTTCGCAACAAAGCGACTCATATTCCAACCAAGGGCGATGGGGTGGCCAAGCGAAGCGTATTGCAACCAAGGGCGATGGGGTGGCCAAGCGAAGCGCTCTCTTCCGTATCGAAATCCACCCAGGTCAGTCGATCACCCGTCTGAGAATCCCGCCCGCGTCCGCCAAATGCCGGTCGGCCTCCGCAACCGAGCATCCGAGCCTGGCCATCACGATTGCGGGCTTGACCCGGTTCCCGGAAGCCACGAGCGCAGCGTCCGCCCCCGCGGGGTCAACATGCCCAATCCGTGCCACCAGATCAAGCGCGCGTGCTCGCAACTTCTGGTTCGTGGGCAGCACATCGACCATCAGGTTTCGGTACGTCTTGCCAGACTTGATCATGCTTGCTGTCGAAAGCATGTTCAGGACCAGCTTCTGTGCAGTTCCCGCCTTCATGCGTGACGAACCTGCCACAACTTCCGGCCCGACAATCACCTCTATCGGGATGTCGACCACACTGGAAAGCGGGGCATCTTGGTTGCAGCACACGCCAACCGTGATCGCCCCACGAGCCCGGGCTTCGCGCACGGCACCCACAACAAAAGGCGTCGCACCGCTGGCGGCGAGACCCACGACAACGTCTGACTTGCCGACACCTAATCCAACCATTACCGACGCACCGGCATCCGGGCTGTCCTCGGCCGACTCTATGCTTGACCGCAACGCAACATCGCCACCAGCAATCACGCCCTGCACGAGACCGGGTGACACGCCAAACGTCGGCGGACACTCCGACGCATCAAGCACTCCCAAGCGTCCAGACGTCCCGGCACCGATGTAGAACAGGCGACCACCCGCGGCCCACCCCGCCACAATCGCGTCGACCGCAATCTGGATGCCTGGAAGTGCTTCCGACACCGCATTCGCGACCTTGCGGTCCTCGTTGTTGATGATGGCGAGAACTTCCGCGGTATCGACGACATCAATCTCTGCCGAAGCCGGGTTCGAGGCCTCGGTCGTACGCGATGCCAACGGCAGTGTGACCAATGCGTCGGCGTCGTTGGGCAAAGTTGCATCCCCTCTGGTCACGCGCCATCTCCCGATCGTATCGCAATCAGGGACGATGGGGTGGCCGGGAGTAGGCCCGCCTGATGCCTCGCAAGCCATATGGCACCCTCAACCGGCTCGTGCGCAGATACCGACGGGCGAGCGTTCGGCACGTGTTCTGACAACCGCGATGCAAAGCCATCCCGCAGGCGTGCCGATGCGGGCCACAACCCGCCCGCAAGGACAATAGGCAGGTCGCGCGACCTTTCGAACGGCAAGGCATCAATCACCGCACGCGCACTCGCGACCAGTTCGGAGGCCGCCTCATCAACCAGCTCGGAGGCAACCGCATCACCGGCCTCTGCCTCCCGGACGACGACCGGAGCAACCGCCGCCGTCTCTGCAACACCCCACGTCTTCGCTGAAACGATACCGATCAGGTCCGGTGGCGTCGACGCCCCGACCTGCGCCAGGACCGCACCTGTGAGCGACGTGGCGGGCGCACGCCCGTCATGAGCCCGGCAGACTGCACGCAGGGCACCGATGCCTAACCCAAATCCACTGCCCTCGTCACCCAAGATGGATCCCCACCCTCCTGCACGCGCCCGCACGCCATTGCACACCCCGAAGGCTCTGCTTCCAGTTCCTGCAATCACCACCACCCCGTCAAGGGTCGATGCACCGGCGGCCAAAGCGGCCACGGCATCGTTCGTCACGATGGGCAGTCCACCGGGAAGTTCCCACAACGGTCCGTGCGGCGCCCGGCCCTGACCGTCGTGATCATTGGCGTCGGAGGACTTGAAGCGTGTTGCAACCAAGGACGATGGAGTAGCTGCGGTTGATTGTCCCGAAGCCGTAAAGTCGGCGATCGCACCGAGGATCGCTTCAGTCGCCACCGGCACATCAGCCGGACGGTCGACCCCAGCGAGCGAGACGGCAAGCCCCCGGACAGTCGACGCACCTGTCACACCCGACAGGAGATCCCCGATGAGAGCACCGATCCGTTCCCGCACGACCACCGCCCCGACGGTCTGGAGATTTGCCCCGGCGCCCACTGAACGCGCCAGTTCGCGACCATTCGCGTCAGCTAGGACGGCGACGGTCTTTGTTCCACCCCCGTCGATCCCGATGACCACAACCGGGCTGTCAGCAAACCCGTTCACGATGCTCATGGATAACTCCCCCAGACCAACTCACAGCATGTCAATTTTCCGCCAATCACCAAGCAAAGACACATTCAATCACTCGGGATGGAGTGCGACACCATTAGCGAAGCGTATTGCAATCAGGAGCGAGGGGGTGGCCCGAGGCCGAAGAGGTTCGACAGTAGAGCCTGATAGTTCGACCCCGGCACAATCTTGCCCATGACCGTCGCGTGACGAGCGCCCGTGCTTGACGCCACCGTGTTCTCGTTGCCACGGATAGCCGCATTTCCAAGCATCGCGAACAGCAGCGCCTCCTTGGCTTGCGAGGCAATCCCGTATTCATCCACCGTCGAAAGCCTGACCCCGGGCATTCGCGCTGCGATTGCCCTCATGATCGCCGGATTGCGAGCCCCACCGCCTCCTGCCACTACCTCGACCACCGGGGCACGATCAGGCGCGTTCCGGATGATGTCCGATGCAACCGTCGCTCCGGTCATCGCGGTAACCGTCGCCAGGATGTCGTTGTTGGGTAACGCGCGACCGCGCCCTCTAGCCAGCACCCTTGCAGCGTACTGCGCCCCGTAGCGTTCCCGCCCGGTCGTCTTCGGTGCCGGCGCTCGAAAGTAGTCGTCGTCGAGGATTTCCGACAAAAACCCCTCATCGACGCGCCCTGCCGACGCCATTCGCCCACCCTCATCGAACCGACTGGCCCCGCCAGTCAGTTCGGACACGATCCAGTCGAGCACCATGTTGGCGGGCCCCGTGTCACACGCGATGCGAGGAGCATCAGCACCGTGGGCAAGAGGTGGAAGCACCGTGATGTTGCCGATGCCCCCAAGGTTGAGAAGCACCCTGGTGGTGTCGGCCAGGCGGAACAGCCTGTCATCCAGGAACGAGACGAGCGGCGCACCGTGGCCACCAGCTGCCATGTCCCGAACCCGGAAGTCGGCAACCGTCGTCACACCCGTCCGTTCGGCGATCACCGATGGCTCACCCAATTGAAGTGTGCTTCCTGAATCCCCCCGGCGGACGGGCGGGTCGTGGAAGACGGTCTGCCCGTGTGATGCCACAACGTCGATATCACCCGGCGTCAGTCCCGCGACCGCAATCGTTGCCAGCGCCGCTGACGCGAACCACTCTCCCAGGTCGGCATTCAGGCGACACAGGACATCTGCCGTCGCAGTTGCTGTATCGAAGGACGCGAACACGGCATCGCGTTGCTTGGGCGTGAACGGTACATGGTGATGCACCAAAGTGCCGACGTCTGCAAGTGACGGCGACGCGGGCAACTCGACGGAGACACCGTCAATCCCGTCCGCCGAAGTCCCGGAAATCAGCCCGATCACCCGCAAACGTCGTGACGCCATCACATATTGCCCCCCGCTCGAGACCCTGTCCGCATATCGCGACTCCCGCCGGAGTATGCCAATCCGAGTTTGGCCCGAATGCCTAGTGTCAGCAAAGCGGATTGCAATCCGGGGCGATGGGGTGGCCATGCGATGCGGATTGCAATCAGTGGCGATGGGGTGGCCATGCGATGCGGGTTGCAATCCGGGGCGATGAAGTGGGGATGAAGCGCAGCAGGCAAGGCGTTGCGAGAGCACGTGTCCTGAAACTTTGTTCTAGAACTCACGTTCTAATCATGACGCCAGGCGTGGCACGACGATCGAGCCACAAAATCTCATCAAGGACCAAGCGCCCATGAACATGACATCTGCGCCACCAACGTCACCTCCGCCCCACAACGGACTGGTGGCCGGCCGAAGAGGACTTCCCAAAGAGCAGACAGCGCGCCGGGCGTTCAGCGCCACCACCACTCGCCAGCAGCCACAGTCACCGGTCACCGGTTCGTCACATGCCGGCACCCCGCGCCACGACCACGAAGACAGCGCTTGGCTGGACCACCTAGTACAGCGTCACGAAACCGGGCAGAAGCTGATGAATATGTTCGAAAAGGCGGAACCCGCATTGCGGTTTGGCATGACGGTCGCAATCGTATCCGGTTGGAGCCTGAGCTTCGTCGGACGTCACCCGGTCATTGGCGGAGGACCGATGGAACTTGCGAATAGCGCTCTCGAAGCGTGCACCCTGAGCCTCATATGGATGGCAATCCTCGCACGCGCGGCTTGCATCACCTTGATCGAGAACCTACCAGTTGACACGACATCATCTCCAATGCGCTAGACGCCGAGGTTGCATTGCAACCAAATCACGAAAACCGTGCACGCCAAGCGCAGCGTATTGCAATCAGGGGCGATGGGGTGGCCGGGCAAACTCGCCCCGACGCATTTCGCCGGAGACAAACCATGCATCGCCGTCGCCCATCCAACTGGGCAACGGTCACGGTTCGGAAATAAGCGCCTGAAGGTGGCGGCCTGCGACAACCGGACGCGATCCAATGCCATCAATCTCGATGCACGTGGCGAAGACCTCTACCTCAGACGGCAGTTGCACACTGTAGGGAAGCACTCCGGTCACCCGGACCACACGGCCTGCACCCGGACCGTTCCGGACCCTGGCCGTCGAGATACCTCCAACTGTCACTGGAGCCGGCATTCCGCCAGAAGGTCCATCCAGGGTTGCAAGCAATTCCGGCGCTGAGCCAGGTTCGTACCCAAGGAGCGAGACCGGCCTTCCGTTCAAGGACGCAACCCGCTCCCAGATCTGTGTCGGACACGCATCCTCACCTACCGCGAGCAAGACAATCGTGAGAGGAGGCGCCGGATCGTAAGCAGGTGAGCCAAAACGTGGACGCGCCAGGGGCCACAGCACGTCATCCCATCCTAGACGGGATACCGCGCCCGGGACGATTCCCGAGGCCAATACACCGACGGCGCCGCGGGTCGGCAACTGCCTCGCCGTCGTCTCGTCAAGGGGAAAGGAACACGCCACGATTGACCCGGTCAAGTCCATCGGGATTTGGGTCGGCGTCGCTGCCACGATAAGTCGGCCGGCAACCGCCCGTCCTGCGCCTGTCACCCCGGCAATCGAGACGGCATTTCCTTCAACGAGCACACTGTCGGCAAAAACACCGACAACCTGGCCTCCAACGTGCGCATACACCTGTGTCTCGGTCGGCGACCCCGCGACATACGCAACCCCGGAAGTTGTGGAGAAGTAGATGAACGTCCCGGTTGCCGGCGAACCAATGCGTCGCCGCCTTTGCCCGAAGAACAGGCGCTGTTCCGCCAGAAGGTCACCTTCAACCAGTTGCTCGCCGATGTTGCGGACAAGCATCTTCACGACCTGCTCGGGCGCGACACCAAGCGCACCGGCAACATCAATTGCGCGCACGCGCCCATTCCGGAAGATTGTCGCCACATTGTGGCTCGCTGCGACTGTCGCCCCATTCTGGACGACACACGCACCGCGCTCGCCAGTCCACCGACGCCACCGGCGCAGGCGCCCACGCTCCACGACTGCCCGACGCCGAGGCAGATCGTCACGCACCGGTTCGGGTGCCGTGCCCGCATTTGTCTCGAGAAATCGCGCCAGTTCCTGAGTTGTCGCGGTCATCGATTACCTTCCACGTGCGCCGGACCCAAAATCGGCAGGCGGGCGGAACCCGCTCCCACAACGGCCGTCGGGGGGCCGGTTCTCGTAGCCCTAGGTGTCTGCCTTGCCATTTTCAACGAATGAAAGGGCAGGATACGCGCGCAACGCCTGGTACCACTGCAAGAGTTTCGCCTGACGCTTCTCATTGTCATCGGGCAGCACTAGCGGACGTCCCCGGCAGTCGATGACGATGCCTACGGCACCTCCCTGTACCTCGACCCGTGGCGCAGCCGCTTCTCCCTTGCCCAACCCCACGTCGAAGTCACGGGATGGATAGAGCTTGAGGGCCGCTCGCTCACCAATCGGCAAGGGCAATATCTCGATCACGCCAAATGGCACATCCACGTGCAGCGGCGCCCGATCACTGTAGATGACCTCAACGCGGATCGCGGTATCTCCCTCGTGACCCTTCCCCTCCGGCGCCACACAAATGCCGAGGCTCAGCAATACATCGTGTTCAAGGTCGGTTCCAACGGCAAGGCTGCCACCCATGTAGCCAAGCACACCGAGCAACGCCATCGAGGTGGATCGATCAAGCGCGAGTTGTGTCAGACGTGTCGGTTCGGCCGCGTCAAGCATCTGCAGTACCGCCTGGGCCAAACGCGGCGTGCGGGCCAGGGCACCACCACTCCCGATCAGCAGATCTGGCGGCGGAATCGAGGCTAACGCGCGCGTTTCTCCACGCCACGTGCGGTCAGGTTCAAAGCGGCGGCCAAGACGCTCAAGTGTCGCCCGCATCGCTTCCCTACCGAAGGCATGGTCGATCAGTAACTCGCGCACGGTCACCGGCACACGCCAGGGCGTCATCTGAGCCTGTCTCGCATGTGCGAGCAACTGCGCGTCATCGATGTCGAATGGAAGCCACCGGGATATTGCCGATGCGCCAACCTCTCTCAGGAGCGCAAGGCGCCCGGTGGCAGCACCAACATCATCGCGAACCACATTGACCCCACGCCTTTGGTTGAGCATTCCGGTGTAGGTGGAAGCCATCGTATATGTGGCACCACTGTGGACCGCAAGGACATCGACGTCATACCGGTCGGCAACGTTTCGCGCCGCCACGAAGATCCCGTGCAAAGACGAGTGGATGATCATCCCGCCAGATGGACTGGTCAGCGGTTCACGATCCACGGGATCTGACCATCGCTGGTACAGGGATTCCATGATCCGGCGACCAACCGCCTGCAGGATTGGTTGCGGCTCCGGCCGTGTCAACTGATGCCTTCCCGGCAAATAGTTGTCGATCATCAAGTTGAGCGAGGCAAACTGGCTGATATCGCCGGCAAGGATCAGATAGGGAACCGTTCCCGCCATGCCGAGACCGACCGACTCCGCAACCGCGCGTGCACGCTCGTGGTCGAGACCCCGCGAACCCGACATGAGCACGACGATGTCGGGTGAACCGCTCTCCAGAAACGCACCGATGACATCCGGGTTCAGGCCGGCGCCGTCAAGGACCATGGGATCCAGCAGGACAAGAGGCAAAGTCTCGAGTTCTGCAGTCGCGACGGCAGCATCCTCTGGAGACGGCGCAATCACCGCCACCCTTGGGAGCGACCCGGCTGATGTGATCAGCGCGCGTTCCCGTGGCGCATCCGCCCAGGTGCGACCCCCCATTTCAAGGCACTGGTTGAGTGCCCGGGCGAGCGCACCCCGGATGTCGGGCAGACCATCGTCCCCGAGGGTTGAGCATTCTCCGATCGAAACAAGGCGCCGTGAACCCGCAACCAATTCGAGCAGGTAAGCCCGAGTGACTACTGTACCCACGTCGACCGCAAGGATCGGTTCCCGGGTTATGACTGGCTCCGCGACGTTGTTTACCGCCGTCAAGCGTGTTCCTCCGGCGTCGGCCGACGCGGACGTCCCACCGTCGCTGCCTCCGGCCGCCTCCGTGCGAGGATATCACCAGAACCCGGGAAGGCAAACAGGCCCGGGACCATCAGTTCCGGCGCGCCTGCTGTTCAAGTTTGTCGAGCACCTTCGACAGGTGGCTCAGGGTCATGGCGCTCCGTCGCCGTCCGCGTTCTACCTCGGCGACGAGACCACGCGAACAGTGAGCTGCGTGTGCCACGGCCGCTTGGGAAATTCCGAGCGTCTCGCGCCGGCTCCTGAGGCTTTCACCAGTAACCGCACCATCTGGCGCAGTCCAGTCGCCATCCGGAAGCGTCCACTCCCCACGACTTCGGGCCGCTCCACGTCCAGCAGCGGCCCGCGCCGGCGGTGCCTCAATGATGGGCAACACGCCATTCGTCGATTGCACACCAACTTTCACCTGGATTGTGGCAAGCCTGACCACCGCGGCCTGCAATGCCTCGTGGATTGCCTCGAAGACCGAGCGGAGTTGCCGGAGCTCCTGAGTGATCGATTCGGTGTTTTCGGTGTCGTTCATCTTCACGGGCTGAGCGATTGCCACGGACGGAGTTCCTTTCATCAGGACGGACAAACCGGGCACCGCGCCAGGTCCAAAACACAGCATCAAAGGAACGGCCGTCTAGACCGGGTGCGGATGACAAGCCAGCGATCAACCCACCGGGAAGCACCCATTCCGCGTATCTCACGGCGGACAGGAATGCCTGCACCCGGTCACGTCACCACATACCCAAGCCAGCAGACGCCAATGGCCCGCACATTATGTCGCATGGCGCGGCACTGCCGCTAATGGCCGCGGCACAATCCGCAGTGCCTACAAACCCCGCTCCAACCATTCCAACCACGCATGACAATCGGTTGGCTTGGCCACCTCCACGTAAGACCGCACGGTGTCGTGGCCGGGCATCCGTCACAGCATGGAACGCAGGGTTTCCTCGTCAATTACCGGAACGCTGTGCTTGGCCGCACCCTTTATCTTGCTGCCACCCGATTTCTCCCCGGCCACCACAAAGGAGGTCGCACCTGAAACTGTGTCGGAGACCTTGCCTCCTGAGGCCTCCACCATGGCCGCGATTGAACCTCGGGGTTCTGACATCGTTCCGGTCAGGACGAACGTCTTGCCTGCAAGTCGCCCCTCCCCCGCAGTCTTGGGAGATTGGGCCGCCGGAACCGGTGACATGCCTCCCGACGAAAACCGTTCGAGCAGTTCCAGCATGGATGGGTTGGAAAGCGCGTCCTTGACCGACTGCGCCACAACCGGACCAACCCCCTTCGTCTCAAGCATCTGCATGCTGAATTTTCCTAGGAAGTCGTCTCGATCAGTCCGCAAACGGTGGGTCAGGGCGTCCAGAGAACCAACCAACGGAGCAATCAGTTCGGCCGTCTCGCTGCCAACATGCCTTATGCCAAGACCGAACAGGAAGCGCGCAAGCGACGTCTGCCGGCGCGTTCGCTCGATCGCATCACACAACTTCCGCGCCAGGGTCTCACCCATGCCCTGCCCATCAATCGCAAGCAAGTCCGGAAGCGTGACGTGATACAGATCGGCCGCGCTTGCGATCAAACCGGAAGTGATCAAACGGTCAATCCAGTTGCCACCAAGACCCGCGATGTCCACCGCTGATCGTCCGGCAAAGTGCCGGACACGAGCGGAGAGCTGTGCCGGACACGACGCTTTCGAACATCGCGCAACGGCCTCGTCACCTTCGCGCACGATTGGACCGCCACACGCCGGACAGGCCGTAGGGAATGCCCATTCGATTTCCGAACCATCGCGACGAGATTCAAGGCGACCAAGAATTGCCGGGATCACCCCACCGGCTCGTTGCACGCGCACCCAGTCCCCAATCATGAGATCAAGCGCGCGGACCTGATCGTCGTTGTGCAACGTCGCACTTGAAATGGTGACGCCACCCAGCCTGACCGGTTCGAGAACTGCCAAGGGAGTCACTGCACCAGTCCTTCCGACTTGAACGGTGATGTCAAGGAGGCGCGTGACCACAACTTCGGAGACAGCAACCTTGTACGCCACTGCCCACCGTGGATCCTTCGCTACGTTGCCGAGCCTCTCCTGGGTGGCAAGGTCATTGACCTTGACCACAAGGCCGTCGGTCTCCTCATCCCAAGTCGCACGGAGTTGAGACAATCCGGCAAGGGCGACAACTGTCTCGTCAAGATTGACGCACTGGCGGTTATGGGGGTTGGTGCGAAACCCCCATTCACGCATCGCCATCAACGCTTCCCAGTGGGTTGCAAACGGGCCAAATGCCACTCCGAGTGGGCGAAGCCGGTCGAAAACACGTTTCACCACATCCTGGTCTATCAAGTCCGAAGCCAGAAGGGCGGAAACATCAGCCTCAAAGGCGAGTTG
>SXGQ01569885.1_pt1 | contig 24901 bp, 22 predicted proteins | sample 3178371 | NCBI WGS metagenome assembly SXGQ01 (sample SAMN11356859, study PRJNA531348) | freshwater metagenome | isolation source: freshwater sample F1-20 | place: China: Fuxian Lake, Yuxi | collected 2017-12-25 | reverse complement strand
TTAGACCCTGCGACCTCTGGGTCCCGAACCAAGCGCTCGAGCCAAGCTGAGCTATCCCCCGGATTCGTTTTTATTTTAAGCAGTTTGCTGGCTAAGTTCTAGTTTTTTAAATTTTTGGTGACTTATTTCAATGAAGCTTTTCAACTTTTCAAATTTGTTTTCAGACATCATACTTCCGGTTGTTAGGCAAATATTTGAGGAATTTATTTTCTTGACTTCCGTTCAAAAAAGTGAAACACGAGTTTGAATTTATATGGCGTTTACCGCTTGACACCCTTAGGAAATATTAGCGAAAATATGTTTGTTGATTTCATTGCAGAGATCAAGAACTTAGACACAGGATGTTAACCCATGATACATGTCACCTGCGATCTTTGCGGGCACCCGATAGAAAATCCAAAAGCTCATTTCCGGGTGGAAATCGAAATATTCCCCATGCAGCAGGATAATCCAATGGTGGAGGAGGACCTCGACCAGGATAATCTCGAGCATATTGCCATGATGATAAGTGATCCTGAGGCGGTTGAACCATTGCCTGCGTTGACAAAGTCGAAATTTGACTTGTGCACCAAATGCGCGGAAAAATTTCAAAGGAATCCTCTTTCCAGGGAAGCTGATTCCTCCGTTAACTTCAGCGATAACTAATTCGGGATTATTAATTGCTTACTCCAACGATTGTCATTCTTTCCCTTAAATTTGCAGTGGGTGCGGTTACAGTTCTTCTATGCCTGTCATTGATCGCATTGGCAATGGGCAAGGTTGTGGTGCATGGGAAAATCAATGTTGTTTTCTTCTTTTTAACAATTTTGGCGTTGTTCTTTTTTGAGATAGTGGTCAGGTTGATCGACCCTGTGTTGTTTTCCGGACTTTGGAAAAATCCAGAGTTGGCGAAATCACTAAAGATTCATTTATGTTTCGCCGTTCCTAGCGCATTGCTTATGGGCGTGATGTTATTCACGGGTTTGAAGAGATTGAAGGTTTTGCACAAGGGGGTTGCGATAGTTTTTCTGGTTTGCTGGTATGGTACTTTTCATACAGGATTGTTTTGGTTGCCAAATCAAATTGAAATTAACAATAAGTCGGTGTCATCCGGGGTTGAGAGAAATGGCTAAAAAGGGAACGAATGTCACCAAGGGAAACGGTCCAAACGCAGATGATTTTGCGGATGCGTTGCCTCAGGAAGTCGCGCAGGTTCAACAAGATGAAAATCAGCCTCCTCCTGTTGAAAAAGTAGTGGAGGCGATGTTTTTTGTGGGGGGCCAATCCCTGACGGCAGAAAGAGCCTGCGAGATATTAAGGGGAGTGGAAGTTGCTGATTTTGTGAAGATAATCGCAGGGTTGAATAAAAAGTATAAAGCCCAAAATCGCCCATATCGAATCCAACCCAAGGCCGCTGGTTATGAAATGACTGTGCTGTCCAAATACCGAATATTAGCCGATAAATTGTACGGTATGTTAAAAGAGGCCAGATTATCCGCTCAGGCACTCGATACATTGGCATTGGTAGCTTACAAGCAGCCTGTATGCAGGCAGGAAATCGAGACTTTAAGGGGCAATGACACAGGTGCCATCATTCGTCAATTGGCCAGGCTGGGTCTGATTTCAGTCCAAAGAGGGCAATCCGATGCCCGAGAAATCACTTATGGAACCACAAAGAAGTTTTTGGAGCTTTTTCGCTTAAAAAGTTTGGAAGATCTTCCCCGACATCAGGAAATGGAGGAACTTTAGCTAATTTTCCAACTTTTGCCAAAGTTGAAGTGATAAGTGTCTTTTGTGTTAAATTCATTTGAATTTGATTGTTAAGTTGGATTATCGCACATCTAAGGGAAACTTCCCACCTTTTTGAATTTCATTATGGTTTTGGAAATGTTGCGCCGAAATATGCAGGAAATGCAAGATGTTTGGCAAGCTTAACTTGACGCTAGGGGCCTTGAATTCCTATCATATGAGTGTTCGCTTAACAGCGAGCGTGGCCCTGTCGTCTAGGGGCCTAGGACACAGCCCTTTCACGGCTGCGACACGGGTTCGAATCCCGTCAGGGTCATTGGTGCCCGGCACCAAAACATTCAAGCGGTAAAGCATTCCTAGGGCTTTACCGCTTTTTTTAATTGGGGCTACTCCAAATCAACAAAAGTGCCATCAGCTTTAACCTCTACCTCGCGAACTTTACCAGTCTTTGTTTTCCCTCGGATTTCATAGGTGCCATCTTTTTTAAGAAATGCCTCCGTGAAAACAATTCCGGGAAGTTTATTTTGGGCGGTTTTAAGAGCGGGTGGCGGAACTTCATCCATTTTAATCTGAACCTTGGGGCCTTCCCCAACTGAACCACAGCCAATTAAAACTGAAAGTAGGAAAATGATTGGAACAACCTTATTCATCAATTATCTCCGGGGGTAGATTCGCCTCCATCACGGGTGGCAAGCGCCTTAAGGGTTTTGTAATCAACGGAAGAAGAAAGCGATTTCACATGGCCGTCAATGAAAAGGTAATTTATTATGCCGGAATGATTGCTGCTGAAGTTGTTTATTTCCATTGGGGTTGCAGCGCCACTGATCATTTCTCCCACATGGCTGAGAACGAAGTTTGAAGGTTCGTTTAATTCGAGAGCAAGTGGGGATCCAACCGGGGTTGCAAATTTGCTTCCAGTGACCGAGCCTATCCAGGTTGTTTCTGAATATTTTGCTGAGCGCTCCCCCGCGGCCAATGTATTGCTTGAGCCATCAGTGATGTCTTTCATTGACAGGTTCGAGTTGCGAAAAAAAAGGCCTTCGCCGTCAACGCCAGGCTCAGTTATTCCAAAGTTGCCAGTGTAACTGGATGCTGGTAGATCGCAAATGGTTGAGGTTAAAACTCCCATTGCGGACTTTGGGCCCACTGGAAAATATCTTTGGGTATCGATCGAGGGGCATAGAAGGTTTTTCAGGAATGTTGCACGAACTGAGGCATGTGCAGGAGCTTCAATTGCAGTTGAGAAATTTATTTTTGAAAAAAGCGCTTGCTCCTCCATGTAGGGAAGCAGGTAGGCATTCCAGCCCCAACCAGGTCCAAGATCATTCCCATTGGAATCAACTGATGAGGTATAACCTGGCGGGAAAACTTTTGCTGTGTCGTGGTAGTTAAGGATGGCAAGGCCGATTTGTTTGAGTTGGGCCCTGCAGTTTATCTGTGATGCCGCATCACGGCTTTTTTGAATGGCGGGCAGCAATAATCCCACAAGCACGCCAATTATTGCAATAACCACTAGAAGTTCCAAAAGAGTGAAACCTTTTTTGTGAGAAAGATTCCGCATCATATTCAAATCCGGTAGATTGGTTTTTCAAGACTATAAAACATAATCCTACTTGTAACATAACTTTTACCAGCTTGAAAATTAATCCATGCGGATGGGGAACGAGAATTTATTCCTCGTCATTTCCTTTAAGCCATTTACGAATGCGACCGAGGTCCTTGTTCCAGTTCTCTGAGAGTCGAACTTTTCCAAATGCATCAAAAAGAAGATCCATGGTTTCAAGCAGATGCCTGATCTGGCCGACGCGCTCCTCAAGCCTGGCGCGATCCTCCAAGGCCTCCGCAAGGGGCATTTTTGCGCCATTGACAGCAAGAAGCTCGGCACTAAGTGCCAAGTCGTAAGTTTGATCATGCCTGACAAGGGTGATGCCAGTCTTTCGGGGAAGCTTGCCGCTTTGCAAGGCACGCATGGCCTCGGGCAACTTGGTTGGCGCATCGCTGGAAATGGATTCTTTTCCTGACATGCCTCTCGGGCATTCCAAGGCCAAAGATCGTGCGAGCATGAAGGCGACCTCAGAACCATCATCTAGCTTGATGGTATCGTGCCCTTCATCCTGCAGGTTCCAGAGCCAGACCAGGAATTCATTGCCCAAGAAGTCCCTGCTATTGTCATCAACAACCCATTGGGGGGCATTTCCGGGACCGCCCTTGAGGAAGGTTGCATGCTGGGCATCATCAACCGCCCTGGACTGGCCCCTGGGTTGCGCAAGTTTATGGGCAAGGATGCCCGAGCTTAATGCCTCGATTTTCTGGCCAAAGGTTTGTTCGAACAGCAGGGTTAGCCTGTCGATCACTGAAACCGATGTGGTTCCAACAAGCAGCTCATTTGACTGCCCATCCCAAAGCAGTGGAAATGCTTTCCTGCGGAGATACCTGCCATCGGAAGCCTCGTGGTTCAGTTTATCCTGTGCGGCAATTCGCGCCTCGCGTTTTTGCTTTTGACTTGGTTTGCCCGAGGGGTTTTCAGCGGCGATGGCATCAAGTTCCATCTGTGTGTAGGATTTTAAAAGATCGGAGGGTGGTTTGTTGGTGTCGATGCGAAGGGCAAAGTGAAGGGTATCCTCGACAATGTTCTTGGCCAGATCAAACCGCACATCAAGCAGGTGACCACCGGCACTCCAACCACTTTCGATTCCGTCCCGCGAGGCGGTGCGCTCTTTGCCTATCGCACGCTCTTCAAGTCGTTCAAGATGCTCCGGGCCAAAGCCATTGGGTGCCTTGCCTTTGACTTTAAACCTTGCAAATGAAACTCTTCCAGAAAAGAAACCCATGATATTCGCCCTTATAATAAAAATTGGCTAAATAGAAAGTATAGGTTAAAGAGTGAAGACGGTAAGGTTAATCATCCCAATAACTTTTTGTATAGTTTTTCCTGGGCCAAAAGTGCCTCTTGATAATCCTGATGTGCATTGGGATCGGGTTCAAAGGTGATACCAAGTTCAGGGGTCTGCGATTTTGCAAGGTCCAGTTTTCCCAATGATTCCAAGGCCAGCCATGCGATTCCCCTGCTTGTGGCTTCTGGTTCCAGACATGCGATGATGGGTTTTCCCAAAACATTTGCAATGATTTGGGCCCATGCAGGCGAATTAAGAAAACCACCACTTGCGAGGATTTTGTGGTCCGGATGAGCCAGAGGCGACAACCTGCGATATATCTGACCGAGCCGAAGGGCGACGGCTTCCAGTCCCGCATGAAAAATATCAATCGGCCTGGTATTTAGCCGGATTCCATGAAGAGTTGCGGAGGCATCATCCCGCCAGCCGGGGGCTCTTTCTCCCGCGAAAAAAGGAAGCATGGATAAACCATGTTTGGCGGGTTTCATTTGTGAAAGAAGTTTTTCACACTCGGCGGGCTCGGGTAGTTTCAGATTTTTAAGCAGCCATTCATGCACATTCCCACCCTCGGTCAGTGCCCCACCCACCAAGGGGCGTTTTGAATCCACCCTATAGTTCCATAGCCCCGAGGGGATTTTTTCTGGGATGGTGGAGGGAACAATCCTCATTGCGGCAGTGGTGCCAATTGTCAAAGCCACATGATGATCATTGGTGCAACCGCTGCCTATGTTTGCTGCAGCGCCATCCCCAATCGCAAGGAACCAAACGGCCTTTGCCAAAGAGGGCCAGCGTTTACACCATTCCGGTTTCAACGAGGAGGTGCCTGGGCCAAAATCCGCGATTTTTGGGAGTTGCCCCTGCGCAAGGCCCAGTTGCCTGATCCAGACTTGGTCCCATTCCAGTTTTTTTCGATCGAGCAATCCAGTCCAGGATGCGGTGGAAAGGCTTACATCCGGGCAGCCAAGAAACTGCTGGCTTAGCACGGAGCCAAGGCTCCACCAATGATGAACGGAGTTGAAACGACTTGGGTTTGTGCGCTTTTCCCAATGCAGCCTCGCGGGCAGATAGCTGCTGTGGATCATGCAGCCTGTCCGCTCATGAATTTCCTCGATGTTGTAAGACCTTCTTAACTCTTGGGCATCGGAGGAACATCGGGTATCCGCGTAAGTGTATAGCGATGTGATTGGTGCAAGGTTTTTATCCAAGCCAATCATGCTGGATACAAAGGTATCGATCGCGACAGCATGGATCTGGGATATTTTTCCCTGAAGCTTGGCCAGGATTGTATCGACCACATCCACTACCGCGCTTGGCACCGCGGATGGTTCAAAAACAGCCATGCCTGTTGAATCGGTTTGCAGTGCGACCTGTGCCCTGCCGAAATAAGTTTCTGGTTCTATGATCCTGCAGGAGGCATCATAAAGGAGCGCGCGGACAGATGATGTGCCGACATCAATCGCAAGGATGAAAGGTGCATCTGCCTGAGCAATTGTAATTCCAGGCATATCAGGCCTTTGCGGTAAGAGTCAGATAAAGCACCGCCATGCGGACAGCAAGGCCATTCGTCACTTGTTTCAAGATGGCGCTATTGGGGCCGTCGGCGACTTCGGGGGTAAGCTCGATGCCCCGGTTAATGGGGCCGGGGGCTAGAAGGAGCATGTCTGGCCTGCATTTTTTCACGCGATCAATGGTCATGCCAAACAGCCTGAAGTATTCCTGTATGGAGGGGAAAAGCCCGCTTCGCTGCCTTTCGAATTGGATTCGAAGCACATTCACCACATCACATTCCGGAAGGATCTTGTCGAGGTCGTAGCTGGCCCGAACACCGAGTTGTTCAATTTCTTTTGGCATGAGTGTGGGAGGGCCGCAAACTATGACTTTTGCGCCAAGTTTTGTAAGCGTGTGAATATTGCTTCGGGCGACCCGGCTGTGGGCGATGTCTCCAACCAGTCCGATTGTCAGCCCTTTTATCTTTTTCTTTTCCTGCAAAATTGTGAACGCATCAAGCAGTCCTTGAGTTGGGTGCTCATGGGCGCCATCGCCTGCATTCACGATCGAAAGACCAAGTTGCTGTGCAAGAAGGTGGGGTGTTCCCGGTACCGAATGCCTTATTATGAAACCATGAACTCCCAGGGCGAGGATGTTCTTTGCGGTATCAATGAAACTTTCGCCTTTGCTAACGCTGGAGCCTGCTGGTGAGAAGTCAATTGTTTCTGCGCCCAGCCTTCGAGCAGCCAAACCGAAGCTGACCCGGGTGCGGGTTGAGGATTCAAAAAACAAATTGGCTATGACCTTGCCCTTGAGAAAGGTGTGCTTCTTTTCAGGATTACGGCTCGCTTCAACAAAGAATTCCGATGCTTTGAAGATCGTCTCCAATTCGGCGAGGGAGAGTTCCTCGATGCCGAGCAGGTTTTTTTTGGTCCAGGGCCCGCAAGCAGGTCCGATTTCTGAGGAGGAAGTCATTGTGTGGATCCTGTTTATTTCGGTTTCTCAGTGCCGGTTTCGGATTTCTCAAAGATAATGATATGCTGCCAGGGTAAAACTCCAATGGTTTCCCTGTGCTTGAGGTCATGGCCTTTCATTTCCAATATTACTTGTTTTTCTGTCATCTTGTGGACAAGCTTGATGGGAACTTCCGGGTCTTCGCCCCTGAATTCAACAAAGACCATCGATCCACCCTTGCGAAGTGCCTTGCACATGGCCTGAACCATTTCAAACGGGAAGGCAAATTCATGGTAGACATCCACCATGATGATCATATCGACGCTGTTTTCAGGAAGCTTGGGGTCTTTTTCGGTGCTGAGAATTGTTTCAATATTCTGGATTGATCGTTGCTTGGTCTTTGCATTGATGATCTTGATCATTTCTTTCTGGATGTCGACAGCAAGGACTTTGCCCTTTGGAATGAGAGGCGCCATTCGGAATGAGAGATAACCGCTGCCCGCACCCACATCCGCGACAACCATGTGGGGTTGGAGTTTCAGGGATTCGATAAGCTTTGTTGTGTTTTCCTCTTTTTCGCGTTCAGGTCGTTCGAGCCAACCCGCGGCTTGATAACCCATGACATGTGCGATTTCCCTGCCCTTGAAGAACTTTCCTATGCCGTTTGGGTCGTGCACCTTGCGCTCTTCATAGATGGAGTCGGGTTTCGGGGCTTGAGCAAAAACCAAACTTGGCGACACGATCACCATCATGGCCAGAAAAATCTTCACTAGCATTGAATTCCCTCCAAAAAGCAAAGGGGTGGTTCTTTTTAAAATATTCGAGTCAGCTTCATGGTAGCACCCTTTTGGACAAAAGAGAATCTACCACAAAACCCGGCGTTTTAAAATGAAAGATCAAAGCCCCTGGTTTAGTAGCCGGGTGATCGACTGAGATGGGATCAGTTTTTTTTGGGGAGAAGAATTTTGCTGTTCTCCAGAAATTGCTGGTGCTTTTTCCTTAGTGCGGGATCCTCGGGCAAAGGATTAGCATTTTTCAAGTCTGAGAGGTTTGCCTTGCATGCCCTGCAACCAACGGTTTCGAGGTGGAATTTTATGTAATCCAGCCTGTCAAGGTCGAGGGCTTCATCCTGGTAGCTTAGTAATTCCTCCCTCGAGGGACAGCTAAGATGTTCCCTCCTCCAGATGGCGCCAATGGAATGATCACCCATGTCCCGACTTTTGATGATATCTGTGAGTTGGGCTTGTAATTCAGGTGATTCCCTCAAGGCTTTTTCGACCTTGATGGTTTCCTGTTCATTAAGGTGGTCGTCAATGAAGGCATCAAGGATTTGCCTGGTGATGTTCATGTTTCGGTGTCCTGTTCATAAAACTCAGGAAAAACCTCGTGGGAAAGGTTTAATTTCTTCAAATTTTCGATGATGAAATTGGTCGCAAAAAAACGGTGGGAGGCAACGACCTTGTTGTTGATCCCAAGGATGGTTGCGGCTTCCTTGTTGCTTAATCCATTGACAAACAGCAATTCAATCGTCTTAAGTTTCAGGTAATCTTTTTTCTTGATAAAATCGTTGATCAGAAGAACCAGGCATTTGGTCAGGGCGTCGTTTTCAAGTTTTTTCTTTTCATCCCCGCGGTACCAGGTTGAAGCACCCATTGCGGGATCGATAAAAGGATTTCCCTTATGGTTACCTGAGCTATCAACGGGATTTTCAACAATCTTGGATTTGCCAAGGCTACGCAAAAAGTCTGCGATTTTGTTGGAAAGAATCCCGAACAAGTAACTTTGGATGCTTCTTGACGCGTCAAAATTAGTTATCTTGGAGAGAAAACCCAAGAAAGATTCCTGAACCAAATCCTGGCATGTTGAGTGGTCCTTGATCTTGCCCTGCGCGTAATTGGTGAGCCTTCCCTCATACCTTAAAACCAGTTCGTTCCATGCTTGTTGGTCGCCTTCTTGGATTTTTTTTACCAGCAATCTCTCATCCAATGAAACCATAAGGACCTTTCCAAATAAATAACCATCAGCATGATCAAAAATACTGATGGTGTTCGCAATTAAATTGCTGTAGGGTACAATTCTTCAAGGCTGATTGCCCTTGGGGTAATTCTACATTTCAGTTATTACATTATCACAATAGTTTGTGGTTTTGAAACAATATTGAGTCTGGGGATGATAGATAAATGTCGGAAACCTTAAATCGAATTCTATTTTGGATTCTTGCAGTTTGTAGTCTCGCGGCAGATCAATCCTCCAAATACATCATATTTGACAAGTTGAGCGACCCCGCAACCAATCATTGTCATACCTTGTTTGAAACCCAGCAAGGCGGTGGATTTCATCTTGTGGCCCAGTTCCAATATGACATGGAAACCAGGCAGATGAAAAAAGATTCCCGCGGTAATCCGATTCCCTATGTGAACCAAGGTGCGCTTTTTGGGTTTCTGGGCAAACATCAAAACATAGCAAATGGTTTGTTTGCCATCATTAGTTGCGCCGCCGCCATGGCCATTGTTTTTTGGAGCATGCAAAAGGGGGCAACCAAAGACCTGGCACTCTCGATTGCCCTGGGATTTATTCTGGGAGGTACCCTGGGTAATTTTTATGACAGGGTGGTTTTCAATGGAGTCAGGGATTTTCTCCATTGGAATTACCTTTTTGACTGGCCTGTCTTCAATCTTGCTGATTGCTGGCTTGTTGGTGGCGCTGGTCTACTGTTTATTCTGGCTTTTCGAAACACGAAAGAGAAAGATCAATTTCCAGCCACAATTCCCGCCCCAGAATAAGCCTATAACCAGTCTTTACCCCTGCCATCGTTATAATCCCATCCTATTGGCCTTCTTTGTTCAAGGTTTAAATTGAAACCTTGTTCCCCTTCCTTTAATTTGGAAAAATACCGACCCTCAAAAGTATCTCCCGCCTTGGAGGTTTGAATGATTCGTCAAATTATTCTTTGTCTTATTTTGATTCCTGTCCCGGTTTTTGCCCAGGAACAGATTTTGTTTCCTCGAACACCTGATGTGTCACCCGATGGTAAAACGGTTGTTTTCAGTTATCTGGGTGATATATGGACAGTTGATGCCAATGGTGGAAATGCAAGGCCTCTCACTGTTCATACCGCTCATGATTTTCAACCAGCGTTCAGCCCGGATGGGAAATTCATCGCTTTCAGTTCCAACAGGCATGGCAGTTACGATTGTTTCATCATTCCGGCGCAGGGAGGTAAATCCAGAAGGCTAACATCCGATTCCGCAAATGATATTGTCTGCGGTTGGGCACCCGATTCGAAATCAGTCCTGTTTTCCTCGAACAGGGGACTGGGTTACCCTGGATTTTCCAATCTTTATTCTATTTCCATCGAGGGAGGGCAACCTAGCCGCCTTACTTTTGATGAGGCCAAGGATGGGGCGTTCCATCCTTCGGAAAATTTGATCGCTTACACCCGTGGTCCCGGTTCCTGGTACCGGAAAGGATATCGTGGTTCTTCCAATGATGATATTTGGATTTCCAATATTGATGGCACAGCCAATAGAAGGCTTACAGATTTCAATGGGCAGGATTACTCACCAATGTGGAGTCGGAATGGCGATGCGATTTATTATGTAAGCGAGACCTTTGGAAATCCCGCCAATATCGTGCGCATGGAGAACAAGCCCGGGGCCAAACCTGTAAAAGTAACCAACCATTCCGCTGAAGGGGTCCGGAAGGCACGGATCAGTGCCAATGGAGAGATAATTGTTTATGAGTGTGGCCCGGATATTTGGATTTTAGAAACATCCGCCCCAAAAAACACCCGTAAATTAAATATCAAGGCCCTTGCGGATGATAAAACCAATACCGACCGCCTTGTTACTTTCACTCAAAACGCTTCTGAATTTGCATTCAACAAGGATGAAGCCTTTGTTATTTTTGGCGTGCATGGCGACCTTTACCGAATGTCGATGTCTGGTGCCGCCAAGCCTTTCAGGCTTACAAACACACCCTCGGATGATTTTGGTGCCGCTTGGGCCCCAGATTCCTCCAAGGTTGCATTTCTATCTGATCGAACTGGAAGGATCGAGGTTTTTATCCTTGAAGCGGCCGACCCCGAGCATCCTAAATTCGTTGATGCCCACCAATTCAAAGTCAGGCAGATAACCAATGATGAAAAACCTGAATCCAGCCTGACTTTTTCACCTGATGGCAAAAAGATTTATTTCCTGCGAGAGGGAAAATTGTGGAGCATGAACCTTGAGGGCACTGAACAAAAAGCGGTGGTCTCTTCCTCAATGATCACGGAATACACATGGTCCCCAGACGGAAAATGGATTGTTTATTCAAAAAGGGATGGGTCCTTTGCAAGTGAGTTATTCGTGATTCCAGCCAACGGACCTACCATGGATAATCCCCCCAGAAATATCACCCGGTATGCAACTTCCAATTACTCGCCAAGCTGGAGTACGGATGGTAGAAGAATAGCGTTTGTAAGCGAGAGGAGAAACACTCCGGGACTATTTGTGATGGAAATGCAGAAACCGGTTGCAAGCGGGAAAACCAACTTTGAATCCGGGGTGATCGACTTTGATGAAATTCATTCCAGGGTGAATTCGATCGGATCGATGAACACAACGGATGCCGCGATTTCCCCCGGAGGATCCAAGATAGCATTTCGTTCCGCTGATGAACTATGGGTCGCATCGGTTGTGGGGGGGCAGGTCACGAAGCTTTCGACGGGTTTGGTAAAACCGCAGGGTATTTATTGGTCCAGGAAAAATCCGGACCTGATTTATTTCCGGGACGGGAATGGAAGTATTCGCACAGCCAAGGCATCATCTGCGATTTCAGGGGCGGACCTGGGTTCCGTGCCTTTTCGTGTGAGGATGACTATCAAGGCGGAGGAGGAAAACCTGGAGATATTCGACCAATGCTGGCGGTTGCTGGCTGATAATTTTTATGATGCCAAGTTTCACGGGGCGGATTGGAACCTGGTGCGCCAGCGTTATCGCCCCATGGTTGGTCATGCTCCCATGAGGGAGGATTTTCAAGCACTTATATTCCTGATGATGGGTGAATTGAACGCCTCGCATCTGGGGTTGCAGATGGCACCTGTGTTTCCCGAGGAACAAACCACGGAATTGGGAATCCTGTTTGATGAGACATTCAAGGGCAGGGGACTTAAGATCGCGGAGGTCATAAAGCGAGGCCCTGCTGACAAACGGGGCATTGACCTCAAGCCGGGGGAAATTATTTTTGCAATAAACGGGATTGAACTCACCAACAAGGTTGAGGTCAGCCAGATCCTGAACGGCAAAATTGATGAACCTGTGGTGGTTTCAGTCGGTGCGGAATCACCATCTGACCCGAAGGTTAAAAACCGGCGCTCCATGGAAATCACCCCTGTTACCCGCGAAAGAATGGCGCCCCTTGTCTATGATCGATGGGTGAATTTGAACGCGAAAAAAGTTTCCGAGTTAAGCAATGGCAGGGTTGGTTATATACATATTCCCAGCATGGATGAACCAGGTCTTGATAGGTTTGTGCGATCGCTTTATTCCGATAATTTTGACAAGGAAGCATTGGTGCTGGATGTCAGGTTCAATGGTGGGGGATTCACCCATGACCAGGTTTTGAATTATCTGGGCGCGCAGGATCACACGAGGTTCTTGCATCGGGGAGGCGACAATGGGGCTGTCTTGCGAAGTTACGATCGCAAATGGACCAAGCCCATTATTCTTTTGATAAACAACAGGTCCTATAGCGATGCTGAGATTTTTCCAAATGCATTCAAGACGCTGGGTATCGGCAAACTTGTCGGGCAACCCACGGGGGGAATGGTTATTGGAACGGGCACCGCCAAGCTTATTGATGGCTCAACTTTTAGAATCCCGAGGATTGGTGTTTATACAAATCGTGGGGTGGATATGGATACCGTTGGGGTTTCCCCGGATATTCTTATTGAGCCATCACCGGACCAACTTAAAAAAGGAATCGATATCCAGTTGCAAAAAGCGGTCGAGGTGATTCTCAAGGATCTTCAATCCGCGGAGCCAAAGGATAAGTCCAAAGTGCAAAGGAATAGTCCAGTCAAATAATGTGTTTTGTCAACTGAAATTCACGAGGTTCGATTTATTGTGAATTGATCAATCCACAGTTTAGATTGGAATTGTTTGCGTTGGCAAGGGGTATTTGCGAACAATTTTTCTTTTTGGTTTTTTGGGATTGAATCTCTTTGCTGAATAGTGGAAGTAATCATAGATTAAAGTTATGTGGATTTGCCGGTTATAGGTTTATCCACTTGAATCATCCTCCAATTATTGGTGGAAATTTATCGCGCTAGTGATGGCGCTTTTTAAACTATAAATTGAGGTGTCCGATGCCTTCGGCCCTTCTTGTTCAATATTTTGGTGATTTGCCCACTCCCCGTGAAGGTGAGGATTTTTCGGAATGGCGACAGCGTCATTTCAAGGCGACAAAGCGTTTTAAAAAGCGGGTGCTTGCCCGGTACACCGAAGGTACTTTAATCAGGCTTTTGGATAATAAACTTGCCGAAACCCGCAAAGCCGCCCTTTTTGCCCTTGGCCTTCTAGGCACCATGGAAGCCAATTCCCCCATGGCAAGATTGCTACATGATGGCGATAATGATGTGGCGGACATGGCGACCGCCAGCCTGTGGAATCTTTGGTTCAGGGCTGATAGCGAGGAAAATAACACCGAGTTGCAAAAAGCAACCCGGATCAGGGACAGGGAAAAAGCTTTGGAATGCATGACAAATTTGATCAATAAGGCCCCGGATTTCGCCGAGGCCCTTAATCAAAGGGCGATCATTTATTTTAGGATGAAACAATACGAGGACTCTATCGCTGATTGCCAGAGGGCATTGGATCTGAACCCCTGGCATTTTGGTGCGCAGGTTGGGATGGCCCAGAGTTTCATGAAAATGAAAAAGCATCGCTCCGCACTAAAGGCATTTAGAAATACGCTGAAAATTCATCCACGCATGGAGGGTGTCGCTGACGCCATCCGTACCCTTGAGAAAGTGCTTGGCGAGGATGGTGGCGGCCGTAAGGATGATAAAAAGTAGCAAAACCTTATTTTTTGAGTTTTTAACGGTGTGAAATCGTGGGTCATTTGCAATATTCCTTGTTGTTTCCGCCGTATAATCCGGCATATACCTAAAAATTGTGAATATTCCACGACACCAACTTGAATGAATTGCTCATAATTGCTAGTTTGACATCTTACCATGTTGCAAAAGTGTCATTGCAACTTCACATGTTTTCATGGAATGGGAGAATTATTCATGGCTCGACGCCCTCTCAATCGAAGAGAATTGCGCGCTGCAAACGATGCCGCTGAAAATCGGAAAAAAGAAAAAGCCCGTGAAGAGGAAGAGCTTCTCGAGGATGAGGAAGATGATGAGGATGAGGACGACGAGGATGATGTGGATGGTGATGATGAGATTGATGACGAGGATGACCAGGATGATGATGAACCCTCGGACGATGATTTTGTAGATTCAGATGATGAGGGCGACGGGGATGACGACGAGGATCGCCCCAGGAAGAAGAAAAAGAAGGGTTCCAAGAAAGCCAAAAAGGAAGTCAAGGAAAAGAAACCCCGCAAGGCCCGGGCCTCCAAGGCTGTGCGCATGAAACTTATTTGGGGTGTGTTTAGCAATTCTAATCAAAGGGTGGCTGTTTTTGACTACCCCAAGAAAAAGGCTGCTGATGAACATGCTGAAAAGTTGACTGCTGAAAAGAAGACAGGTGGCCCTTATTATGTCCAACCTGTGAAAGAACCGATCGAAGAGTGATCGATTATTAATGTTTACTCAAATGAAAAAGCCCGGGTTTATACCGGGCTTTTTTGTTGATTGGGCATTTTCTCCCGCGGTTACCCGGTGATTATGTAAGATTCACATCTTTTGATTGCATCAATTGCTCGATGGCTTTGATCTTGGCTTCAACGGAGATCACATTGGGAAGATCAAAGGTGTGGTTTTGCGCGCCTGATGTCTTGATGATGAGGTCGCCCGTGCCGATATTCAAGAACCAAAGCCCCAGGATGCCATGTCTGAAAATATCACTGCGCTGTTTTTCAAAAGTGAGGCCGGTGGCATCATAAACTTTTTCGCCATCACCAATCTCAGTTCGAACCCGCAATTGCCCCGGGCTGAATGTCACATAAATCTGACGATCAAAAAACATAAACGCTATCAGCCAGATGATAAGTAAGCCAGTGGATGTGAATAGGTATCCGCCCAGATTGATGCGGATATCAAGGAGTGAGAACGCACTGGTGATTTTTTCCCAGTAACCTGCCAGCATTAGAATGGTGACCCCCATGATGATCACAACAATGACGAGGATAGACCACATTCCGCGCAGTGATACACTGGTGATGAAAATAGTAAGTAGAAGCGTTAGGCAGAAAATTACGCCATAGTTTTTGCTTTGTGCCACATAAAGAGTGGGTTGGATCAACGATCCTTTTTCATCTTTAAGAAAATTTTCGTTGTCAGGTACAGTGATGACATTTCGCTCTTTTCCATCTTTGAACTCAATGGGTTTTACTTCCGCATGAATAGGAACAACCATCAAGAGGTGATGATCCCAAAATGTGAGTGCGGCAAGAATGTACCCCACAAACCAAACCGGCCACCAGTAAAACAGCATGGAATGGCTGTATACGGTTATTTCCCTTGGCTTTGGGGCGAGTATGCTTGGGGATGTTGATTCAGTAGACATGGGCCTCTTCTCCGGAATTCGTTATGCCAACCACTTCAATAAAAAACTCAACCATGGATAAACCCTAAGGCCCCACGGTTGAGTTGTCAAGAATTCTAAGAAATTACTTTCCAGCTTCAGGGATGTAATTGAGTGTGTAATAGGCTTCGGGGTGAAGCAATGGAAGCCCGTCTTTTGATCGAACCCCGGCCAAGGTCAAGTCGTGGATGTGGCCAGCGACTGGTTTATCAACAACGATTCGAACACTTTTGTTGTCAGGTGCCACGACAGCCGAGGTGATTTTAGGATAAGTGAAATCCACCTCGGGACTGCCATACGCGGATTGATAAATGTAGCAGTAGGTGCTGATTTTGTAGGAGGCGATATCAGATGCGGTTTTTGGATCTATGGGATGGGTGAAAGTGAATTCAAAGCCATCATTTTTGGCATGCATCTCATGGATCTCAAAGGGAATTTTCCCGGTCCAGTCGAGGCGCTCGAGGGCAAAGGGTTTGTTGCCATGCGAGCCCCATCCGCGGTTGGTGCCACCCACGAAAAGGTGGCCATTCTTTGTCGCCATCACTGGGACATTTCCTGACCCAAAACCTTTCTTAAAAGGAAAACAGGCTCCCTGGTATCTTCCATGAACTTTTTCAAGGTGCACGCGCATGATGGTGCTGTTGGTCTGGTCAGCAACAAAAAGCTGGTTTTGAAAAGGACCAAATTTGCCCTCAGACTTGTCAAAGTCAATGCCTGAGGCGGATTGGCCCATCTTTTTGTAGGGGAAGTAAATCGCAGGCGGCATGAGCTGGGGTATGCGCTGTGCTTCCACCATCATTCGTGAGCCGCTTTTGGGTGTCTCAGGTTTTGGTCCCGCAAGTTTCGCCTCCTTGGCGAGATCAAACCATTTATTGCCATCCGGATGCCCTTGGAAGGATCCGGGAAGCAGATGTTTAAGGCTGCAAGTGCCATTCCATGGGCCTTGGTTGTCCGTGTAGAAACAGTCACCTAGAGAATTAAAACCTATGCCACCAGGCGAGCGAATTCCGCTGCAAGTTGGGGTGAAAGTTCCGTCCGCATTAACTCGGACACACCATCCCCGGTATTTGCTATTACTGTTGAAAGAGCCTGTAAGGCAAAGAACGATCCAGATGTTGCCGTCTTTGTCAAATTTTGAACCGAAGGCGTATTCATGATAATCGCCATTGATTTCCCATGCATCCGAGACGGTTTGAAAGATATCAGCTTTGCCATCGCCATTGGAATCTTTAAGCTTGGTAAGTTCGCCACGCTGGGTGGCGTAAATCCATCCATCCTTGGAAGCTAAGCCAAGCACCTCGTGAAGGCCATGTGCGAAACGAGTCCACTTTGCATCTTTTGCGGGGTCCTTTGCGAAGGGATTTTCAATGGACCAGATTTCTCCCCTGCGGGAACTTACAAAAAGCTTGTTGTCCGTGGTGAGTTCAATGGCACCCGCCTCAAGGACCACATCCTTGGGGATTTCAAACTTCACGATTTTGTAATAGTCCTCTTCCGTGGGGAGTGGGTCTGCAGCCATGGATATTGGCGCCAGAAGAACGCAAATTGAAAAGATTGTGAGGGTGAATATTGTTTTCATTTGATTGATTTCCATTTGTTTATTGATTGTGAAAGTTTGTTACCAGGAGTATTCCTGCACGATTTTACAGGTGCCATTCTCGAAGGTGATGGGGACAAGTATTTCCTTTTTCCCGTTTGATTCCCGCAGGATTGATTTTTTGACCCCCGGTAACCGGAACTTGTATTCGCCGTCTACCAGGAACCAGTTGTCCTTTTGTTCCTCGATTTTTGTGCCCACCGCGGCTCGGAGGAACAATTGGCTTGGGGGACTCTTTGATTCAAGGGTAAGTGTCCTCGAAAATCCACCTTCCTTGTTCTTGGTGGGAACTGAAAAATCATTGATCATCACATCCGCGTATTTGTATTGGAAGGAAGGCCTTCCAGAATCATCGGTTTTATAGCTGAGGAAACTTCCTGCTTGTTCCTTGTTGGTGATTGTCGGCCAGTTTTCTTTCTCGCTGGAAAGCGTGGCAAAGGTCGGGCCCGCGGGGAAAGTGACAATGTTATCACCTAGCGGTGGTTGGTAACCAACACCGCGGTCGCGCCAATGCCTGGCCGCATCAATGAATGCACCCTGCCAGATCAAGGCGATCCGCAATGAATTGGCATCAAACGCCATGTTTACTTTTTCAGGGTATCCCACGCCAATGGCCCTGGCCCCCGCACCTTCAATAAAGTTGCGGTATATAATCGGTTCCTTGTCTGGCACCAGCACGATTGATTCACGGGATAAACCCTCAGGAGGGGACGCCTTGGTGCCCGCACTCAGGTAGACATAAATACCTTCAATTTGCTTCTTGGTGTTTCCCTCAAGGATGTCATCAAAGAATGTTTTTCCCATCGGCCATGGGGCTGGCATGCGGGTTCCAGGACGGAAAGGCTGGGGGTCCAGCATGTAGCGCTGGAACCAATCCCGTTTGAGCCTTTGTGGCATGCTCACGAGGTCGAGGGCTTGTATACCCTCGGCTTTTTGGTTGTTGAATGTATGGCATTTTATGCAACCAAGCGCCTTGGACCCAACCAATTGACGCCCGGATGATTTAACCTTCGCGGCCGAGTCTGCAAATTGGATGGCATCCACCGGTTCAATTGGGTCAGCCTTGTCCAACGCCTTTACAAGGTGGATCACATTTCCGCTGCCATACCTGGGCATTCTTGTCATCATGTAGGGGCGCACTTTGGTGCCTTGTTCCAATACTTGCTTCAGCCAATCGGGGTTTAATTTGGCGCCCACACCAGTAAGAGCAGGTGGAAGCCTTCCCTCATCGCCCATCTCGGGTTGTGTTGAAACAAATGATGTATTTCGAATTTCTTCCGCCCCGCCTATTTTGTCGCGTTGATGGCAGGCATAGCAATTAAGGGAGAGGAATGTTTTATTGACCAGTGCTTTGTCATCCGGGGACTGGGGGTTGGTCGCAAGGTGTTTCAATGCGAGGGCAATTGCTGTCTTTTGGGATGCATCGAGGGCGAAGTTGGGGGATTTACCCTGGGGGTTTTCTGAAAGGCATCCGGTCTCCGCTCGTAATTTAAGAAGGTCGGGTCCCTTGATCATCGCGGGAATTCGTTTATTGTTTTGATTCAAGGCATGGCAATTCGCGCAACCGACAGATGCAAACAAATCTCGGCCTTTGTTTGCCAAATCCGTGTCTAACTTGAAAACTGTTGGCTGGCTTGAAGTTTCAGGCTTGGGAGTCTGCCCTGAGGCCTCGGCTGTTTTTTCGTCTATGGAGCAAATTCCTGAAAGTGGCTGCCTGGGAAGGTTATTCCCCTCAATTTCGACGGTAAGTGAATAATCACCACCCCCGTCAAAGATACCCACTTCAACCTTGTGCTCACCTTTGTACAATTCAACAGTTTTGCTCACCACAGTATGAGGATGAATCCCGTCATTATCGATCACAAGTTTTCCATCAACCAAGATTTTGGAACCATCATCACTTCCAAGATGGAAAGTGTATTTACCCGCACTTTGTAATTTGAACCATCCTTCAAAACGGATGGCGTTATTGTTGGGCTTTTGCGCGACTTCCACATCAAAGTCAGATGCAGTGCCCTTTGAGATGGGTTTTAATTTTGAAAAATCCGGGAGCTTTGTCCATGAACCCTCGTAATATTCAAAATTTAAAACCTTTGCAGCTTTAGTGGAACTTTTGGCCCCTTGAAGCAGGTAACAAGCCACAGCATGACATTCTTTTTTGTCTTTTAGCACTGCTGGCATTCTGCCTGAGGGACGGACTTGGTGGGGATTGTCAAGAAAGTTGGCAAGTGAAGCCACAGTGTATTTGCTTTCAAGGGCGCCAAGGGGAACGGAATTGTTCACATTTGAAATCTCACGGGCGTTTTGGTCCCTTCCGGCATGGCAGGCAACACAACCAGACTGTGCGAATAGTGTTTTGCCCAAGGCAACCTGTTTGGCATCAAAATTAAGTTTTTCATTTGCGCCTGCTTGTTGGGCAAGATAATGAGCCAATGATTTTGCATTGGCTTGTTTTTCCTGGTCGGTATTTCCCAGATTCACCTGGGGCATGGATGTGCCGGGTTTCACTTCATGGGTTTTTGAAAGGAAGCTTTCAAAATATTCCGGTTTGATCCTGCCACCAACCTTGTCCAACAACGGAGCTTGTTTTGATTGGATCAACCCCTTGGTTATGGAGCCAGAATCATGGCAACTGGTACAGTTTAATTCACCGAGCAACAACAAGCCCAATTGCACCTGGTCAAAATCCTTGTCTTTTGAGAAGCGCTCAAATCCGGGAACGATGGGCTTTTTGATCGCATCGGCTGCGGATGCGGCCTCGGCAATTACAAAACTCACCAAAAGGAAAAGGGGTAAAATTGCAAATTTGTTTTTCATGGTTTTTACTTTTTTTGACTATTCCACTCAATGCACATTTACAGGTGTTCCAGTAACACCAGTTCAGGTCAATTAGAATACTGAAGAATTACATCATAAAAGATGCGTGTGTTTATGCAAAGAATTTTGTGAAAAGAGAGGAAGATTTAGTCCTGTGAATTTTGGGTCCCAAATGGCATGGAATGGCTTGGGGCCAGGACATGGTCTTGAAAATGCTTCCCTGCGAGAATTTTGTGATCCTCATTAAGGAAAATATCATCACCCAAGCTGTTTTGCTTGCGTGCCGGTAGCCAGCGGACATGTCCTCCGATGAAAAGGATATTATTTCCTGAACCACCATGGTTGAAAGTTAATTTGGTGTTATTGGGGTTTACCTTGTCGGCAAGGACTGGAGTTTCCCCGGGAGACTTGTTGTTTAATCCCACGAGTGACCCTTTGATATTGTAACCTAAATTATAGGCGTAATCACCGCCGGCTTCCTTCACCAGGCGTTGATAGCCCGGGTTGGATTTGTTTTTGTACATGGATTCAAGTTGCTCTAGATTAGTTTCGGTGGGGATTTTTCTTGCGTTGGTGGGACATGCTACGGAGTGGTAATCCCCAAGCAAACCATGCTGCCGGAGGGTGGGCACATAAACTCCCGCAAAACTTCGCGGGCCACTCGGTTCGACAAAAGGAAGTTTTCCATCGGGTTGCATGGCTGAATAATGCTGGAAAGAATGATGGAATTCCCTCATGTTGTTGGCACAGGCAAGTTTTTCAGCTTTGGTTTTTGCCTGATGCAGCCATGGGGCAAGAACCCCGCAAGTAAGTATCAAGAGGCTCGCTGCCAACAATAGGTCGAATCGTCGGATTGAATTTTGGTAGTTACCAGCCTGGTGGTTGATGTGTTTTCCGGGGGTGTACTTGATTGACTGGGTCTTTAAGCCTTGGACCCGCAGGATTGTTTTCTTGGCAAGATTAAAAGGTGGCGGATCTGAAGCATTGTCTTCATTAAGAAGTTCCAGGCTCTTGCGCATCACTTCCAAATGCGCCTGGGCACCGGGTTCATCAAGAAGACGCTGCTTGATTTCCGCCACTTCGGCCGACTCATGAATATTCATTGCGTAACGCAAAATTTGGTCCATTTCATCCCCGTTATTATTCTTCATCGGTTCACTCCTGCATCTCTTTCCATGATTGCTGGAATTTTTCCATGGCAGCATGCAGCCGTGATTTCACAGTTCCCAACGGGATGTCCAGCACTTCACTTATTTCCTGATATTTGAATTCGTGAAAGTAGGCCAATAATAAAACTTGGCGTAAGTTCTCAGGAAGCATGTCTATCGCCTGTCGTACTCGGAGCTTTTTTTCGTCCAGCATCGCAAAGCTGTCGGGTTTTTGGTCTCGACCCTCAAGCGAATCCTTGATGCTTCCAACTTTATTATTAGCCCCGTTGTTGGTTTCCCCTTCCAGGCTAATCGCAACGCGCCGTTTTCTTTTTCTAGAGGCATCAATCGCCTGATTGGTCGCTATCGCATAAAGCCAGGGTCTGAACTTTTTTCCCTCCTCGAAATTATCCGCTTTTTGATAAACCGCCATGAAGGTGTTTTGAAAAGTATCTTCCGCTAGCTCCCTGCTGCGCAAATACCTGTTTAAATATCCAAAAAGCTCTCCTTCATAACGATGGACCAACAAGTCAAATGCAGAGGCATTTCCCATGCGAAATAATCTGAAAAGTTCCTCATCAGATCTTTCTGCTGTATTTGACAATTGACCCACACTACCTGCACTTTCTACGAAGGGACCATTCAAAAGGTTCGACTCAAGAGGATAATTTTTTCGTTTTTCATCAAAAAGGTCATTTTATTGCAGAAATCATGGTAATTAAGCCGGTTTTTGTATTCTCGGTAGCAGGGGTTTAACCTTGCCATTTTCCAATTCCGCCAGAATTTTGATATCTGGCTGGGAACTAATTGGCTTAAGGGCATCCCCATAACTGATAGAACACCAAGGTGTTTTAAAGTCAAAACTGGTGTACAATTTTTCAGCCAGCCGGGGTAGGAATGGTTTTAATAGTATTGCTGCGATCCTCACCGCTTCAATCAACTGGACGAGAACTATTTTTGTTTTTTGCTTGTCAGTTTTCACAAGGGTCCATGGTGCGGTTTTTTCGGCATGCTGGTTGGCAGGATCCAAAACCATGGTCCATATCTTTTGCAATGCTTGGTTGTAATTACAGGTTTCAACCAGATTTCGAACTTGGTCCACAATTGATTTGCATAGTTCCCCGGGGAACAAAGGTTCATCTGAAATGCCTATATCTTTTAATTCGCCTTCATAATTTTTTCCTATCAATCCGACAACCCTGCTGTAAAGATTTCCCAGATTGTTCGCGAGATCGGAGTTGTAGATGTCAACAAAGCGTTGCAGGCTGAATTCCCCATCACCAGGGAAAGGGCACTCTCTGAGAAAATAATAACGGAAAGCCTCGGCGCTGAACTTGGTTATGATGTCCATGGGTTCAACTACATTACCAAGAGACTTGCTTATTTTCTGGACATCACCGGTTTCCTCGTTTTTCACATATACGAACCCATGGCCGAACACTTTTTTGGGTGGAGTTATACCCGCTGCAAAGCACATCGCAGGCCATAAGGCACAGTGAAATCGGGTTATATCCTTGCCTATCACATGTAAATCTGCCGGCCAAAAGTCATTGAATTTCTTCTCGTCCCGCCCATATCCCACCGCGGTGATGTAATTAAGCAGGGCATCAAACCATACATATAATGTGAATTCAGGGTCAAATGGAACAGGTATGCCCCAGGATTGCCCGGAGCGGGTTATATTGACATCTTTAAGCTCGGATTGAACCAATGCCAGGACCTCATTTCGCCTACTTTCAGGCTGGATGAAATCAGGATTTTTCTCATAAAAATCTAGGAGTTGGTCGCGAAACTTGGAAAGCGCGAAGTAATAGCAAGGCTCCATTCGCTTGACAGCGGGGGTCTTGTGGCTTGGGCAGATTTTTTTTTCATCGAGTTCTTTTTCCGTCTTGAAAGCCTCGCACCCGTCGCAGTACCACCCTTCGTATCCGCCTTTGTAAATGTATCCGTTGTCAAAAACTTTTTGTGTGAATGCCTTGCAGCAGTCGTGGTGCCTGGTTTCGCTGGTTTGGATGAAATCATCAAAGCTGATGTCCAAAGCCCGCCAAACCTCCTTGAATTGTTTTGCCATTTCATCGCAATAAACCTTGGTATCCAAATTAAGTTCGGCGGCTCTACGGGCAACTTTGATGGTGTTTTCATCGTTTCCCATAAGAAAGCAAACATTTTTTCCATGCATGCGCTGGAAGCGGGCTTGGACATCAGCGCCAATTTTTTCAAAAGCGGTGCCGATATGAGGCCTGCTGTTTGGGTAATCAATGGCTGTAGTTATGAAAAAGTTATGTTCCGAAGGCATAAGAAACCCTTGGTTCAGGAAAACAGGAAGTCTCAAGGGATAATTCTAGTAAAAGCGAGGTTTAAATGCATAAACATACGAGGGAAAGTGTGGAAGCGAGGAAAAAATAAAAAAACATTGACGGAGGAGTTAAAGAGCACTAAATTTGTTTTAGATTGATATTGAGACTTAGTATCAATAAAATTATGTTTGCCTGAGGAGCTTTCTTAATGATTTCCCGAAAATCGCTTCCCTCCAATAATGCTTTCACTCTTATTGAACTTCTGGTGGTTATTGCAATTATTGCAATTTTGATCGGTTTATTGCTTCCCGCGGTTCAAAAAGTTCGCGAGGCTGCGGCAAGGCTTTCCTGTGCCAATAACCTCAAGCAAATTGGTCTCGCTTTGCACAATCATGAGTCCACTTTTCAATACTTCCCATCCGCCGGGGACTATCCGATTATTTCAGCTCCAAATATCAGGGCTTCAAAGTCATGGTCTGTTCATTCCAGGCTTCTTCCTTTCATTGAACAGGAAAACCTCCAAAGGCTAATTGATTTTACGAAGGCTTATGATGTTCAACCCAATGTTACCCAACAAAAAATCCCGATGTTTATTTGTCCAAGCGAGCCCAAGGCCATTCCCAGGCAGGATCCACCCTTGGTTCATTTTCCCGTTAATTATGGTGCCAGCATGGGTTCGTGGATGATTTTTAACCCATCAACAACCCAGGGAATTGGTGGAGATGCGGCTTTTTCGGTGAATCGTTTTGCTCGAATCAATGACATTATGGATGGCACAAGCCAAACCATTGCTTTTTCTGAAATTAAGGCATACACCCCTTATCTTCGTGATGGTGGAAACCCTGCAGCAGCCGGTACCCCGATGCCAGGTGCCTCTTCCCAAGTCGTAAATTATGGCGGATCATTCAAGCCAGATTCAGGGCATACAGAATGGGTTGATGCCCGGGTTCATCAAACAGGCTTTACATCCAATTTCACCCCTAACACTAAATTTGCATACACAAGTGGAGGTGTCGAATATGACATTGATTTCAACTCCATGAGAGAGGGGATCACTTCGACCTCCATCACTTTCGCAAGTGTCACGTCACGGAGTTATCACTCTGGGATAGTCAACGCGGTATTCATGGATGGCTCTGTGAAATCGATTCCCAACAGCATTGACCCGGTTGTTTGGCGGGCGATGGGAACTCGTGCTGGTGGGGAAGCAATCCAGAGCATCCCGTGATATTCTTCG
>SXGQ01090498.1_pt1 | contig 24903 bp, 30 predicted proteins | sample 3178371 | NCBI WGS metagenome assembly SXGQ01 (sample SAMN11356859, study PRJNA531348) | freshwater metagenome | isolation source: freshwater sample F1-20 | place: China: Fuxian Lake, Yuxi | collected 2017-12-25 | reverse complement strand
TCCATCCCCGCCTTCACCAAGGCTAGGTCCACCGTTCTCGTCACCGCTGGGTCTAGGCGAAGGGGGGCGGCGGATAGGTAGCGTGCAACAACCCTACGGGCGCTGGCGGTCATGTAGACTCCTCACCCTTGCGGGCCGATAGGAAACCTACCCTATGGAAACCATCGTTCGCATCTACCTCGACACCGAGACCACCGGGCTCGACCCCACCGTCAACGAGGTGATCGAGGTCGCCATCGTGCGCGAAGAGGTCGAGTACCCGTACACGGGGCCGGGGAAGATCACTCTCATGTGGTCACGGAAGGTCGCCCCGCAGCACATCGAGACGGCTGAACCCGTCGCGTTGAAGGTCAACGGGTACACGCCCGAAGCGTGGGCGAACGCCCCACCCTTCAGCGCCATCGCCGGGGAACTGGTCGAGCACCTGAAGGGTGGAACGATCATCGGTCACAACCCGAAGTTCGACACGGGGTTCATCGCGGCAGAACTGAAGCGCGCGGGGGTGGACGCCCGGATTTCACACCGCACCATCGACACCACCACGGTGGCGTACATGGCGTGGGGGCTGGACGGGAACCTCAAGCTCTCGCTGGACAGCCTTCGAGATCATCTGGGCCTGTCGCGGGAGGGTGCCCACACGGCCCTGCAAGACGCCCTCGACTGCCGCGAGGTGTTCTACCGGGCGCTCGCTGCCCGGATGGAGTCCCCGGACTTCAGTCGCGGGGACGACTGACTTCAGTCACCGGGGCGGGTGACCATGAGCCCGTGCTTGTAGCCCGCCGCGATGAGGGCTTGCTGCGTGCCGCGACCGGGAATGCCGTCCGCCGGGGACAGGCCCAGACGGGTCTGGATGTCCTTCCAGAACTTCACGTCGTCGTTCGCGTCGAGGTTGAATCCCTTGTAGCCAGCCCGGAGCAGCGCGTCGAAGATGAAGTCGCCGGGGTCACCCGCGCCACGGTTGGACGTTTGATTCCTGTGTCCGTACACGCCCACCACCTGCTTCGCCGTCTCGGAGTTGGCGATGCGCTTGATGACGCCCTTCACGGGCTTCCCGTCCATCGTCATCGGCACCTGTCGCTGGATCGGATGCCCACGGTCCGCGAGCTCGCGGGTGAGGAGGTCGAGGAACTGCACGGCCACGGCGATCTGGCCTTCGTACAGGTCCCCGTTGTCCTCCTGCACGAGTTCGATCCCGAGGGTGAAGGGGTTGACCGACGTGGCTTGCCAAGTGAAGGACTTGATCGGGTCGTTGCTGACCACGATGGTCCCGTCCGTGTCGATGGTGTAGTCCCACGACACGTCGCGGGACGTGTTCGCTTGGTACTTGGCGTAGGACTCGGCGCGGGTGCTGGGCTTGGAAAGGCCGGGAAGTAGCTTCCCGACCTTCCCGTGGACCGTGTGCATCACGATGGCCCGGAGCCATTGAGTGCGGGGATTCACGTCCGTGGTCTTCGGAACCTTCGGATCGTCGAGCCACGAAACGGTTTCCAGACCCGGCGTGGCGATCTTCTCGCCGTCCAACACGATAGACATACAGGCACCTCTACAGGTGCCGCCGCTATAAGCGGGCTAGGCCGGGGCAAGGGTCTGTTTCTGTGCCCGCTGTTCGCGCGCTCGTTTCATGCCTTCCATTCTCTTCTTGACTAGCTCGGGGGATTGTTTCTTCCCCAGCCGGGCCATCCTCAGACGCTCCCGGTTCTCCGGGGAAATGTTCAGAGCAGCTTGACGGCATTTTTCGATCCCCTCGGGGGATCTGTTCTCTTTGAGGTGGGCGACACGATTTTTCTCGATGTGCTCTAGGGAGCATTTTCGTCCGAGAAGAGCTTTACGGATTTTGTCCCGCGTCTCTTGTGTGTGCTGCCTGCCACTGGATGCCGCACTCATTTTGGCACGGGTCTCGTCAGACATCTTCTTCCCAAGATGACCCAAACGGGATTTCTCGACGGCTTCTGGGGGCATCGGTTTTCCCAGCTTCGCGGCCCGAATCTTTTCTCGGGCCTCAGCAGACATGGTTTTCCCCAAGTGTGCCCGACGCATTTTGGCACGGGTCTCGGCGGATGGGATCACTCCTCCGGTTCCGCCCCCACCCGCACTGAGGTTGTACCCGTTGGGCACTCTAGTACTCAGTTTGCTGATCCAGTCCACCTCTTTGGCATCCAGATCGGTCTGGTTATCAGCAGTGTCCACCACCTGAAGATCAAAGTTCCCAGCACCGTACTTGGCGATGGCCCGTCCGAAAGGATAGGTCGAACGCTTCGCGTCCATTTGGTGCCCGAGCCATCTGGTCCTCAGCCTCGTGATGGTCTGCCCCACGTACTGCTTCTGGTTCACTCGGCAGGTTGCAACGTAGACCACACCGTAAGGATTGCCCATATCTACACCGTGTTGAGGGTCTGGCCTCTGGGGGCCAGAAATGTAGAGTACGGGATTCCCGTCAAAGGGTCAAGGTCTGAACCGCACATTGCATAACCCGAGGATGTGCCGGGGCTGACCAACCGCACACCCGCTGTGCCCGCTACCGTGGCCGTCCCGGTGATGGCGCGGAGGGAGGCGTCTGTCTGCCCGGTGATGGACACCCCACCCGTGCTGGCGGTGGCGGAGACGTTTCCGACTGCAACCGTGGCGGTGAGGCCGCTGGTGGAATCCACGTCTAGTTGGTTGGTAGCCGCACGGGCCCGGAACCGGCCAAGGTTGGTCTCGTAGGTGAGATTCCCTTGGCCGATGATGGTGGTGGAGTGGTCGCCCGTCGTCTCGAACACCTCCTCCCGGTTGCCGTACACCATGCGGTAACGGTCCACGGTGCCGCCGAGGTTCCCTGTGCCCGGGGTGCTGGCGATACGGACGGAGCGGGTAGGTCCGTTCGCGGGGTTGGCGTTCTCGGGGCCGCTGTAGTTGACCGTCTCGTTCCCGGTGATGACGACGCTGTGCGTCTGGGTGGAAAGGCTGACGTTCTGCCCGGAACGGATGCTGACTTGGTTCTGGGCGCTGATGTTCGCGTTGCCCGTGTTGGTGATGTTCACCGATTGCGAGGCGCTGATGTTCACCTGCGCGTCGGACTGAACTTGAACGCCCTGCGCCCCATCCACCACCACCGAGGGGGTGACGTTCCCGAGGGAGGGGGTTATGGCTTGGGCGGCGGAGTTGGCGTTGAGGGCCCCGCCACCTGAGATCACCACCGCACCCGTGGCGCTACCGAGGTTCAGCCCGACGTTCCCCGGACCCGTCGCCCCGTTGATGGCGATGCCGCCCGAGAGATTGAGGTTGAGTACACCGCCCACGGTGAGGGTGAGGTCCCTTTCCGTGGCGACTTCGGCGCTGATGGGCCCCCCAGCTAGGTACGCGCGAAAGCGCCCGTCCTTGGTGAAGCTGGTGAAGCTGGACGTGGTGACGCCGTTCGCGCCGGGGATGGGCGATACCAGCCGGAACAACGTAGCGGCGTGGTCCCCGAGGGGCGAGGTGAGGGCAGACACGACGCCGGGGGACACGTTCCCAGCGGGGTCCCGCACTTGAGTTTTCAAGGGCAACCCGTACAAGGGGCGACCCAATAGCGAGAAGGGGTCGTTGCCGACCACCGACCCCATCACCCACTCGATGAACGGTAGGCGTCCTTGCGCCGTAGGGTCACCCGTTGTAGGTGCTGCCGTGGGTAGGCGTTCGGCATCGAACCCATCGGTCTGTTCGGTGACGGGGAGGATGCCATCGCTGGTGTGGGTGACCTCCACCCGGTACTCGGTGAGGGACTCGACCGGGGCGACGTTCTCTTGATCCGTCCGCGCGATGGCGTTGTCCACCGACCCGTTCGGGCGAAGCCCGATGCGGTACATGGGCTTGCCGCCGTAGATGGTGTTGGAGACACCGCCGGGGAAGGAGTTGTCACTTCGGTAGCCCGTTGCGCTGATCAGCCCGCCCCACGGGAGGAACACGAAGGGGTCAAGGCGGGCGGGTATGAGGCCCCCAGACATGGCGAACATGGAGGAGGTGGCCCCCGGCTCACGCTCGAAGATGTGCCCCGGTGTCAGGTACCCCTCTGGAAAGGGCGCTGGGCCGAGCTCGTTTCGCGGTGTGTTGTCCCCGAGGGTCTGCGGGCTGTTGTCCCAGTACACCCCGTCGCTGAACAGCGTGCTGGGTAGCAACCGGGCTTCGCGATGGACCATGCCGGAGTACACACGGGCACCCGCCATCGCGTGGTACTGCTGGAGGGACCGGGTGATAAGGGCTTGGTCGCTGTCCCGAAGGCGAACCTCGTTCCCCCGGCGATTGGTGAGCAGCACCCCCTCGTCCAGCACGAGATCGCTCCCTTGCGACGAGCTTGCGAACACGTTGCCCGGTGCGAGGTGCCGCACCTTGAAGCGCACCCGGTCGAACGTGCCCGACGCGACGGCACGGGTTCCGGGCGTGTCCATGTTCTCCCCCCGCTCCATCGCTTGGTGCGGGATCCATTCGTGGCCCATCCATTGGGCGGCGGGAACCCACCCGAGGATGATGGGGGACTTGGCGCTAGCCGTGCCCGAGCTTTCCCTCACCCCCCACCCGACGTAGCACACGTCACCCCGTTCAGGGAGGGCACCAAAGAAGTGCCGTTTTCCGCCACCGGGGAGGGTGATGTCCACGCCCGTGTACTCGGACACTTGTGCTTCGCCCGTGAGGACCACGAGCGTGCATTTCATCTCCTCGTACTGGACCTCCTTCACCCGTGCGAGGCCCACGGCTAGCGCAGCCCAGTTGACGGACGGGTTCGACGCCGCAACGCTATTCATCGCCGCGCGCATCTGGTGGTCAGCAACCTTGGTCATGTTCGTACTCTACGGGATCGAAAGGGGGCGTAACGGTCTACGATGAACGACGAAGACGACAGGTTCGAGTTCGGCCCCCGTTGGAACGAGCTATCTTTCGGTGAAAAGGCCGACGTTCTCGCCCTTTTTGTTCTCCTTCCCTTCGTTCTCCTCCCCTTCATGTTCTACCTGACGAGCACCCCATGACCTACTACCACCTGAACGACGAGCAGCGGGCGTACCTTCAGGAAGTCGTCCGTGGGAAGGTCGTGGCAGACCTCGGATGCGGCGACGGTTCCCTAGCCGGTGCCATGGTGGGCATGGGCGCGAAGGCCGTCCACGCCGTGGACAAGGCACCCGCCCGTATCAGCCGCCCCGGTGTCGTGTTCCACCAGTCGTACTTCGACCGTTGGCAGCTACCCGAAGGGGTGCAGGTCGCCGTGGTCTCGTGGCCTCAGAACAGCGGGCTTCCCGGTATCCCGAAGCTGCTTCGGGGGATCCCCGACGTGGTGTACCTCGGCAAGAACACGGACGGGACAACGTGCGGGAGTAGGGCGATGTTCTCGGTTCTGTTACACCGCGACCCCGTGCGGTACGTTCCCGATTCGCGGAACGTGATGATCCACTACGGTAACGAACCCCGTCCGACCCTTGCGCTTCACCACGAGGAAATCGCCGCCATTACGCACGCCAGTATCTACCGATACGACCCCGGCACCGAGCGTAAGACGCGGGACGAATGGAGGACCCGATGAACGCCTACACCCTGCTGTTTCACCTCGCCGCGAAGACAGACCCCACGTTTTTGGGTGGCGATGCCTCCGACACACTGGTCACGATGGAGGCCAACAAGCTCCGTTGGAACGAGGTGCCCGACCCCTTCGGAGACAAGGTGTCCTTCGCCACGGGCTACGTCATGGGCCGCGAAGGTATGTCCCGAGATGCCAGCCTCGACCTAGGCGAGAACATGGACTACGACGTGGGGTACGAGGTGGGCCAGAGAGTCCTCCGGGACGGCATACGCCCCAGATGGGACCGCTACGGGGTCACCGTGAACTGACTACCCTGCCGCTGCCCGTAGGAACGCCTCGGGGTCGAACTTCAGTTCCGTCTTGCCCATGGCCAGAAGGTCATTGAGGTTCTTTTCCACCCTTCCCGTGGAGAGGAAGCGGAACAGCACCCCCGGATGGATGTAGTTCTCGATGGTGGTGGTGTCGCTCTCGTGGGATAGCGCGCTCTGGGAACGGGTGATGGCCCGCTGGAGGGTCGCCGTGACCTCTGCCACGATGGCGTTCTTGAGGGCGTCCTTCTTGAGCCTCTTGAGCTTCCGAAGGCGAGCATACAAGCCCTCTTGCTCCTCCACGATGGCGTTCAGCACCTCCTCCGTCGCCCGCAGCTTGCGGAAGTCCGTGGGGTTGATGCCGTCCATCTTGTTGCGGAAGTACCTGTCGAGGTCGTTGTAGTCGAAGGGCACGCCCTTCTTGGTCACGAAGATATACGGTGACCCAGACTTCAGGGCCTTCGTGACGTAATTCCTCAGCACCTTCACGATGGAGGCGTCGGACAGGCTGGCGGTGTTCACCCCGCCCTTCTTGCCGACAAATTCCAACTCCGCGAAGTTGTCCCGCACGAACTTGACGTGTCCGGGACCCAACGTCGCCGCGCCAAAGGTCTCGACGAACTCCTCGTTCCCGTCCTTCGTGACCACCTTGCCGTTGCCGATCTTGCCGGGGCGGATGCCCGTCTCCATGATGATCGACGTGACGATGGCCGATAGGCGGGTGACCTCGTCAGGGCTCTTGAGGTCCTTCTTCACCGAGCGGGCGATGCGGTTGTAGCTGGCGAGGATCTTCCGCATCTGCTTGGCCTTCAGGGCCAGCGTGAAGTACTCGTTGCGGAAGCGGTCCGTGATCTCGGTGATCTTCCCCGTGGGATCCGTCTTCACCACCACGGTCTTCGGAAGGTACTCCATCACCTCGGCGGGCAGCGCCTCGCGGATCGGGGCTTGAACCCCGTGCATGGTGATGGCTTGAAAGCTCACCAGCGCGTACTTCTCCACCACCACCACGGCATCGGACAGCTTCATCCGCCCCAGCGCGTAGTCCCGCAAGACGTAGGTGATCTTCGCCCGCCATGAAGAGGCAGACGGGTCCACGTCCTCCTTGCCGATCCATCGGTCGAGGTACTGCTGAACGTCCTCGTTCTCCTTGGCCAGCTTCACGAACGCCCGCCCACGGCGGTCAATGGACTGTTCGTCCTTCCCGGGGAACGCCGCCTTGGCCTCTTCTGCCATCGGGGCCACGGCGGCGGTGAGGGTGCGAAACGCCCTCACCGCCCCGGCTGCGTGCTTCACCCGTGCGGCTTCGTCCCGCGCGAAGGCGCGGGACTCAGGGGTCTCTGTGCGGGCGACGAGGTCCATGGCCGTTCAGCACTTGCTGATGATGTCGAGGACTTCCTCGTTGCCTTCGATCAAGTCCTCTTCGTGGGACGCCATGAAGTCCGAAGCCTTCTTCTTGACCGTGCCCGTGACATCCACGGCCACGTCCGGGGCGACTTCCGAGAGCAGCCCGCTGTAAGCGCACTTGCCCTTCTTGGCATTCGCCGTGAGGTAGCCCGCCACCTTCACGGGGTCCGCGCCCTTCCGGGCGAACAGATCCGCAGCGATCACGCCCGCTTCGTGGTGCAGGGCGCTGCAAGCATCGAGGCCCAGCTTGGCGGTCTTCTCGCTGAAGCCGTACAGGCCGTTGCCCGACTTGCCAGCGGTCTTGCCCTTCTTGGCAAGCGCCGCCATCGGGCCGATGTCTTCCATCGCCTTGAGCAGCATCGAGGCGGTCTTGCTGCCAGCCTTCGCAGCGTGCTTCTGGAGGAACGCGGGCGAACCCTCGTCCTTCGCGTACAGCGCCTTGGCGATACGGCTAGCGGCCTTCTGGAGCTTGCCCACGCCCGCCGTACACGCGCTCTCGGTGCCCTTCGTGAAGCCCCACTTGCCGCCCGCGCCCTTCGCAGCGGCAGTCTTGCCCCGCAGAGCCTTGGCGTAGTGGGCCTCTACCATCTTCTTGGCATCTGCCGAGGGGTCTTCCGCGTACGGGTCTTGCCCCGAGAAGCCCACCGGGGTGTTGTCGAGCCGGATCTCGTAGTTCCTCCCCTCTGGGTGAATCCAGTAGGTACCGACAGCGGTCTCGGCATACTGGGCTCCCAGCACTCGGTTCACCTTCCACACCAGCTTCGGGGCGGCGGTGCGGTTGAAGAACAGGTCGAAGGGCACCGTGCCGTCGTCGTCGCGGTGGAGCGTCGATTCGAGGTCAGCGGTCTTGAACTCGTCCGCGTGCTCCTCGTTCTGACGCTCCCACTCGGCGGCGTCCTCTTCCGTCATGTTCTCGGTGGGGTCGGCGGGCTTGCCCTTCTCGAACTTGGTCGTCTTCAGCATATCCGCGAAGGCGTCCATCGCGAGAAGTGGGCTGCGGCCAGCCTTCTTGCCCATCTCCTCGCGCACCTTCACCACCGACGCGGGCGGGTTCTCGTTCATCTCCTTGAACTCGGGACCGACCACCTCGGCCACCTCATCCACGGTCATGGACTTGCCAGCCGGGAACTTCGCCGTGCGCCCCGGGAAGTAGTCCTCCGCGTCCTGCTTGCAGTGGTCGCTACCGGGGTTCTTGTACTTGCAGTAGATCGACCAAGCGGTCGCCCACGCCTGACCCTCGGAATAGTCTGGGTTCTTCTTCTTGATGTCCTCGACGTACCGCTCCACGTCGTCCGGGAGGTTCACGGCGTACTTGAGGATGCTGGCGTAGTCGGCGGTCTTCATGGATGCAGTCACTCCGTAGTCACGGCGGGTCATCAGGGGTTGGGTGAGGCTTCCGGCCTCTCGTTCGACGTGCTTGCTCTGCCCCCGGTCGTACCGGGACTTGTCCTTGTGATATCCCGCGCCGAGGCCCGCGCCGGGAAGGCCCGCACGGCCCTCTTCTTTGCGGAGATCCCACTGGGCCTTGCCCATGGCCTTCGCAGCGTCGGACTTATCCGTGCGGCGCGCGGGTCCGCGCTCAAGGAACCGAGCCATGCTCTTGTCCTTGAGCGACCGGCGCTCCTTTTTGCCTGCCATGATGCCCTCCTCGGATTCCCCGGTTTTGTCGAACAGACGGCCCACCCAAGACTTCACCTTGGGGGCTTCTTCCTCCTCCTTCAACTTCCTCCAGCTAGGGGGGGCCGGGTGAGAAGGGCTGCGAGAAGGGGGTGCCTGCTTCTCGCGGCGTAGGCGGTCCATCTCTCGGGCGACGCCTTGAAAGAAAATCGCCTCTTTGCCGCTGGCCATGACCTGACGACCGTCCGCCGTGACCTCGCGCTCAATCGCCATCGCGGGGCGGCGAACGATGAGGTTGTCCCCCACGGCTTCAGCCCACTTCTTGTAAAACTCCGACTTGGGGACGATTCGCACCGTCTCGCTGGGGTCGGGGATGTTGGGGTCCATGACGTGGACGTTGTGCTCTTCGTCCACATGGAACACGCACGAGGCATGACTCCACGGACGCCCCTCGGGGTTCCAAGCGATGATGACGGGGGTGCCCGCGTCGGTCCACGCCTTCAGTTGGGTGATGGTGGACGGCACGACGAGGGTTCCGCGAAGTCCGAAGTATTGGACCGTCGCCAGCATGGCTTCCCACGTCGCCCCGCCCATCGGGCTGGCTCCGAGAACCTTGTTGACCCCGGCCTCGGTCATGTCCTTGCCGTGGGCCTTCAGGGCCGAGGCGATGGAAGCGGCACAACACGAGAACTGGGTCTCTTGCCGAAGCAGGGCTACGTTGGCTTTGGCGTTCTTGGGGAGCATCGCAAGGCGGCGGGATATAGGGCGGGAAACGCAGGGCTACGCGAACAGCGGCTCGTCGCAGTGGGTCTGAACCAGCGCCTGCAACGCCATGCTCATCGCGCAACTCATGCACGAAAATTGGGTCCGCTGCCGGATGGGAGTGACGTTAGCTTTGGCTGTCTTGGTAGGCATCACAGGTGCCGTGGGTATAGGATGGTCAGTGGGGGGTCAGGGGAATTTCCCCCCCGACCCCCACTGACTCCATGTCACGGAGCCCGGACTACAGGAGGGGGATCAGGTCTTGGGCTCGACGTAGGTCACAACGACGCGACCCTGTCCGCCGGGGCTCGGGGAACCCGTGAAGGTGAGTTGCACGGCGAGTGCGGCTGCCCCCCAGTCTGCGTTCGTCGAGGTACCCTCTACGATGTTCAGACCTGCTGTGGTGAGATCGTTGTCCGTCGTCGCCTGGAGGAGCGCCGCCGCGCTGCTGTGCCCGACAGCCACCGTGCCCGCATTAAATGCCGCCCCGTTGAACACCTGAACACGAGTGTTCAGAATGATAGCATCCGCGGGAATCGTAGCCGTGGAGCTCTTGGTTACACCAGCGAAATCCGCATCGGAGAACTCGACCATGATGCTCTGCGCAATGCCAGAGTCCCCCGTGAGGAGGGGGGTGAACGAGCCTGAGAACCAAGCTTGAACGCCGGGGTCAACCGTGAGGGTGCCCGTGTTCAGAGCAGTGGTGACAGAGACCACCATTCCGTCGGTGGCGGGGATTCGAGTGACGGTGCCCGTGCTGGTCCCGTTGTCGAAAGCGAGATCGCCTGCGGTGTATGCACCGCCCGTTGACGTACAGAGAAGGTACTGAACCGTTCCACTGTTCGCGGGCGGGCTGGTGCCGTTGAACTCGTCACCGACGATGAACGCCTTTTGGAGCATCGACGCGGTGACGAGCGCGTTGTCACCCCAAGTGGTCGGGGTGCCCGCGTTCAGCGGGGCGTAAGTCGCATCCGAAGAATCGCGGATGGCGAGGGTACCGCTGGAGTTCTTGATGTACGGACCCGACGCACCGAGGTAGTACCCGTTGGTGCGGAAGGATGTGTAGGCAGAATCGGCGGCGTTGCGCGCCTCGATGTCGCCAGAGTTGTTCTTGACCTTGGGGCCGCCGATTCCGATTTGGAAGGTGCTGCCGATGATGCCCGCGATCTTTTGGAAGATGTTCGCCATGTCCCGCGTCTCCTGTGGTGGACTTTAGCTCACGAGGGTGAAAAGCAGGGTCCCCGTACCCACGGTTGACCCGGACGACGTGATCGTGAGGACAAGGTCGTCGCCCACGAGGAACTTGTGAACCTCACCCGACTCGTACTGACCCGGCGAGGTGAGGTCTACCTCTAGGGGGGTCAATAGAAGGGAAGGCGAAGTTGCCGTGCCGAATTCCACGGTGGGCGCGCTTCCATCCCAAGCCGTTCCCGTCACGATCACCGCCCGGTCGAGGTACTGCCCCGCCGTGACCGTCCCAACGGTGAGGGGGGAGGTCGTGGTGGTGTCGAACTCGACCACCACGGTGTTGGTGTTCCCCCCACCGCCGCCGCCCGTGCCGAGGTTCAGCCACCCATAGCCGCCACCGTTGAAGTAGCAGATGGAAAGTTGGCTACCCGAGGGCTGGTCCGTCGCCCAGTACAGGACGCCTGCCAGCGTGGGGCCGGGAAGCGGACGAGCAGACAACAGCCCCGCCTTGGCCGCGTCCAACCACTCCGGGTGAACCACCCCGGCCCGGTACACCTGCCCGACCGAACCGAAGGGAACCCGCTCTGCGGTCGTCAACCCCCGGTACAGGGTGTCGCCCTGTGCCGTGAGGACCGCTTGCGGGATTGCCCCGATGGCCGCAGGGGTGACCCCTTCCCACGTCCCGTCGCCCTTCAGGTACGCCGTGCGGGAAGCGGGCTGGGCCGTGGGGACCAACCCCGGCGTGCCCGCCACCGTGGGGGTCGCACCCGTGAACGTACGACCAATCGCCGCTTGGGAGAGATTCGTCCCGTTGACGAACTGGACGAGGACCTTCCCGGTGGTGATGAGGGCATTGAGGCTCCCGTACTCCAGCGAGCTCTGAACCTCACTGGTGTACAGGAGCTCGCGGGACTCCCCCACCGCCAGAATGGGCTGGTCGGGAAGGTCGGGAAACGACTGCGCCGTCGAGGAGTTGTTCGTTACTCGTAGGGTAAGTCCGCGCATCTGAACCTTCTCGGGGGATAGAACGGGTAGTGCTGAAGCCCCTTTCCCAATCGGGAGGGGCGAAAATCAACGCGGCTTCAATACGGCTTTTCCGGGTAGCCGTACCGGGGGTGGGAGTTTATTAGGCGGTTCTGGGCGGGCGAGCACGACCTCGGTGAGCATCACCTCGCACGCCACGGACACCGCCGCCCGAAGCGACCCCAGCACCACCCCCAGCGGATCCACCACGGCAGGGGGCTTCCAGAAGTCCGTCACCACCCCCCGCACCGGGCACCACCCCGTCCACGGGTCTGCCCAGACGGACATAGAGGGAAGGGAATCGAAGGACACCCCCGCACGGGCGCATAGCACCCGCAACGGTTCCTCCAAGGCACGGGCAAGCACCCGCCCGCCAAGGGAACCCCGTAGGTCCGGGTGCATCGAGGCGAAGTGAAAGGCCCGCCCCGCCCCCGGCACCACCCCGGAGGTGAGGGTTTCCCGCACGGCGTGGAGGGCATCCTCGGTACGGGACCGGCGCTCCACCGCCTCGACGTTCGTGTACCCGCCGACCTTGAGGATGCACAGCCCCCCGTCCATCGCCGCCGCCCGCGCTCGGTACCTGTCCCGGTCGAAGTCCGACGAGGTGTTGTTCGCGCGGCGAATGAGCTCCCCCACCCGTACCCCGATACGGTCTTCCGAGTCGGGGTACGAAAGAATCTCCGTGCGGTGCTTCCCCACGGTGATCTTCCGGGCGCTGCCCAACCACTCGGCTTTGAAGTTCCGCACGTCGTCCCCCGCGAGGGGGTCCACCATGAGGCAGTTCGCGACCGCCGCTACGTCTTCCAACCAGTCGCGGGTTTCGTACAGGGAGGGGCTGGAGTAGGTGACGGCGATGCAAGGGAGCACCCCCTTGGCGTCGTTCATCACCATCGTCGCTAGGGCATCCCCCGCCAGCTTCGGGCAGAACAGCACGAGCCCCCGCCCCGGCCATTGGGAGGATTCCTCCATCAGCGTCCGCACGTCCTCGAAGGAGAACAACGGGTGGTTCACCACCGCCACTATCGGCCCCTCGAACACCCGGTCCACCCCGTCCCCACGGCCCATTGCGTGCGCCGCCCACCCCACGTCCAGCACCAAGCCGTCCCGGTAATCGGCCTCGATGCCCACACCGTCACCGGGCTGGATCAGCACCGTGCCCGTTTCCCCCACGCGCAGCACGGCGGGGACCACGGCTTCCACCACCGTGTCGTCACCATGGGAGGACATCTCGGCCACCCGGCGCAGCACCCCCTCGTCGGGCTCCCGGGCGATGTCGGTGATAAGGCTTTCGACGGAGGGGAGGTACGACCGTAGTTCCTGAACGAGTAGCCTCGGGTTCCACGTCCGGGGCGAGTAATGGTCCAAGGCCTCACGCACAAGGGCGTTCGCCAGTAGGATCGTTGTGCTCGTCCCGTCCCCCGCGCTACCATCCACCACGGAGGTCGCAGAACGAACCAGAGACACACCGAGCCTTTCGTACCCCTGAAACCGAGTCTCACGCGCCAACGACGACCCATCGGTCGTCACCAACGCTCTTCCTTTTTTCACCACCGCCACCTTCGCCCCGTGTGGGCCATAGGTGACGGACACCAGCTTTGCCAGTTCCGACATACCGCGCGTGAGGGTCACCAACGCGCGCTTGCCTTCGATAACCTTCATCACCGGGATTTTACCGATGGGTGGGGGATCAGGGCAGGTGCAAGAAGGGCAACCCCCATGATGACTGAGACCATCGTATCCATTTGGCTTGCCGTAATGCTCACCTTCGCACGACGCGAACCCCGCGAACGGCTGGAAACCGTCGCCCGCACCGTCGTGACGGCCACCACGGATCCGCAAGAGCAAGCCCTGCTGCTCACGGTGTCCCTGTACGAGACGGGCTTCGGGAGGAGGGGCATCCCCTTCGGGATCTCCTCCGTCAACCGCCGCAGCCACCTCACGATGCTGGACGATGCGAACGCATCGCTACGCATCCTGCGCCGCGCCCGCGCCATGTGCAGGCAAGTGCCCATGCTTCTGGGCTTGTACCACCACGGCAACGGGTGCCGACCCGACCTGTACTCATTGCACGAGGCAAACACCGTCCGCCGCATGATCTCCCTGTACAACCGAAACGTCGCCGCCCATGGGCTACCCACGGTGCCCGTGGTCGTCTATGCCCAAGGGAGCCGCCGCCGCTACGAGTGACACCCCCCGTACAGTAACCCGTGCCCAAGGGTATCCATAAGCGCGGGTTCTTCGAGCGGTCATTCCGAACCTACGAGGCGTTCGCCGCGAACGACCGAGGGCTGGGGCACGAGTTCTGGCTGTTCCATGGCATCAACTACCTGTCCGACAACCCCTTCCCCGGCATCTACCGGGGGGATCAAATCTACCGGGGCATGATCTTCACGCACATCATGGAAAGCCACCTCGATGCCAACGGGGTGCTTTCCGAGCGTGGGAGACAATGCCTCGTGTGGGCCTCGACCCTCTCGCAAGAGCTCTTCCGGGCGGCGACCTACATCAAGACCTTCGCCCGCAAGTACCGACGCGACCCGCTGCAACCCGACGACCCCTACGTCGAGATGGCCGTCGTGGCGATGGCCGAGGTAATGGAAAATGTCACGAAGGGGTGGGGGCAACCCACGGCCCCCACCCCCCGTGACTATTACCTAGACCCAGTGTACTACGACCGGGAGATGCGCCGCGTCCGATGGGCCGTACTGGAGTGCGACCCACGTACCCGCAATGGGTGGGAGTTCTGGGCAGAGCAGCACAGGAAGACCATCGACCGCTACGGTTTGCCCCAAGGCGTTCAACCGTTCCGGCTGGAGTACCGGGAACGGAACGACCGGGGATACTTGAGAAACACAGGCAGGATCGAAGAGAAGCGAAAGACCGCGAAGGGCTAGAAGCTCTTGCGAACTTCCGAACGGGTGGGCGCGGCCTTCGTCAATTCCACCCAACGCTTCACGAGGTCTTCGTCTACCTTGGACAGAAGCTCGGAATTTTTCATCACCCAGCGTTCGTCCCGCCCCGACATCAGGTACGAGTTCAACAGCAAGTCGCGGGCACCGACCGAGATTGCCAGCGTCGGCGTCTCCCCATACCCAACGGGCGGGTAGAAGAAGTCACCGGCTTTGCCGTAACGGCTACCCTTCGGACGCATCCCTGCGGCCATCAACCATCCGATCACCTGCTCGCGCTTCTCTGCGAGGCTCACGGAAGGTGCCCGCTTCGCCGTGCCTGAAGCCTTCGGCGGGTTGCGGAGGACATCTTTGATGTCCCCGTAGTGGGCCTTCACATCCGCTTCGGTGCGGGCGTCGGCTAGCGTGGGGGCTTTTTCGAGGATGGCTTCGAGCAGCGCCCGCGAGTCCATCTGCGTCTTCGGACGGGCAATCGCTAGCCCCAGCGGCGCGAAAGTGATCGTCCACCCAGAACCGCCAAGGCTCTTGTGGATCGCCCACGGCCCGTACACGTCCGCGAGGACTTCCTCGGACTTTCCGCCGGAAAGGGCAAGGTTGATCTTCTGCTTTGAGTACGAAACCGCCGCCGTACGGCTCGCGATGCGGGAGCGAAGCTGCTGACGGACCTTGATCTGCTCGTGGGTGGGGCTGAACACCACCTTGAGGCCAGCCTTGCCAGACGTAGGCGAGGTGATCGGGGTGATCTTCACCTTCACCTTGCGAGCCATATCTGCCTGCTCGCCCGAGATGGTCAGAGCGATCTCGGCGTTGGGCGTGTCGTTGCCTTGGAAGTACTCCAAGTCCATCGCGTACTGCTCCCCGTAATCGTCCGCGATGCGTTGTTCAAGTGCCTTCTCGACCGCAGCGAGTCCCGCCGCCGTGAACACTTTGTTCTGGTCGAGGACGTAGGCCACTCCACCCTTCGCCGCGTCGAACAGCGGTGCCATGTACTTGGCTACGTCGTAGGGGACCATCTTGCCCGAGGTGCCCCACGTCAACGGGACGGCCATCGCGTTCCCCTCGTACACGGGCTTGTAGCCCTTGGGCTGCTGGATTGCCGCGAGGCGGTCCGCCGCCGTGCGACCCTCGTCACCGTAGGCAGCGGTCTTCGCGCTCGCCGCCTTGGGGCGGTTGCGCTGACGGAGCAGGTACAGCGCCGTCTCGTGAGCGTTCGCCGTCGCCATGAGGAAGTCGTCGAGGCCGAGGGACATCTCCCCGCTGGCCTTGAGCTCGTCGTAGGCGATCTTGAGCGCCCGCTGGAGGTGCTCTTCCATGAGCAGGGCGCACTGGTAGGGGTTGTCCCCCACGCCCGACGCCGCGTGGTTGGCGACGAACTTGTGCGTGTCCGAGAGGAGCGACAGGTTGTGAATCGCCCCCGGCCCATAGATCCCGACGATCTTCTCGGCCAGCGTGTCGATCTCTTCCCCCACGGCCTCGTAGAGGCGCTGGAAGAGCAGGTGGTCCTGATACGAACTTTCCCCTCTCACTTTCCAATGTGCCGTTTGGTGGCTCCACTGAAGAGCTCGGAGGATCGCCAAGAGTTGCAGCAGGAGGCTCATGGTTGATAGGTTCCTTCAGAGCTTGCGGATGTACTTCGCGTGAATGCGGTCGATCTCCTCGTCCGAGGCGTCTTCCAGCACTACGGTGTTGTGACCCTCGACGGCGATCAGAACTGTGTGTTTCCCGCCACGGACCATCCCATCACCGATCCCCTTGAACTTCTTGAAGATCTCGGCAACCTTCTTCTTTCGGTCCGCAGGGGGCATCGCCGCTTCCTTCAAGAGAGGGAGAAGGTGGGGGCGGAACTCTGGGCGCTGGTGCGCGAGCCGGATGATCTTGGAACGAAGAGTGCCCATGTGTTGGGTCCTTCAGCGTAGGACGGACTTGATGTAGTCGAACCACACGTCGTCCCGCGCCCACTGGGTTGCTTGGTTGTCGATGGCGTCGAGGTCAACGCCCTGCGCCCGGACGTAGGCGTCCACGGCGTCGAGGTTGAGGAGCTTCTCGTAGAGCTTGCCCGTGACGTAGGACTTCATCTGCCGCTCGACGGGAAATCCACCGGGGTCTGCCTTGAAGCCCAACGGGGTCGCACCCCGCTCTACGTCCCGAACGGCCCGGTCCATCGCGGGGCGGACCTTCGTGTCGAAGTACCCTCGCACGAGGGCGTCCACGTCACGCTGGGCGTTGGTCTTGGTCTCCCCGACCCACTGCTCCAGCGCACGGGTGTGGGCATCCTCTTGGGCGCGCATCGCCGTCTCGATGGCCCGGAACTGGGCACCCGACACACGGTTGAGCTCGCCCTTCTTGTCGAGCTTCACGAGGAGGGCGGTCTGGGACTTGGCCGACCCATACTCCTTCTCGTTGCCGTCCGACACCCGCCACATGGCCAGAACTTGATGGTCCGTGTCGTAGGCCCAGAGGTACTTCCACGGGTCGTCGGGTCGAACGTGGATGATGCGAGCCCCTTCCTCGGCCTCCTCGGGGAGCTCCATGAGGTCACCCATCAGCCCGCCAGAATGGGTGGACAGGACGTACTTGTCGCCCGCGAGGGTCACCGTGTGCGGGTTGCGCGGCGCGCGGCCCACGAACGGGATCACGTCTCCCGCCGACTTGAGCAGGGGCAACAGGTGCGGACGGAGACCGGGTTGCTGGTGGGCCAGACGAATGAGGGACGACCGAAGGGACGGCATACCCCCTTCAAGTGAATAGAACCGCTAGCGTAGCTTGGCTACGGCTCGGGAGTAGTCCCAAGTGAGCTCCTCGCCCGCCACCACGGGTCGAAGGGTGCGGAACTCGATGGCCGAGATCCCGAACCGAAGAACGCACTGGACGTTGGGCTCGCGCCCGGTGGTGTCGAAGCGGTCGAGGTTGTAGAGCAGTCCCTCGCCCGAGATGATGCACCGTTTCCCTTGGGTCCAAGGGAACAGGTAACGATTCACCGTGGGCATGGAGAGGGATTGCAGGGACTCCTCCTCCGTCAACGGCATCACCCAACACCGTTCCACGGTCACCCCACGGTCGATGTCCTCCCGCGCGAACACCCCCCGACCACGATCCCGGCTGATCCACCGGGAAACGATGGGCCAACCGCCCGCAGGGACGGGCGAAGCCGCCTTCAAGCAATCGGGGCAGACGAACGCCGACTTCGATTGCCAATCGTTCGTAGGCGGGGCCAACTTCAGACCGCAATCGGGGCAGACGAAAGGCGTCGTCATAGCTTCTTTCCCAAGACGTGTAATGCCTTGGCTTGCTGGGGGTCGAGCTTGCGACCGTGAGTGATGGCATCACGAAGCATCTGGTACTGAAGGCGATCCTCGGGGGTGAGGGAAGCCAGACGCTTACCGATGCGATCCAACCACCGCTCGGCCTTCTCGTTCGAGAACTTGATTTCAGGCATCGACCTACCGCTGAAGCTCCTTCAACAAGGCCACCGTACCGACGCGCACTTCCCCCCGTTGTACCGACCGACGAAGGTACAGGGCGGTGATGGCATCGCTGCCCCGGTAGAAGTGCCCGACGCACCCGGACACGAGGGTGGCTTGATTCGTCGCCCGGACGAACACCTCACCCAACGCAAAGCGCAAGTGCTGGTGGTAGTCCTCGGGGTGGACTATCGCCACGGCGGCATCGGGAACAGAACTGAGTAGGTTCAGCAGGGCGGTTGCCAACGGATTCATCCCCCGCGCACGGGGATAGATACCCTAGCGGTGCGCTAGGCAACGGTCCTTCAACCGCGCGAGGGCACCCCCGGGCAACGGATGGCTGACCGCATACAAGCGGGTATTGGAAGAACGAGTGCGGGCAAAGGCCACCCAGTTGCCCCCCTCCCACTCCAGTACCACTCGGAACTGCTCGGGCGCAGCGCCGGGGAAGTCACGGGCGACGAGGGAGGCTACCTCCCGGCACACGGCGTCGAAGTCTTCGCCCAGCACGGCCCCTCATTCACTGTCGTCGAACCCGAAGTAGTCCTGCACGTCGGACCACACCCGCTCGCTCTCGGGCGTGATCTCGTACCCCTCGGGGTACTCGTAAGCGCCGCTGTAGACGTACAGGGACTCTAGACGACGGTGCATCTCCACCGCCCGTTCAAGGGAGTCGATCACCGACGACAGGGCATCGGGGTGGCTCCTCTCCGGGTAGCCAAGAAGCTCGTACCTACGGGACGGGAGGTGTCCCGCCACGCGCTGCAAAAGCACCTCGGCCCCCCGCAACCGTTCGAGGTCCGACAGCACACCGTTCACCCGTTCGATCACGTCATCCACGGTTCTTCTCCAGTTCACGAAGCGCACGCGCCCGTTCATCCCCCGGCGGAAGATACACGCGGGGGAACCTACGAACGCACGGGTCGCACACGAACCCCGGACGGCACTCCCGGCACGGGGCCATCACAGGTCCCCGAAAGCCTTTGCGAGTTCGCGTTCCATGCCCTCGTTGATACGGCGGGCGATCTCTTGGAGCGCGCGAAGGGCTTTCGTGTGTTGTTCTGCCGCCGCCCGCTCGGAGCTCTGGTCTTGGGTGGGGGTCATGCGGAGGGTCTCCTCGGACCACCACCACTCACGAATCGCATCCCGCATCCCCCGCGCCCCCTCGACCACCCCCGCCGCCCTCTCCGCGAGGTCGTGGTGGCTGTGTGACGCCAACGATGGGGGATTGCCCCGAAGGGCGTTGGCCACGCCCGTGAGGATCGTGCTCTGTCGATCTACGAGCGCGTGCAACTCATCGAGCTCCGCGCACTGGGCCAGAATCTTGTCGTTCTGACTGACAAGGGTCTTGTCCATCGCAGACAGCCGTTCTTGCAGCGAGATGCACACCAACAGGACGTTCTTCAGTTCCTCGTGCATGGGGTCTTTCACAGTTCGATCTCCTTCTGACGGTCGAGCTCCCGGTCGATGGCGTTCCGCACCAGTTCCCAGTCTTCACGGTGCAGGAGGCCACAGGAGGCCAGCATCGGGAAGCCGTTGATTGCACGCTGCCCGATGGCGTCTTTGTGGTAGCCGTAGATCACGCCCAGATCCGCCTTGAGCTTGTCGAAGTAGGCGGTGCGGCCCGCTTCCCAAGCCTCCCGCTCGGAACGGAGCTTCTCGCACTCGTCCCGCCACGCCTTCACGGCATCCCTCCACTCGGACATCACCGCACGGTGCTCGGCCAAGTTCTCCCGGTACTCGGTGAGGGCTACCTCGTGGGCGGCGTCTGCTGCCTTCTCCGCAACCATAATAACATCCCACAAAACATCCTCCGCACGGCCAAGGGCCGCACGGGCAGCGTGTACGTCCTCGGGGGTGGCCTCGTCCCACCGGGCGCGGAACTCGGCGTCCCGCAACGCCTCACGGGCCTCGGCCACCGCTGCTTCCAGCGTGGGGCGCACCGCTTCCACGTCGGGCTCCGGGCGCTTCGGGCGGGAGAACCCCCGCACGGGCTTCACGGGCTCGGCGGGGAGCGAGGGCTCTTCCACCGGGTAGGAGAGAGCCCCCAACGCGAGGGGCATGAAGACCATGCTGACGAGGTTGGCGGGCACCTGTGCGGAGAACAGCACCCCGTTCGCGATGAAGTCACGAACCAGTTGTTTGAGAGCTTCTTTGCTCTGGCGCGGAATGTCCATGAGAGTCCTTACGCCCGTGGACGAGGTGAAACGCCCGCCGCAGCTTCCCCACGGCCCCGGCTTCGATCTGCTGGACGCGCTGGCGGGTGCAACCCCACCGTTCAGCGAAGTCGTCCTGTGTGGTGTCCCCCGGGGACAAGATGCGACCGAGGCAAAGCTCCCGCTCCCGCACGGTCATCCACGCCAAGGCTTTCCGCACCACACGGTCCGCATCCCACCCCTGCTCCATGTCCCGGTACGGGAGGCCGGAAGTTTCATCCGGGACCTTCTCCACCAAGGGGATCTTCGCGCTAGGGGCATCCTCCCCCTCGCGGTGATCCCACGTCTCGTCCAAGGACAGGTCCTCGTGCAAGAGGACCTCAGCCACCACCCCGCAGTCGTGGTCCGTTGGGTGCGTCCAATTCCTGCTCTCTGACAGCAACGGACGCAACACCGCAGGGTCGAACGAGGGGTCAACCCCCTTCATGTACTTCCGAAGGGAACGGGAAAGGGACTGTTGGTTGCGACCCCCCACGGACCCCACCCTTCGGTACAAAGCGTACACGCCCGCTAGGTGGTTACGAATGAGCCTCACGGCCCACGTCGAGAACGTGGCCCCGTGCGAAGGGTCATAAGTACGGGCGGCAGCACACAACATCGCCAACGCCTCCTGCACCATGTCCTCGCGGGTGAGGTGCGAAGGGCACGGAGAGCTACGGGCGACCCCCACCGCCAACCCGTAATGCTCCATCGGGTTCACCCGGTACGGGCCTAGCTTGGAAGGGTCGTATGCGTAGTGGGTCACGGGCGCGACCGATGGAAGAACGAGAGCTCGTCTTCCGCCGCCTCCGCGCGTCGCCGTTGCGCCTCACGCTCCTCAACGGCCTCCTTCCAACGGTCGCAGTTGGACCCAGCCGCCTTGCGCCAAGAATCTCGTTGGTTCGTCATCGACTCAAGCTCCGCGCGCAACCGCTCGATCTCTGCTTCCAAGTCGAGGACTTCTCGGGGCGGCGACCCTTCAGGGCCGCACGCCTCGCCCCCGAACACCTCGACCAAGGTCAACGCCCGACGCTTCACGGCACCCATCACGCTCAACCTCCCGAAGAATTCCCCCTCGTTTGGTGGCCATGTGCTCATCCTTGGGGTGGGGCGCTCTAAGAGAGTCTCGACCCTGCCTCCTCGGTCTGTCAGCACCCCACGTCACTGGGGAGGGTGGCTTTCGGGTTGTGACCCTAGCCCTCGCGGGCGGTGTCCACCTAGACCGAGGCCGTCATTCACCGGCACCCCCACGGGTGACGCCATACGGGGCGGTGAGTGTTTCGAGACTCTCTTGGAGCGCCCCGGGTTCGTTACGCCCGGGGGCTAGGGGGTTGTCAGTAATCCTGAGCTTCCTTGAGGCTCTTCGTCATCGTGGGGGTCACCCCCTTGAATTCCTCCCCTTGTTACGCCCGCAATAGGTGGGGGTCTGGGAATGACAGTTGGGGCACAAGAACCGTAGGTTCTCTAGGCGGTCGTCCCAACCCACCCCGTTGATGTGATCGACGTGAAGGGTGAGCTCCTCGCCCCGCCAAATGGGCAACAGCCCGCACTTCGCACAGGCAGGGAGCTTCCCGCTCGCACGCATCGCACGGCGCAGTACCGCCCCGCCCGTGTCCGTCCCCTCGGGATGGAGGCACAGCACCTCGTCCAACGGCTTGGCAGGACGCCCACGCTTACGGGAGGTCAAAGGGACCCCCCCTCCTTCCAACCCATCGGCAGAACCTCCACCACCTTGCCGTACACGGTGGTGGTCCAACCGTTGTCATGCCCGTGGTTGTTCCCGATGAGAACACCCCGGTCCGCGTTCACCGCCTTCACCAAGTGCGTGTACACATTCCCACGCACCCGGCAGTAGGCGATGTCCCCCACGACGAGGTCGCCCCACCGACACGGGGCGATCCGAACAGGCTGGCGAGATTGAATGAGAGGGAGCATGGAGTTACCGGGCTCACGGGACACCACGGTCTCCCCACGCTGCAAGGCTTCGATCTTGTAGTTGGGTACTGACATGAAGGACGTTACGCCCGGTCAAACCACCTCCCGAAGCACCACGCCCCAGAACGGCGGAAGCCCCGCGTCCATCATCGCCGTGATGCGGGCGTCCATCGCCCGGACCGCACCTTCCCCCACCCCGTGAGTGTTACGGGAAGCCGCCACCTCCACGGGGCACCGCACCCGGACGACCTCCACCCCGTAGCCGTAGGCCATCGCCACGGAGACGTACGGGGCGAGCTCGACCAAGGTCGTGTTGGTGTTGTCCACCACCACGCACCCAGCACCCCCCTGTACCGCATCCACGAACGCACGGAGACACGCCCCGTGCGCCGCCCCCAGCTTCGCACCCTCGAAGCGGTACACCCCGTCCACCATGAAGTAGTGGTCGGCAGATACCACCACGGCACCCGGGTACTCACGGGACGCGAACGTGGACTTCCCGCTGCCAGAGACACCCACCAGAAGCACAGCCTTGTTCATCACCAGCACTCCCTTCACACGCACAGACGAAACCAAGGGGCCGTTACTGACACCACCCCGTAGGAAAGACCCCTTGTCCCTACGAAGGGGGTCGCCCGTGGGGAAACCCTTGCCGTAGGGGGGCCACCGTGGATCCGTGAGACACCGAGATCCGTGAGACACCAAGATCCGTGAGACACCGAGATCCGTGAGTCCGTGAGACACCCGGACACGGCGCGAAGCGCCCCGTCTGGGTCTGGCATACCGGGTTCCAAACCCGATTCCCTTCGGGGGGTGCCAAAATCGGTGCGGGTTCAATACGCCCATTTCGGCCTCCGACCACCCCGCCGCAAGTTTATTATGCGGTTCTGGCGGGGTGGGGGTCGGCCACCCCGTGGGTGGTGGGGGCACCGAAGAACATCCAAACGAGAAACGGGGACCCCGGCCACCCCACGGTGGCCGGGGTCCCTCGTGCTCACTCGTACTCGTAGCCCACGTCCGCGTCCGGGGGCTCCCACTGGGAGCCGTGGGAGTAGTGGCACCACGCCCGCACGGTTCGCACGGTGCCATCGGCGCACAGCACCCTCGCTCGCATCGAGGGTCGCATGGTGCTGGCCGTGAGCACCTCCAGCACGGTCACGGGGGCGGGGCACTCGCCCTCGCAGTCGTCCCCCCCGTGGCAGTCGGTGAGGAAGGCGAGGGCGCTCTCGGGCTGGCGGAAGTCCGCGTCGGCCCGTGCCGTGTGTTCCGCGTCCTCCGCGTACGCGGCCTCGAGCTCGGCGGTTTCCCGCTCGATCTCTGCGATCTCCTCGGGGCTCCACGGTAGCCCGTGAAGCTCCACGGTGTCCCATGCCGCCCGGTCCTCGTCCTCGAATCTGTACTTGTCGTCCATGGCATCCATCTCCTTGGGGCCACCGTGGCCCTCGGTCTTGCGTGCGTGTTGGGTTACTTGGTGATGTCGGTCACGCCGGGGAGGGTCTTGAGGCTCACCCGGGGGGTGTTCTCGACCAGCGTGGTGATGGTGCTGACGTGCGACTGCACGGAAGGCGGGAACGTAGCGATGAACGCGGGGTCGGCCTTGCGGAGGTTCAGCTTCACCTCGTACACGGCGTTGAACAGGTCCCCCAAGGCGGCGCGCTCGCCCTCCACGGTCAGGCCGGGGTTGAGCTTCAAGCTCGGGGCGGGGAGCACCACCTTGCACTGGGTCAGCCCTTCGCCGTCGAGGGTGACCGTGGCCTTGCCCGTGGCGGTGGCGAGGTTCCGCACCTCACGCTTGAAGGGTTCGAGGGCGGTCTCGCACCGCTCGATGAGGTCCCAGAGTGCCGCCGCTGCGGCGATCTTGGCCTGCACCGTGGCGGACGGGTCGTTGATGGTGGCGGTCTGGGAGGTGATGTCGATGGTGTTCATTGGGATGGTCCTTTCGTGGGGCCCTTCGTGGCCCTCGGTTGGCTGCACTGTGCAGCGGTGACCGTCGCGGGACTCGAACCCGCGTCCCCCCGCGCGTGCCTGACGATGTTGGCGTCGCGCGGGGGTGTCCAGTTGCGCCGTGTAGGAGGTTCACGGGCACGGTCGGAAGGGGGGCCGGGAACCCCCGAAGGGGCCCCGGCCCGGGCGGGTCACTTGGCGGGCACTTCCACGTCGAGGTGGATCACGCCCACCCCGGCCACGTAGCGCACCGCGTCACCCTTCACCACGGGGCGACCCGACACGGCGCACACCCCGTCGTGCGTGGCCTTCAGGCGCACGCCCGCAAGGGCCTCGGGCACCGCCGCGCGCGGTGCCTCCGGGGCGTTCGCCGCACCCACGGCGGCGTCCAGCTTCGCCACGCTGGGCTTCACGGCCTCGGGCGCGGCGGGCGTCTCGGTCGTGAGCTTCGCGGCGAGCAGGGCGAGGGTGCTGGCCTTCGCGTTGCGGCACCACCCCGCCAAGGGGCACTTGCCGCACTCGGCGCTCTTGGCAGACCACGCGCCGAAGCACTCCGTGGCCTCGATGGCCAGCGCGCGGATGCCCTCGTCCGCGAGCCACTCCGGCACGTCAACCGCCGGGGCGTTCGCCACC
>SXGQ01505776.1_pt1 | contig 24909 bp, 21 predicted proteins | sample 3178371 | NCBI WGS metagenome assembly SXGQ01 (sample SAMN11356859, study PRJNA531348) | freshwater metagenome | isolation source: freshwater sample F1-20 | place: China: Fuxian Lake, Yuxi | collected 2017-12-25 | reverse complement strand
CGCGCTGGCTGGAGGCGGGCGCGAGATGGGTCGGCGGCTGTTGCCGCACCACCCCCGACGACATCCGGAGCGTGCGGGCGGACGTCGACGCCTACCAAGCGCGACTGAACGACAGCTGACAGCCTGTTCCGCTGCGGCAACGGCGCCGCGCTGGCTGGTGGTTTCACCTTGGGAGGAGCCGCGTCGTTGAGCGGTCAGACACCCGCGAGCGACTAGGCACACCACTCGCCGCCCATGATCAAGGAAGGCAAGGATCAGATCGCCTACGGCGAGCGATCGTCTCACGTCACCTCGGTGCGCATCGCTCATGGCGGCCGGCCATCGCCCGACAACTGGGGGCTGACGTTTCACGTGGCGGCCCCGCTGCAGGACTCGGTCGGGGTGATCACGCCGTCCTCGCTCCACTACATGGGAACGACTCGTGGCTCATTCCTCCCGGACGTCGATCCGCGGGAGCACCGTCTCATGATTCACGGCCTGGTGGACCGTCCGCTGACGTTGACCATGGAGGACTTGAAGCGGCTGCCGTCCGTGACGCGCCTGCATTTCATCGAGTGCGCCGGCAACCGATCGTCGCGCCGGGCCAGGAACGTGCAAGAAACGCACGGCATGACCAGTTGCGCCGAATGGACCGGGGTGCTGCTGTCGACGCTGCTCAAGGAGTGCGGCCTGAAAAGCACGGCCAGCTGGTTCGTCGCCGAAGGCTCGGAGGAAGTGAAGGGCGCGTCGAGCATGCCGATTGCCAAGGCCATGGAAGACTGCTTTGTGGCCTACGGCATGAACGGCGAAGCCGTGCGGCCGCAGAACGGATTTCCGCTCCGGCTGATGGTCCCCGGCTTTGAAGGCATTTTTCACACCAAGTGGCTGCGGCGCATCAAGGTGGTGGACCGCTACTACATGAACTACAACGACTTCGGTCATCTCGATCAGGATGCGAAGGTGGCGGCGTTGGACTATCAGATCGGGCCCAAGTCCGTGATCACATTCCCGTCCGCCGGACAGCAGCTGCCCGGCCGCGGCTCCTACGAGATCAGCGGCCTCGCCTGGTCGGGCGGTGGCGCCATCAAGCTGGTGGAAGTGTCGACCGACGGTGGCAAACGCTGGAACAAAGCCGAGTTCAAGGGGACGCCCCAGCGCATGGCCCATGCCCGTTTCGGTTACCAGTGGAATTGGGACGGACAAGAAGGCGAGCTCCAGTCGCGGTGCACGGACGAACTGGGTCAGGTGCAACCGTCACGAGCACAAATCGCCAAGTACTGGAACAAGCCCTACGACCAGACCTTCAGCGTGCCGGGACTCGACAACAGCATTCAGCCGTGGAAGATCGCCGGCGATGGCAGCGTCACCAATGGCTTCGCTTAGGGTTCTCGCGTTGGCGTTGCTGATGGGCGCCCCACTGCTGGCGCAGAGCTACGGCGTGGGACGCACGCCGACCGCGGAGGAGATCCGCGCCTGGGATATCTCGATCGGTCCCACCGGAGAGGAACTCCCGCCCGGGCGCGGCACCGTCAGGGAGGGCGCGCAGCTCTATCGCACGAAAGGCTGTGCGTCGTGCCACGGGGCGACGGGCCTCGACGGCAAGGCGCCGATATTGAAGAGCAGGAATGGCGCCAATCCTGACGTCTGGGCACGGGGACGGATCCTGCCGGTTCGCGCGCCGTTTGCGACCACGGTCTGGGACTACATCAATCGCGCCATGCCCCTCAGTCGCGAGGGCACACTCACCGCTGATGAGGTCTACTCGCTGACGGCGTATCTGCTGTTCATCAACGATGTCATTGCGGAGGACCTGGTCCTCGACCCCCAGAGTCTGCCGAAGGTGGCGATGCCGATCGGTGACAAGTACGCCGCCTTGCCTGAATGGAAGCCCAGGACGCCACGGCTGAAGGGATATCCGCACTAGCGTTCACGCTTCTGCCCGTTCGTGCATCGTTGTGCAGGCGCACCACGACTGAGGCCGAACCCCTGAGCCTGCTGGCGATAAGCGTGTAGAATGCTCGCGTGGCGACCAAACCAGACGGCACCGAATCTATCGGTATGGTGGAGACCCGGGGTCTGATTGGGATGATCGAAGCGGCCGACGCCATGGTCAAGACCGCCAACGTGGTGTTCGTCGGCTGGCAGAAGGTCGACGCGGGCCTCGTCACGGCCATCGTGCGAGGCGACGTCGGGTCCGTCAAGGCCGCGACTGACGCCGGTGCTGCAGCGGCTCGCCGGGTTGGCGAACTGGTCGGCGTGCACGTCATCCCCCGCCCGGCGGAAGATCTCGAGAAGGTCTTCCCGATGCTGCGGCCGAAGATCTAAGCCGACAGCCTCACCACTTGAGCCTCGCCCCCGGCACCCGGCTCGGCGTCTACCAAATCATCGCGGCGATCGGCGAAGGCGGAATGGGACAGGTGTTCTATCCCGGACGGGAGGGAACCCTCCGGTAGGGAGCACTTCCCGTCGGGAGCGCGCTCAGATGCTCCCCTACGAGACGGCCAGTACGAACTCGACTTTGACGGCTTCGTATGAAAACACAATCAGGCCATCGTCCGTGCGATCGATCACGCCGGCCTTGAGTAACGCCGTGACCTCACCATGCACGGCTTTGACGTCCCGGCCGGCGCGGCGGGCCGCCTCGCGAATGGACACGGGTCCGGCGCCGCACAGGGCCTTGAGCAGTTCCAGTCGCTTCGCCGTCAAGACCCTCCAGAGTAGCTCTGGCGTCGCAAAGCTGATGCGGGCAGATTTCTCGGCTTTGCCGCTGTGCCACACACGAGCGACGTCCTGCATCGCCGTGCGCGAGGTGCGGACATCAAGAGTGACGGTTTTCACGGTTTCACCTCGCCATGTCGGCCTGGAAGTCCGCACGCAACTTCTTTGGCGTTTCGAATGTGTAGGGACGCTCCCTGGTGTTGAAGTGCCGGTGGTCGCCCTTGCCCGATTGGTTGTCGTAGCGAACGACGCACGTGCCGTTGACGAGGTAAGCCAGCCGGTATTTGAAGGCGTGGGTTGATCCCTGGACCGGCGGGCAGGAGCGCACAGAGGCGGAGTATGCGGCGCTGCTCGCCAAGGCCGGCTTCAAGCTGACGCGCGTGGTGCCCACCGAATCGCCGGTGAGCGTCGTGGAGGCCGTGCCCGTCTAGCCGCACCTGCCGACGCCTGCGGGCGGGTGACGCGCGCACGTCTACGCCGGCAGGATCGTAAAACCCTCCTTGAGCGCGGCCTCGCGCAGCCTCACATCAAGCGACACGAAGCCCTCGGCGTGCGGCTGCTCTTCGCACCACAACAGCGCTGCCGCGAGTTGAAGCGCGTCGGCGGCCCGAAGCGGATGAACGGCGAGCAGACGCGCTGCCCGGCGCCGCAGCTCGTCTGACGGCGACACGGTGTCGGCGTGCTCCACCACGGTGCGGATGCGTTCGATGGCGGTGGTCATGACGGCCGCGGGTAGTGGGTGTGCTCGATTTCGGCGCTGAAGGGCGGAATGGCATTCGAGCGGCGTGCCCCACCAAATGGTCGCCTCCTTGTCATCGGTGACCAAGGTGGCCAGTGCCGCCGATTGTGGTTCCGGCACCAGCAGCGGGACCAACGCCGAACTGTCCCAGAACATCAGCGGTCTCCGCCCTCGCGGCGCTCGACCAACAGGGCATCCAGCACCCCCGACACCGCGCCAGCCGGCGGCTGCAGAAACCACTTGGGCAGCTTGCCCCGGCCGGCCTTGAGCAGCCCTGAGCGGGCGAGCCGGGCCCGACGCGTCGACTTGCGCTCGGCGTCGTCCAGCGGCACGACGCGGGCGACCGGGACGCCGCGCTCGGTGATCACCACTTCGTGACCCGCCTTGACGATGCGCAAGTATTCTGACAGTCGCGCCTTCAGCTGGACGACGCTAGTGGTCTGCTTCATGTGACTACTATGGTCATTCTTGGGAGTGGGGTCAAGCGCCGCGATCGCGGTCGCGTTCGGTGTAGGCTATCGCGCATGAAGCGCGCCGCACCGCCTGCCCTCCTCCTGCTCGTCGTCGGCTTTCTCGTCACCTCGGCCGCGCCAGTGCGGCCGCAGCCGGCGACGGCCGCTGATCGCTTCGAGGTCAGCGACGTGATGATTCCCGCGCGCGACGGTAAGCGACTCCACACCAAGATCTTCATCCCCCGCCTCCGCCAGGGTTCCGGCGCGGCAGGCGCCGCCGGTGAGCCGCTGCCAATCATTTTCAAGCGCACGCCGTACGGCATCGAGGGATCGGACGGTAACTTCAACGCGTATTACAAGGCGCTGGCAGACGAGGGCTACATCTTCGTGTTCCAGGACATTCGCGGGAAGTTCGGATCCGAAGGCGACTTCGTGATGCAGCGACCCGCCCGCCTTCGCCCTGCGGGCGTCGGCGAGGCAGGCTCCGGAGGCGTCGGCAGCGACATCGATGAAGGCACTGACACGTACGACAGCATCGAGTGGCTGATCAAGAACGTGCGCAACAACAACGGCCGGGTCGGCATGCTCGGCGTGTCGTACGACGGCTGGACGACGATCATGGGCGCGATTGAGCCGCACCCGGCACTGAAGGCGATTTCGCCGCAAGCGTCGCCCGCCGACATGTGGATGGGCGACGACTTCCACCACAACGGCGCGTTCCGCCTCAGCTACGGCTTCGAATACGCGACGATGATGGAGAGCGGCAAGGACGTGCAGGACTTCAAGTTCGATCGCTACGACACTTTCGATTGGTACCTCAGCCTCGGCCCGCTGGCCAACGTCAACGCGAAGTACCTGCACGGCAAGATCCCGACCTGGAACGACTACGTCGCGCATCCGGACTACGACGAGTTCTGGAAGCGCCAGACGATGATCCCGCACTTGAACAGCGTCAAGGTGCCGACGCTGAACGTCGCGGGCTGGTGGGATCAGGAAGATTTCTACGGGCCGATCCGCATCTACGACGCCCTCGAGCGCTTCGACACGCAAGGCATCAATTACCTCGTGGTCGGCCCGTGGCGCCACGGCGGCTGGTCGGGCGGCACCGGCAATTCACTGGGCGCCATCCCCTTCGGCAGCAACACGGCCGAGTACTTCCGCGACCAGGTGCAGGCGCCGTTCTTCGCGTACTTCCTGAAGGACAAGGGCGCAAGAGACTTCCCGCAGGCGCTGACCTTTGAGTCGGGCGCCAACCAGTGGCGGCGCTGGGATCAATGGCCGCCGACGGCCCGAACGCAGACGCGCGCATTGGCTTTTGGCGCGCGAGAGCAGTTGTCCCTGACGGGATCCGGGACCCGGGGCCCGGGTTCCGAGTCCGTTGACGTGTCGGATCCCGGATCCCGGACCCCGGACCCCGGCTACGACGAGTTTGTTTCGGACCCGGCGCATCCGGTTCCCTATCGCCAGCGGCCGATTCAGCCGACGTATTTTTCCGGCGGCTCGAAGTGGTCGACGTGGCTGGTCGAGGATCAGCGCTTCGTCGACGATCGCGCCGACGTGCTCAGTTGGGAGACCAGCGTGCTTAATCAGGACGTGACGATCGCCGGCGAAGTGAAGGCACACATCTTCGCCTCGACCACCGGCTCGGACGCGGATTGGATTGTGAAGTTAATTGATGTCTATCCCGAGGATTACCCGGCGAATTGGGCGCTCGCCGGATTCCAGTTAATGGTCTCGAACGAAGTGTTCCGCGGCCGCTACCGCACCAGCTTCGAGAAGCCGGCGCCCATCACACCCAACGCTGTGCTCGAATACACCTGGAGCCTGCACACGCAGAACTACACCTTCAAGAAGGGCCACCGCATCATGGTGCAGGTGCAGAGCACATGGTTCCCAATCATCGACCGGAACCCGCAGACGTTCGTCTCGAATATTTTTCAGGCCAAGGAGAGCGACTTCAAGGCGGCGACCCACCGCGTTTATCGGACGCCGCAGTACCCTTCGCGCGTCGACGTGCCGGTCGTTCGCGGGCGATGAGCTGGCGCAGTTTGATGTCCTCGCCGAGCATCAGCAGCGGCTGGGCCGCGTCATCCAGCAGGTTGAACAGATCACCAGCGTCGTTGCGGGCGTAGATGTTGTCGGCGTCAACAAAGAGGGTGATCGAGCCGCCGCCTTCAATCGCGTCGTAGAGGCGGGTCTTGAAGCGTGATTTCAAGACCTGCAGGAGCTTGCGGATCCGCTGCACCGTGAAGCCCTTGCGCCGCAGGTCGGCCAGCACCATCAACTCGAGCAGTTCGATCGGCGTGTAGCGCCGTTCGGTATGGCCGCCCGCGTCGGTCTTGTGCGACGGCACCGTCGCGATGAACAGCTTGCGCTGTTCCCACCACTGAAGCTGCCGGGCGGTGAGCCCTGTGAGCTGGGCCACCTCGCGCGATGAATACAGCTTCTTGAGCTTCATCAGCCGTCGCCGAACTCTTCGAGATGGGGCAAGGTGGCCGCGACCGCATCAGCCATCGCGGCGCCGTCAATGTCTTTCTCGGTCACGCCGCCTTCGGAGTGGGTCGAGTACGCCAGGACCACTTTCTTGTAGTGAATCTCGATATCGGGATGGTGGTCCGAGTCTTCGGCGCCGGGCACCAGCGCGCTCACGAACAGCACGGCTTCCGGAAAATCCTGGAACACGAACTCCTTGCGGATCGCGGTGCCGGCAACGGTCCAGGCCTCGAGGCCCTTCAACTTCTCGGTCAGGTCGGCGGGTGTCAAGACGGCCATGTTGCCAAGATGATAGTTCAGAGTCGGCCGTGGCGAGCGGGGTCCAGGTCGCGAAGCGCCGGGTCGCGGCCCTTGTCGAAGACCAGGTCGTCGACGAGCCGCACCGTCAGGGGCGTCAGCAGCACGCCGTTTCGATAGTGAGCCGTCGCATAGATCAGGCCGGGCACGACGGCCGAGCGGCCCAGGATCGGCAGGTCGTCCGGGCCGCGCGGGCGAAGGCCGGTCCGGACGCTCGTCACGGCCGCGTTGGCCAGGCTCGGCACCAACGCCACCGCGGCGGCCTGCAGGTCGCGAACGGCTTCTTCGGTGTGGCTCTCGTCGAAGCCGACATCTTCGACGGTCGATCCCACCAGCACGGCGCCATCGGGCCACGGCACGAGATATCCCCTTGGCCCCCAAATCACCCGCTGCATGGCGTCTGGCTCGGCCTGGAGCTGGATCAGTTGTCCGCGGATTGGCTTCACCGGCACGACGTCGGCGCCCTCGACGCAGATCTGCGGCGACCAACTGCCGGCCGCGAGCACCACGTGATCGGCCTGCCACGAGATACCGCCCGCCTCCACGCCGACCCGACCCATCGGCGAGGCGAAGACGCGAATGGCACCACGCTCGGGCCTGAAGTGCGCGCCGCACTTCTGGGCCGCGGCCGCCGCCGCCAGCGTGACCGCCATCACGCCGACGAAGCCGTGCGTGGGAATCAACAGCGCACCGAGCGCGGCCGGCGACGCCAGCGGTTCGTACTTCGCGAAGTCTGCCGGTGGCACCCAGCGTGACTCGACGCCGCTCGCCGACAACGCGGACGACAACCGCCGCAGACGATCGACATCTGTCTCTTCGAGCGCCAGCTCGAAGGTGCCGGTGCGGCGATAGATCAGGTCGTGGCCGCTGTCGGCGCGCAGTTGGGCGATGAAGGGGTCGAAAAGGTCGAGGCTGCGGCGACCGAGACCACGCAGTGCCCCCGACTCGTGGCCCTCAATGTAGGGCGCGAGAATACCGGCCGAGGCGCGGGTCGCGCCCTGGCCGGGCTGCCGCGTCTCGAGTACCTGGACCTTGGCGCCAGAACGGGCCAGTTGATGGGCGACCGTGCAGCCGACCACGCCGGCGCCAATGACGATGACGGCGGGACTCACGTGCACAGGATATCGGGATCCGGGATCCCGTTAGAAGCCGAAGGACGCGCCGAGTTCGATGCGCCGCGCCGGGCCCGCCGAGGTAGCGGTGCCGAAGAACGACGACTGCTGGTTGCCGATGAAGGCGTTGTAGTTCACGTGGTCGAACGCGTTCTGGATGTTCATGTAGAAGTCGAGGCGGTATTTCTGGTTGCCGCCTTCCATCACGATCATTTGAGGGCCATCACCGCCGCCCCCAGGGCCACCGCCGCCGGGACCCCGCTGAGCCGCCGCACCGCCGGGCGGTGGCATACCGCCGGGACCACCAGGGAAGCCCGGGCCGCCGGCGCGCGCGCCGCCCAGGCCGATCGACTTGGTGAGCCGCACATTCGCGGTCCACTGCGACGCGCCGCGGGCACTGTTGCGCTCGACATCAGTCGGACGGTCGTTGAACACCGTGTCGCCGTTGGTGTCGAAGCCGCTCGTGATGTTGTAGGGCAAGGCCGACGAGCCCTGCATGCCCAGGCTCAGCCGGACTCCGCGACCGACCGGCGAGTTGAAGTTGAAGAAGATGCGGTGGCGCACGTCCTGCGCTGAGGGACCCCAGTCGAGACCCGGGTTGAGGCTGTCGGACGGCAGCGCGGTCGCGCTGTCGGCGTAGTTTCGCGAGCTGCCCAACTGATACTGCACCATGCCGAAGATGCGGCGCGGGGCATAGCGCATGTTCAGCGCGACGGTGGCGCGATCCGATGCGCGCTTGCCGCTCGACTGAATTTCGCTGATGTTACCCACGGTCGGATCGGGCCGCACGCCGGCCACGGGCGCGTTGACGTTGATGGACCGCAGCGTGTCGTGACCGCGCGTAAACATGTAGTCAGCGCGCAGGTCGGCCCACGACATAAGTGGGCGCTCGAGCCCGACCGACGCCTGGTGAATGACCGGCTGGCCGAGCGACGCCGAGCGAATCACACTGGCCGGCAACCGGGTGCCGCCGCCGTCAGTGACCGGGAACCCGGGGTTCTGGACGATCACATCAACCTGATGTTTGCCATCGACGCGGATGGTCTGCTCGTAGAGATTCGATTCGTACCAGTCGTAGAAGATGCCGTAGCCGCCACGCACCGTGGTCTTCCTGCTGGCGTTCCAGGTGAACGCCGCGCGCGGCGCCAGGTGGAAGCGCGACGCCACCTGGGTCTGGATTTCCTGGCGCATCCCGAGGCTGATCTGCAGCGTGCGCGAGGGCCGGAAGTCGTCTTGCAGGAACCAGCCGGCCTTGACCTGCGAGTAGTCAACCAGCGGCTCGCCGGTGCGAATCACGTAGTTGGTCGGGCGGCCGGCGTTGAAGGCATCGGTGCTGGTGAACGTGTAGGTGCCGTTGCCGTTGGTGCGCTGCGTACTGTTCCACCAGCCGGCCTCGAGCAGCACGCCGGCGCGCATGGAGTGTTTGCGACCGATCGTGAAGTCGAAGTTCTGGGCCAGCTCGAACTCCTGCGCGTTGCGGACGCCGGACTGACCGGCGCCACCGGCCGTGAACGCATCGTTGACGCGGATGGTCGGCAGCAGCGAACCCGGCAGCGTGGCGTTGGTCGAGTTGTTGAACTCGAACTTGAACTCGCTGAATATCTTCTTGCCAATCACATTGGTCGTGCGCAGGCGAAAGGTATCGGTGTTCATGTCGGTGGCATAGGCGCGCTCCGGCAGATCGAAGTCGCCGACCCCGAGGTTGCTGCGCTCGTTTTGTCGGCGCGTGTATTCGGCGCGGACCTGCGCGGTCGGGCTCAGCAGGTGCTCCACCCGCGCGGTAAAGTTCATGGCCTCGGTCGGCGATACCGCCAGCCCGTTAACCGTGCCGCTTTGGGGCGACTGCGCGACGATGGTGCGCGAGTCGTAGGCGCTGTTGCCGTCGAACGACAGCGACAAGCCAGTCTTGCCTTTGGCGAGCGGACCCGAGAAGTTCACCATGTAGCGCCGCATTTGCTCCGGGCCTTTCTCATCGGCAAACGCGTTGGTGGCGTTCAGCGACTCGTCACGAAAGCCGACGTTCGAGCTGCCGCGCCAGCCGCTCATGCCCGGCTTGGTGATCACCTCCACGCGGATCATGCCGGCCTCGTGATACTCGGCCGAGAACGAATTAGTGTGGAAGCGAATCTGCTGAATCTGGTCTTTCGGCGGCAAGCGGCCGCCGCGGAAGCCATCGACAAAGATCTGCGCGCCAGGGCCGGCCATGCGGGCCAGCTCGTCGGCCATCTCGTCTGGATCGTCGGGCAGCGAGTCGATCTGATCCTGCGTCAGTGTTTGCGTGAAACCGTGGTCGCGGCGATCGGCCGCGCTGACGTCTTGCACCACCACGGTCTGCTCGATCGTCGCCACCGCCAGCCGCAACGTGGTGCGGTTGTCGCCGCGACGCACAGTGATCGGCGTGGCGATCGGCCGGAAGCTGTCGGCGGTCGCCTTCACCTGATAATTACCGGGATTCAGGTTCTCGAACATCGCCAGGCCGCGGCTGTCCACGGCCGACACGTGCTCGACGCCATTCGTATCGACGACCGTGACCTGCGCGATGACGAGCGCCGCCTCGGTCTGGTCGAGCACGGTGACACGTAACGTGCCCCCGACCCCCGTGCCTTGCACCACCTGCGCTGCCGCCATTGAAGTACTGGCGAACATCAACGAGGCAACAACCAACAAACGTCCGGCGATTTGTTCCACCACGATCTCGCTACTTCTTTTTTTCCCAGGTGTCGGCTTTGATCGTCGGGTTGACCTTGTACTTCTCGACGATCCACTCTTCGTTGGGCTGGCCGTCGAGCGAGATGTCGATCTTGTGCGGCAGCATGACGCCGTCAACCTGCTTGTAGTCGCCGAGGTGCATGGCATAGGCGCCAAGCAGCGGCGGGTTCTTGCGCATCTCGTCGGCGCGCTTCTGCATTTCTTCGGGCGTCATCTGCGGACGACCACCGCCCGCACCCCCGCCGCCGCCAGCGCCGGGCGGCGGGCCACCGGGTCCACCAGGTCCACGACCGGGGCCACCAGGACCGCCGTTGATCATCACCATCGGCCTGGGATCCTGGTACTGCACCATCAGCGGGAGATGCGTGGCCTGATCAATGAAGAGCCGCAGCACGCGGCCGGTCTCTTCCTTGGTTTCGAGAATGTCGGCCTTGCCATCGGGCGATTCGGCAATGCCGGCATCGGTCCACGGCGCCGGGCCGGCCGTGACGAGGGCCGCCATCCAGCGGTGCAACTGCACCCGTGCGCGACGCACGCGTGCTTCGTTTAACTGCTCTTCGGTCAGCGGCGCGGCGCCGCCGGCACCACCGGGGCCGCCAGGGCCGCCAGGGCCACGCATGACGATCTGCATCCCGCCGCCCATGCCGCCACGGTTGGCCATGTCATCCCACGCAAGGTTGCCCGCGAGCACCGAGGTGCGCTCGATCATCGGGCCGCCCACCATGCCACCCATGGAGATCTCTTCAACGCGACGCATCTTGTCGGGACGCGCAATGGTCAGCGTCATCACGCCTTCCATGTCGCGACCGCCCATCGAGCGGCGGAACGGCCCCTCGGCGGTCAGCCCCCTCAGCGCGGCCACCTTGTCTTCGCCGCCGAGCGCCTTCTTCGCCTCGGCCAGCACACCGGCCACGCGGTCTTGCGCCGCCAGTGGAAGGATGGAGACGCCGTCGATGTGAACGAATGTCGCGGCCATCATCAAGGCCGCGGTTGAAATCAATCTGCGCATGTTGGCTCCTCTAATCAGTCCCACCGTGGAACGGCTTCCGATTGATATTACGGTGGCGCCCGGTAATCAGACGTTAAGGCTGGGCAAAGAGATTGTTAAGGATGTTAAATGCCTGAGGTGAAATGACTTATCGCTTTTTCTGCATGCTAGACTTCGCCCATGGTGTTCGGAAACGGCAATTCCAGGGGCCTGTCGTTCCAGCGGCGACGGGTCTCGGCGGTGACGGTGCTCGTGGGGCTCGTCATGCTGCTGGTGCCGGCCCTCGCCTACATGCAATACCAGTGGCTTGGGCAATTGAGCACGGCCGAGCGCGAGCGCATGCAGCGCACGTTGCGAACTGCGGCCGCGCAGTTTGCCACGGAGTTCGACACCGAGCTGTCGCGCGCGCTGGTCAGCCTGCAGGTCGATGGCGCAACGATCCACGAAGGGAACTGGACCAGCTACGCGCAGCGCTACTCGGCTTGGACCACCAACGCCACTGAACCTCGCTTGGTGCACGACGTGTTGCTGGTCGATACCTTGCCGGGTACCGAACTGCCGGCCATCGGCTCGTCCGACCCAGTGCCGGTGCAACAGCTTCGGCTGCGTCGCTGGAACGCACAGGCGTTGATCTTTGAGCCCGCGGACTGGACCGCCGACCTCACCACCATTCGCGCGTCGCTCGCCACGCACTTCATTGGCCTCCAGATCGAGCGACCGCGCGCCGGCGGTAACGGTGGATCATTCAACGAGCGGGTGCGCCGCGAAGGCACCATTTCGCTCTCGCTCGGTGACGACAATGCCCTTGTCTCGCCGGTCAGTCTCTTCGAGTTGCCCGATGGCCGTCGCGGTCCGCCGAAGATCACCATTCTCGGCTTCACTATCGTCCGCCTCGATCCCGCCGTCGTCCGCGACACACTGCTCGCATCGCTTGCGGCCCGCCACTTCCATGGCGATGACGAGGAGGTGGACTACCGCGTGGCCGTGGTCCAACGGGACGATGTGACGAACGTGGTGTGGGAGTCGGAGGCCGGTGTAGCGAGACTGATTGCCGGATCACCTGACGTGTCGCAGAACTTCATGGCGCCGCGACCGGACCAGATGCTCGTCTTCGCGCGTGGCGGGTCGGGATCGGTTCCCCCGCCGCCGGCGGTACAGGTGCAGGTTGAAACCCCTGGTTCGGGAGCGGTGGCGATCGACAGGTCGCGCACCGAGAATTACGTGGTGTCGATGGTCGAACGTGAAACCCGCGGCGATCGGGGCAACCGTCTCAGCATCCGCTCGGGATTCGGCCCATTCGATGGCCGGTGGGTGCTGATGGCTAAGCACCGCGCCGGCTCGCTTGAAGCCGCGGTGGCCGCCGTTCGCCAGCGCAACCTGCTGGTCAGCTCCAGCGTGTTGTTGCTGCTGACCATGGCCATCGGGTTGATCGTCGTATCGGCCCGGCGGGCGCAGGAATTGGCGCACCAGCAAATGGAGTTTGTGGCCGCGGTGTCGCATGAACTGCGGACGCCGGTGTCGGTCATTGGCGCCGCTGCCGGCAACCTCGCCGACGGCGTCGTCGGCGACCCGGCGCGGGTGCGAAAGTACGGCGAGACCATTCAGGATGAGGCTCGCCGGCTGGCTGAGACGGTTGAGCGCGTGTTGCAGTTGGCCGGCATTGCCGCCGGCCGTGCCGCCGCCGCTCAGGTCGCGGTGCAGCCGTCCGAGCTGGTGCACGACTCCGTGGGCGCGTGCCTGACCGAGATTGAACGCGCGGCCGTGCAGGTCGAGATCGACATCGCGCCAGACTTGCCACCGGTGCTCGGTGATGTGACGGCGCTGCGGCCCGCATTACAGAACCTGATCAGCAATGCCGTGAAATACGGCGGCGATGCGCGGTGGTTGCGCGTGAGCGCCAAGCCGGCATCCGGGGCCCGGGGTTCGGGATCCGGGATCAAGAACGTGATCTTCACCGTCGAAGACCATGGCCTTGGCATCGACGCCGACGACCGCAAGCACATCTTTGAGCCGTTCTATCGCGGCCGCACTGCCGTGTCGGAGCAGATCCGGGGCAGCGGCCTTGGCTTGAACCTGGTGGCGCGAATCGCCGAAGCCCATGGTGGCCGCCTCACGGTGACGAGCGAGCCCGGCAAGGGCAGCGTGTTCACCATCTCGCTGCCGGCGGTGACCGATCACGGTGCCGCTGCATCCGTTGCGGCGTTTGTCGACGTCGGGGCGAGTCAGACCCGCCCGGCCATCCAGTCCTGAGCCTTGTCAGAAAAACGTCTCCTCCTGGTTGAAGACGAGCCCGGGCTGCAGCTCGCGCTGAGCGATCGGCTGTCCGCCGAAGGCTACACGGTGGCAACCGCGGGTGACGGCAATGTTGCGGTCACGCGAGCCACCGGCGAACCGTGGGACATCATCATTCTCGACGTGATGCTGCCGGGCCGCGACGGCTTCGACGTGGCCAGGACTATTCGGCAACAGGGTATTCAAACGCCCATCCTGATGCTGACCGCGCGCACCCAGGTGGTTGACCGCGTGGTGGGTCTCAAGCTGGGTGCCGACGATTACCTGACCAAGCCATTCGAAACCATCGAACTGCTGGCGCGGCTCGAGGCACTGTTGCGCCGAGCCCCAAGCGGCTCACCCGGGCTCGCGCTCGAGCGCTACAGCTTTGGCGACATCACAGTCGATGTCCGCAAAGCAGAGGTCATGAGCAAGGGACAATCGCTGGATCTGTCGGCGAAGGAATTCCAGTTGCTCAAGTACTTCATCGAGCACCGCGGCGCGACGATTTCCAGGGACGAGCTGCTGCAGGAAGTGTGGGGCTATAGCGCCATGCCGTCGACGCGCACTGTGGATGTGCATGTGGCGTGGCTGCGACACAAGCTCGAGACCAATCCGCGCGTGCCCCAGCTCATCCTTACCGTACACGGGCTAGGTTACAAGTTCGCCGGTTAGGTCTCGCGGCGATTGCTCCACTTCGGCGCGTCTGGGAGATTGATCGTCGTCAGCGTATCGAGCAACCGTTCCGGGTTGTCATCCACCACGATGGCGGCCCGGTGAACGGGCTTGATGAAGCCATCCGACACGGCCTGATCGATAAACGCTGCCAGCGGGGTATAGAAGTCGGCCACGTTCAGCAGGCCGCACGCCTTGCGATGCAGGCCCAGTTGCGTCCAGGTGATGGCCTCGAAGAATTCTTCAAACGTGCCAACGCCACCTGGCATGGCGATGAACGCATCGGACAGGTCGGCCATCATCGCCTTGCGGGTGTGCATGGAGTCGACCACCCGCAGCTCGGTCACGCCGTGATGTGCCACTTCGCGGTCGGCCAGCGCCTTGGGAATCACGCCGATCACTTCCCCGCCGGCGGTGAGCGCCGCGTCGGCGATCACACCCATCAGCCCGACGTTGCCGCCGCCGTAGACGAGACCGATGCCGCGCCTGGCCAACAAGGCGCCCAGGGTCACGGCCGCTTCGGCATAGGCCGGGTTGCTACCGACGCTCGAACCACAGAACACGCACAGTCTTGTCATATTTCTCCAGGCGGGTCTAAAGACCCGCCTCTACGTTGTTAGATCTTCAGTATCAGGCCGCGAGCCGGTTGGCCGGTGGCGCGAGTCACTGCGTCCAGATAGATCGACACCTGCCGCACGTACGCATCTTGCGCGGTGGCGATCTCAATGTCCGTCTTGAAGTCGATCACCATCCAGCCAGCGTCGGTCTCGTAGGCCAGGTCGATCTGGCCGTCGACCATCTCCGGCGTTCCGCTCCCATCGTCGAGGCGCAACGACACGGGCGCCTCACGCCAGACCCGGCGGCCGGCGGCCTGGGCGGCGCGAGCCTCGTCCATTCGCGGATGCCTGAGCACCGCCACGGCAATCATCCGCGCGGCGGTCTGCTCATCGTCGGTCGCCGCAAGGAGCTTCGCATGCAACGCGGCCAGCTCCGCCACTTCGCTCGCGGTGGCGCTGAGGGATACAGACGCAAGCAACGCGTGCACCAAAGTGCCGAAGCGTTTTCCAGAAGGACGCACTGATTTCACGGCCGCGTCCTCGACGATCACGGCCGGATCCGGGGTCCGGGATCCGGGGTCCGGCTGATCTTTCATTTGCGTCGGCGTGGTGACGATCATAGACGGTGCCGATCCTTGCGCCTGCACGGCAGCTCGATGCTCTTTCCATTTGTCGTAGCGGGCACGATCAGCAGCCACGTCGAGGGGGTTCGCGTCCTTCGAGATGAGATCGTTGCGACGCAGTCCGCGGCCCTCATCGCTCGACGTGGCCAGCAGCAACGGATCCCACCAGACGACGGAATACGCCTGGCCGGCGGCTTCGTCGCCGAACTGATACCTGCCCGGGCGCACGGTGTCGTCAACGGGCTGTCCGTCGGCCCGGGCATCAGCGAGGATTGTCTGCTTGCCCTTGAACAACGGCACGCCACGGGCCGGCTGTGGCGACTGCCATTGGTCTTTCGACGGATAGAGCGCGCGATTCAGTGGCCGAATCCAGCCCTTGTCGTACGGCCCATCGCCGACGGCGGGCAACACCAGGATGTCCCGCGCCCGGGTCGCCGCGACATAGGCGAGGCGTACGCCCTCGGCCTCGTCGCGCTTGGCCTCCTGGTCGTTGTGCTCCTGAAGTTCGAGCGGCGACCATCCGCCAATCCGCATGGCACACAGATTCTTCGCCGGATCCAGGTAGCGCGAGGCATCGTCCAGGCTCAGCTTGCAGGCAATATCTGCAAGGATGACGACCGGAAACTCCAGCCCCTTGGCCTTGTGCACGGTCATCAGGCGCACGCCGTCGCTGCCCTCTTCGAGGATTGGCGCTTCGGGTGAATCGGCGCGGCCCGAGGCATCGTGCAGAGTGTCGACAAAACCGCGAAATGACCGCCCGCCCTCCAGTTCATAGCGGCGGGCCAGATCCGAAATGTGCATCACGTTGGCGAGCACCTGCTCGCCGCCGCGCCACAAGATGAAACCCGCATGCGCACGCGTGATCGCAATCAGCCGGCCGATGGTGTCGGCGACCGGGCGGTGGTTGCGGGCGGCATGCAACTGGCGGAGGGTCGTCAGCGCCTGAACGATGGGCTGCAGTCGGTCGGGCAGCTCGGCCGGCACGCGGTACGGGTGAAAGGCCCGCGCGAGCGAGTGATACTCCAGTAGTTCTTCCTCGCCAATGGCGAACAACGGTCCGTGCAGCGCAGCGTAGACCGATAACTCGTCTTCAGGCCACTCGATCGCCGTGAGCGCCGTGCGAATCGCATCGACTTCCTCACGCTCGTGGAAGGTCTTGCCGCCGACCAGCAGGTGCGCAATGCCGCGCGCTTCGAACGCCTCGACGTACTCGCGCGTGATGTCCTGGCCAAAATGCAGGAATCGCCGAAACAGCAGACACACATCGCTGGCGACGATGCGTCGGCGGTGCTCCGACAAACCTAAAGGTGCGTCGCTACGTTCGAGTGTGTCACCACGTTCGCCGACGGTCCAGGTGCAGTCGGGCGACAGCAGCCAGCCGACGAAGGCCGCCACCGCCGGCGGTTGCTCCTGGTTGAGGGCCGTTTGGGTCACCTGCGGCGGGCCGTACATTTGCCGGCCGTACGGGCGCGGCACCGGCAGCGCCACAATGGCCGGCTGTTCGGGCGTGTCGTCTCGGTGTTTCAGCAGCGGCACGTAGTCGGCCTGCAACGACGCCTCGTCACCATCCATCTCGACGTCGAACGCGGCGTTCACGAAGTGCTGGATCGCCGGAACACTTCGGAACGACGTCTGCAACGTCACCGCCGTCGCGCCGCTGCGCGTCAGATTGTCGGCGATGCGACGATAGGCGCCGACGTCGGCCCGCCGAAAGCGGTAGATCGACTGCTTGGGATCGCCGACGATGAACAGGGCGCCCGGCCGCAGGGCGCCGTGGTCGTCGCCGGCCAGGCGGAGCAGCAATTCCGCCTGCAGTGAATCGGTGTCCTGGAATTCATCCACCAAAATCACGCGGAAGCGCTCGCGGAACTCGCGGCACACTTCGGGGTTGTCGCACACGAGGTCACGCGCCTTGATCAACAGATCGAGGAAGTCGAGCGCGCCGGTTTCCTGCTTGCGCGCCTCGTAGCGGCGCAGGCAGTCCGCCATTTCGTCATGGAGCAGGGCCGCGAGGTCGGCGTCGGCGACATCGCGAAACCGGCGCAAATCCAGCAGCAGCTCCGCATGCATGGCCAACGCCTGTTCACGGGTGACGCCAATGGCAAACGCGGCGCCGGTGCTTTTCTTCGGCTGCGAGAAGTCGCGGTGGTCGGCGAGAGCCACCAGGGCGGCCTCCCATCCATCCCAGATTCCCTCAGGCACCATGTCACCGACTCGACGCTTCTGGCGTTCAATCTCCTGGCTGGTGGTCCCGGCCGCGGCCAACGAGGTTGCGAAGCGATCGTCGCGCTTGATCGGCCTCGCGATCAGATCGGCGAACTCCTTCACCTTCGCGGTGAGCCTCCTGATCTCCATCCGACGATCGTACGAGGGGCGTCGCCACGGCGCTGCGTAGTCGCGCCACTCGCGCAGGGAGCGGGCCGCCACCCGCAACCGCTCAATCGGGCCATCGTCGGTCTCGTCATCAAACCGAAACTTGACGGGCCGCCGCAGCGAACGTCGCACGCCTTCCTGTGCGTTCCCCAACTGCTCGTGCAACCAACTGGAGAACGCCTCCTCGAAGAGGCGTTCAGACTGCGAGTCCGCCAGCACCGTGAAGGCGGGATCGACGCGCGCTTCCACTGGCCGCTCGCGCAGGAGCTCCGCGCAGAAGCCGTGGATGGTCGTGACGTGCGCCTCTTCGAAGTCATGCACGGCGGCGTCCAGTCGCTGCCCGGCTTCGGACGCCGGCGCCGTCCGCGTCCGGGCACGCTCCAGCTCTTCGCGCAGCCGCAACTTGAGTTCGCCGGCCGCCTTCTCGCTGAACGTGACAGCGACGATCTGGCTGATGGTGGCCCGCTGGTGCTCGATCAGCGCAACGATGCGGCCGACCAGCTCGGTGGTTTTGCCGGTACCTGCGGCGGCCTCGACGATCAGGGTTTGATCGAGCTCGCTGGAGATCGCCTGACGGTTCTCGCCCCGCGACTTCGATCGGGGCGTCATGGCAGCTTCCTGAGAGCGTCGAGATCGCTGAACAGTTTGGCGTCCTTGCGACGCGTGCGCTGCTCTTCGCCGCGACCGCACACCACCTTGAAATCGCACCACTTGCAGGCTTCGCGGGCGGGACGCGCGGCCAGCAGGCCATTCTCGATCGCGCGGTCGACGATCTCGAGCACCTCGACGCCCCTGCCAGGCGTATCACCGGTCAAGGGGATTTCATACGGCTGGAAGCCGCCGGGGGTGGTGCAGTAGAACAACCGGCCCGAATAGACGGTTTCTTCTGGGAACAGCGCCTTCAGCGCCAGCCCGTAGATCACGGGCTGCAGCACGCGGCCGCCATCGACGACGGTCTGGCCCGGGCGGGTGCGGTTCTTGCCGGTCTTGTGATCGGTTACGCGCAGGAAGCCGGTCTTGCGATGCCGCTCGATCATGTCGATGGAGCCGCGTAACTGAAATCGTCCGTCGATCGTGGCCGGGGTGGCGATGCTGTGATCGTCGCGGCCGGCCATGTCGGGCAGACCGAAGCTGAACTCAAACCGCTCCGGCGTCCATTCGGCACCTTCCTGAGCGAGCTTCTCGAGCCAGGTCTGCAGGTCCTGAGTCATCACTGCCATTTCGTCCCGCCACACCCGATCGATGGCCGGATGCAGGCGGTCGTACTCGCGGTCCTGCACGTCATGAATCGCTGTCGTCAGGCGCTGTTGTGCGGCCGGGAGGTTGTCGGCCGAAAGCGGCAACAGGCCGTCGGCTTGCAGGCGCCGGAGGGCGGCCGCCTGCATCTGGTGAAACAGATCGCCGCGCGTCAGCGGATCCATCTTCTGCAGCGGAGCGGGGGCATCAAGCGGGGCCAGCTGATAGACCGCGGCCAGCAGGAACTGGTACGGGCACGCGGAGTATCGCTGCAAGGCGGTCAACGAGTAGGGCCGCGCGCCCAGCCGTTGCGACGCGAGGGCCGCACGCGTGTGTTCGGCCGAGCGAATAATGCCGTCGGCCGGCTCCCATTGCCTGCGGTGGTGCCGCAGCCATCGTGACGTGAGCGACCGCTGCAGCTCTGGGCTCAGCTCGTAGAGATAGCGGGCGCGGCCTTTCGCGCGGTCCGACCGGTCCGCCAGTAACGCCGCCAGCGTCGACAGGTCGTGCTCGAAGTCGTCGATGGCGGAGGCCGGGTCCTGAGGCGCGGGGCGTGCCAGCGCGGACCCGCCGGCCAACAACGCGCGCTTGGCGATGATCTGCGCCGGAGGGATGTGACCTTCGATCGCGCGCGCGATATCGAGGACGTAGAACGACGGCACCCGCGGACGGGATTCGTTCAACTCGATCCGTGGGAACGACACGTACAGCCGTTCGGCCGCGGCACCGACCGCAAGGGTCAACTGCAATCGCTCATCGGCGGCCCGGCACGACTGGGTGACAAGGGCCGGATCCGTGGCCTCGCGACGGCGGTCGGGCAGCAATGAGTCTTCGCGAATGCGTTGCGGAAACATTCGCTCTGCAAGGCCGGGTACGAACACGACCTTGAACGAACGGCCGCGTGCCGCGCTCGGCGTGCCCACAAAGACGCGACTGTAACGACGACGCGGCGGCTCGTGGGTGAGCGTGGAGAGCCGCGGCGTCAGCACGTCGCGGACTTCGCGCAGGCTGACCGGGCCAATCGCCGAGAGCGGCGCCAGCTCGCGCAGCATGCGAACCACGCGCGCGGGTGTGGCAATGACGCGCGGGGCCAGCCGCTCGAGGGCAACCAGCCATTCGCCCCACGACTGCGATGGCGGCCACTCGGCCATCTCGGCCAGGATCGGTTCCGCAAATGCCCTGAGTGCGCGCAGTTGTTCGCGATCGCGGATCAGGCCGCGGACACGCGAGGCTTCGGGGTCTTCAGAACTCGCCTCGCGGACCCGCCGATCGTATTCGTGCTGAAGCCCTATCAGCCGCCGCTGCCAGCGCTCGAGTTTGCCGATGACCGCGGCTTCGACAATCAGGTCCTCCCAGCGCCACGGCGCGCGCAGGGTGCCGGCCAGGTCGTTGGCCGACTCACCGCGCCGTACCTGCGCTTGCGCTTCGTCTTCGGGCTGGGTGTCCTCGGCGCGGTCCGCTTGAGGCAGCAAGGCCTCGACGAGCTCATCCGCGGGCGGCGACCACTGGTCGGCGTTGCCGGTTTCGGTGAGCGGCACCTGGCCGAGCGACACGTACTCTGCAAAGCGGCGCGCCGACAGACCTTCGTCCGCGCACGCCAGTAGCGCCAGCAGCGCGCGGCCCGCCGGATCCGGACGCCGGGTGCCGCGGTGAAACCAAGCCGGAATACCGGCGCGATCGAGCGCGTGTTCGAGCACGCTCAGGTAGGCGTGCGGCGCTCGCAGCAGCACCGCCATCTGGTCGAATGGCGTGCCCTGCGCCGCCTCTGTCAGCAGGCGACGGGCTATCTCGATGGCTTCTCGACCCTCGCCTGGCGCGGAGAACAAGACCACCGACTCGTCGCTCTCACCAGCGCTCAGTGGTTGATCGGTAAAGAGGTGGCGCTGCAGTCGATGCAGCGCGGCATCGCCGCCTGGCGCGGTGCCGGCCGGGTCGAGGCCGAGCTCTTCCAGTGTCCGCCGATCGCCAGTGGGTACCGTCACGACGACGGCCATCGCGGCGGCGATCACCGCGCGAACGAACACCGCTTCCGCCTTTGAGTTGATCGCGACGTCCAGCAACACCACGGTCGTCGTGGCGAGAAACTCCGGATGCGCGGTCAGCTCCGCGGTCGCTCTCTCGAGCATGGTCGCGTAATCAACGGCCCCGGCTTTCTCGCGTGCTTCGATCGTGCTCGCCAGCAGCTCGGAGAGGTCGTCGTTGCCCGGGTGGCCGCTCAGTCGGTCTGGATCAATGCCGGCCATTCGCAGTTCGCTGAGCGTGCGGCTGAGGGCGCGTGGGAAGCCGGGCATCAGCCCGACCGGTGTGAAGTACGCCAGTTGATCGCAAGCCAACAGGTCGTCAGCCACCCGCGCGGCAACCGCTTCGTCGCTGAGCGAGGCACTCGGCGTGAGGCCGCGCTTCGCCAGCGCGGGAACGGCCAGCTTCGCCACCAGTTCGGTCAGGCCCATTCGAGTGACGCCGAAGGTGGCGCCGCGTTCGGCCGCAAGGGCCAGCGCGAACTCATCAGCGGCCGCGCGACTCGCGCTGACGATCAAGATCGGGGGCTTCGCGGCGTCGAGGCTCTTGCGCGCCTGCGCAAGGCGCGCCGCACTCGACGGCGAGACCATCGAAACAAGGGGTGTGGGCACGGGGACCAGAAAGCACGTCGAGGATACAACGCCGGCAGGCGCGAAGCGCTATCGCTGCCAGCGAAGCGAGGCGATGCGCGGGTCGGCGGCCATAAGTGAACCTGCTTCCATTTCCGCCCCATTTCCGCTGGCCCCAAACCGCAGTCTTGGAGGGGACAGGTTCCCCGATTGAGGACACCTTGGCAAGCGTAGAAACGTGAAAACAGGCCTAAAATTCGACCTTCCGTCGGCCGGGCCACGGCACGGCCCTTGCTGAGTTGAGGTCAGGAGCCACGGTAATGGAGTTCAACAAGCTGGTCGTTGCGGGATTATTGATCGGGTGCCTGGCGGCCGCCGGCGGGTCGTACTTCGCGGTCCATCAGAATCAAGCGGCAGTATCGGCTGCACCCGATTCACCTGCGAGAGCGGTGACCGAATCGGAAGGGGTCATCGCGCCGGAAGGCGTTCGACCGGCCGACCCGGTCCGCCAAGCTCCGGCAGTCTCAAGCAAGCCGACCAACTCGCGCATCGCCAACGCACCCACTCGACGTCCTTCGACTCCCGATGAGGCCCGCGTTGCGGGCCTCATCTCTCGCTCAGGACAGACGCCTGAGTCGCCGGCACCTCCCGCAGCTCCCACTGCGTCGAGCGGGTCGATGTGGGAGTCGCGGCCGACGGTGGAGCCATCGGTGCCCGAATACGTCGAACCCGAGCCTCCTCCTCCCCCGCCGCCGCCGGCACCTGAGTTCGTCGACGTGACCGTGCCCTCTGACGCGGTGCTCGGCCTGCAGATCGAACGTACGGTGTCAAGTGAACTGGCCCGCATCGAAGACAAGGTGGACGCGCGCGTCACGCGCGACGTGCGCGTTGAGAATCGCATTGCCATTCCGGCGGGCTCGACCGTTCGCGGCTCGGTGATTGAAGTGGACAAGGGCGGCCGCATGAAGGGCAGGGCGCGCCTCGCCATCCGCTTCCACACCCTCGTCCTGGCCGACGGTACTCAGCTCTCGCTGAAGAGCGATCCGGTGGTCCGTGAGGGTCAGTCACCTAGCGGACAGAGTGCTGCCAAGATCGGCGGCGCGGCGGTCGGCGGGGCCATTCTGGGCGCCATCCTCGGCGGCGGCAAGGGCGCCGCCACCGGTGCAGCAGTTGGCGCCGGCGCCGGCACGGCCGCGGCGATGAGCAACGACCGTAATCCCGCCACGCTGTCGGCCGGCACGACGGTGACAGTGCGCATGCAAGCGCCGGTCACGGTGACGGTTCAAAAGGAATAGCTGGGACCGACGGTCGGCCGTACAAATGCTTAACCTCGCGGCGGCACCGGCCCGAGGTAGAACTAGGCCATGGTGTCACGCTCCACGTTGTGCCGGACCGCCTCCAGAAGTCCGTGCGCTGTTCGACGCCTTCACGCAAGCCATAAACAGCGGCAGCGCCGAAACATGGGTGGCGTTTGTTCAGGCGCGCTTCGCGCCACCCTTGATTCAGAACGGCACGTCTCAGCAGCGAGCCGAAATGTACTGGATGCTGGTGAGGGACCTCAGCACCATCGCCATCGAGCGGGCGATGTGCGAGGGTCGCGACGCGCCATTGCAACTGCGCGTCAAGGGCAGCCGCGGCAACGGCGTCGTCATCCTCGGGATTGACGAAAGCTCACCATTACGGATTGTGAGTTTCGGGGTCGAGGCCGGCGGGCGCGCTGGTCGAGCGCAATCAGGATTGCAACGGCTGCTACCTCGCGCTCGGCTATACCCGGCGCGAGGGCGATGGCACGCGGCGCAGCAACCTCGCCATGCACGGCGTCACCGGCCTGGGCATTGCTGGCGGGGCGCCGGGCACGAACGCGATCCTCGAAGCTTGGAGCGAATGGGTGGTGGTCGTGCTGTCCAACTTCGACCCACCCACCGCCGAACGCATCGGGACGGCGCTCGCCAACGCTCTCGCGCGCTAGGATCGGGCTTCTTCCCCGCCACGACCGCTGAAGCGCGCGGATCCCAAATCCCGGCGTATGATCAGTTCGGAGGCTGATCATGCGTTCCCTGATTCTGAAGTCTGCGTTATCTGTGTCATCTGTGGCCCTGGTCCTGTCGGCATCGGCGTTGGCCCAAACCAAGCAAGAGCGTGCCGGCATCGTGAATTTCACCAAGGTCGATGCGGTCGTCGCCTGCGGCGGCGCCACCGACACTGCGGCGCTCGAAGGCCTGGCCAAGGACGGCTTCAAGGCCGTCATCAACCTGCGGCTGCCGACGGAAGCCGGCGCCAACCTCGAACAGAACGCCGCGCGCGCCAAGGAAGTGGGGATGAAGTACATCAGCATCCCTTTCAACGGCCAGCAGCCTGATCCGAAGGCGGTCGACCAATTTCTCGCCACCATTGCCGACAAGTCGAACCAGCCGGCATTCATTCACTGCGGGTCGGCCAGCCGGGTCGGTTCAATGTGGCTGGTGAAACGCGTGCTGCAGGACGGCTGGACCGTCGAGAAAGCCACGGCAGAGGCCAAGTTGATCGGCATGAGGGGCGAGCCCCTCGAGAAGTTCGCCCTGTCGTACATCGACAGCCACAAGAAATAGCCCCCGGCGCCTGGGCGTCGGCGTTTGACACGCTGACGCCCCGAAAGCGATACTCGATAGTCGTTTGTGCGGCGATTTCTCCGACTTGGTGGGCCGCACATGTAGCTTTGCCGCGCTTGAGGCGCGGCGGCATCTAAGTCGCGAGGAAGGCCCGCGACTTCGCGGGCTTTTCTATTTCTGGAGTGTGAATGGGCAATCGATACATCTTCTCGTCGGAGTCGGTCGGTGAAGGCCACCCGGACAAAGTCGCCGACACGATTTCCGACGCCGTGCTCGATGCGTGCCTCGCGCAGGACAAGTTCAGCCGCGTCGCCTGCGAAACCTATGTGAAGTCGAACATGGTGATCGTTGGCGGTGAGATCACCACCAAGGCCAAGCTCGACTTCGTCAAGATTTCGCGCGATGCGATTCGCGAAATCGGCTACGTCAACGATGACGATGTGTTCCACGCCGACAAGGTGTTTGTGAACGTGCTCGTGACGCAGCAGTCGGCCGACATTGCGCAGGGCGT
>SXGQ01871155.1_pt1 | contig 24911 bp, 36 predicted proteins | sample 3178371 | NCBI WGS metagenome assembly SXGQ01 (sample SAMN11356859, study PRJNA531348) | freshwater metagenome | isolation source: freshwater sample F1-20 | place: China: Fuxian Lake, Yuxi | collected 2017-12-25 | reverse complement strand
TCTGTTCTAACTTCATACCAATAAGCCATTTTTATCTTTAAATCCCCTCTTTCGAGGGGATAATTTTATTTAGAAATCGTCTTCGTCTAAATCTGGAAATCTGGAGTCTGCGGCACCATACATACTATCTTCTTCGTCTTCCATTGAGTCATAATCGAATGGCTCTTTTTCAGGTCCCATATCGAAATCATCATCCATATCTTCATCGTCCATATCCATATCATCGTCTTCATCTAAAGACATTTGCATGGTTGATCTGCCAGATTCTAAATTTAGGATGTTCATAATTGAAGCGATGTCTTCATCATTCAAATCGCCATTTCTTTCTGCATCCATGAGAGTATTGATTAAATTATCAAAATCATCTGCTTGAGCGTCTAAGTCATCTGAAGCTTCTTCGTCTGAATCATACACCATAGGATCGAAATTATCGTCCATCATATCTTCAGCAATTTTTGTTAAAGAGTTTGCTTCGTTGTGCAGTTTTGAATTGTCAAGAATGTCTGCAATCTTAACTAATTCTTTTGTCATTGTCAATCTATTCATATAAAAACTTTTTCCTTATTCGGATTTATAATTTATTTTTACAAGTAAGAAATGTTTTTTCCTCCCATTCATAATGAAAAAGATTTCTGTATAATAGATATATGAAATTCAATACTAACCTTTCTGTGCCTATGGCGAATCCAATTGCTGGAGTGCCTATGAGAAAGCCAGTTGTTGTCTGCTGTATTCCTGGAAAAGAATTTACTCCTGGTTTTTTTGATTCTTGGACTAAACTTACACTTGCAACTGCTCGTGGACTTCCTTTCGACATCATTGTATCTCGACATTACAGCCCAGTAATTTTCCACTGTAGAGCAAACTTACTAGGTGCAGATAATAGGGCTGGAATTCATCAAATCCCATTCCAAGGTAAAATTGATTACGATTATATTATGTGGTTTGACTCCGATATTGTATTTGAGCCAGAGCATGTTTTACAATTATTTACTAAGATGCAAAGAGATCGTGCGCTAGAAGTTCTTTGTGGTATTTACTTGACCACTTCAGGAACACACTCTACAATTGTCAAGGATTGGGATTTAGATTTCTTCTTAAAGACAGGTATGTTCCCATTCTTAAGCCCTGCAGATTTAAAAAACATTGCAGAAGAATCTCCTAAGAAACTTGCTAAAGTCTTTTATGCTGGAATGGGCTTTATGATGTGTCGTAAGGGCGCACTTGAGAAAGTTACATATCCTTGGTTTGAGCCAGCAATGCATGAGATTGATATTAGTAAGGACTTTTCATCAGAAGACGTTTCATTGTGTTGGAAATGGAAGGAAGCTGGTGTTGATGTTTGGGTTGATCCTGACATCATTGTTGGACACGAAAAGCAGATTATCATTAGGTAATAAAAAAGGTCTCGAAAGAGACCTTTTTTTTATTTGTTCAATCTTTCAAGTTTATCTTCTAGTGCAGCAAACTTGATAAAATTAGGAACGAGATTATTTAGCAAAGTGTTGATTTCATTTATTGTTTCTAGTTTGGCTAATGTTTCTTCATTCTCATCAATAAGATTTTCAAATGTAAGATGCATTTTGTATTCTTCTGCATTATGAAGTACAGGAGAAAAGTTATCAATAAAATCAACAAAAGACTTGAGCATTTTTTGATGAAGTGCTTTGTCTATTTCAGGTCCGGTGTTTTTCATAAGTTTGCCTCTAAAATTTTAAAACTCATATTGTAAAAGTCATCTAATAATTTTTTGTGTTGAGTTTCATCTTCTAAAAAATTATGTGCCCAATGAACGCTTATTATAGCATACTTTTCATCAGTAAAACCCCAAGATATGTTTAATCCGTTGGTGTTACATAATGGTAGTTTAGTAATTTTATCTACTTTGGGATCCAATGTATTAAATAACATTCCTAATAGTACAGATATGCATTTTTTCTTTACAATAAATACAAAATAAGGTAAAGATTGTGAATTATCGTCATGGTTATGCCCTTCACAACTAAATAAAGTCCAGCACCAAGATGATTTATTGATATTTTTAATAGTTTCTTTTATATTGACATCGATTGCTTCATCAGCATCAAAGTCATATTCACTAGGATCATTAAAATCAATTTTATGTAAAAAATCTTTGAAGCTCGATTTCATAGCCCTATTATATCATCTCTGTCATTATTCTGTTCGCTGTCTATTGAAACAACAATAGTCCCTTCTTTGTTAGCGATACCAGAAGAAGAGGCTTTGTAATTATCTAAAGAGCATTCTATATTATTATCTACAAACTCATCACGTAAATCGTAAAGTGTGAATCTTTTATTTTTATAATATACGGATAAGTTTTCTCCGTACATATCAATTAATCGATCGACTGCAGAAACATCACATACTAACATTGTCCAGTGTATCCTATATTTAACCTGCGAATGAGATGAGTGAAAAGATGATTGCGTACAAGATGGTGAAGAAAATAAGCCCTTCTACCAAAAGAAAATGCTCTTAATTCTTCGGAAGATTTAAAAACTTGTGTTCCATCTTCATATTGGCTTGGAATTTTGAGTCCATCTTTAGCCCATTCTTTTTGTCTTTCAAATCTTTTTTCGATTGTGGCGAGAAGAAATTGAAACTCTTCTTGAGTGTATCTTTTTTGTTTAGGTTCTATAAATTCATCAAACTCAATTTTTTTATGAGAGAATGAACTTCTGTGTATGACTAAGTAAATTTCTTGTTTATTGGTTTTTTCAACAGGAGGCAAGTTTAAATTCCAGCCAACATATTTAGATACACAATATTCAGGAGCAGAATGATTTTTAACTCTCATTTGCTCATTTTCTAAATTAACAATATGATCAATACAATTATGATCGTCAAACTTGGGAACAGCATCAGAATCAGTTTCAAAAGATTCAACAAATTTGAAAAATGACTGTCGTTCGTCAGTACTTGGAATATATCTCCAAAAACTATGTTTAAATCTTGGCATTTTTTGTAATCTTAACCTTAGGTAAAGTTCCTACGTTCTTGATTATATCCTGTTTATCAATATTATCAATGGCTACGACGATATCATATGCCCATTTTGCTTTACGATTAATAATTTTATCTTGAATATTTAATTTGATTTTATGATCAAGTAAATTTGTTGCTAAAAATCCAGCGTCGATTAAGTCTTGTTTAAATGATTCATCTACATTAAAATTAATAACGTTTTCGACACAATCAAAATTTCCCAGCAAAATATTATAATATAAAGAAGTTGCAGTCTTAATTAAGTTTAGTTCTTGAGTTGATAGTTTCACTTCTATGTAAACTAATCTTTTATTTTTCATTATGATACCAGTGTCAATAAATTTTTGTTTTATATTAACCAGTAAAAAACCAAAATCTCCCAATTGCAATACATTCAACGTTTTATTGTTAAAATGTTTAGATTGCATATCTGACAAACAGTGAACAAGATTGGTCATTCTTATGTCAAATATTTCTGGGAGATCTTTTTTGTTTTCTGTATATGAGTTTTTATTTTCTTGAAATAAACTTTGTATTCTGGTAAGTTCGCCTTTACTTATAGATTTCAAAATATCTAGGGATTTTGATATTAACTTGACGTGTGCAATTTCAAGTTTTATTTTGAAATCATAAAACATACTAATCTATAATTTCAAAACTCAAATCCAAAGGACCAAAAACAGTAATAGCAATTTCTTCTTCTGTCGCTGTAGGATACTTTGATTTATAATATGTAAGCCAGTCTGAAATAACTGGAGGCTTGGGTGCTAAACCATTTTGGATATAATATTGAGCGAGAGTCTTGTATGTTCTGTTATCAAATGGATTTACGTTAAAAAGAACCAAATCTTCTTCAGAAGTTGTTTGTTGACCCAATGTTGCAACATAATTTTCTAATTGCAACTTATTTCTAAATAAATAATCTTGGAGCTCAACTGTATCATCATTAACTTCTGCTAAGAAAACACCTTTCTCGTAAACTCTATATCGTCTTGTATTTTCTGCATCATTTACATTACTTTGTGCAATAGGTTCTGGAATTTCTTCAGCAATAGATTCTACGATAGAGTCAAACTCTTTCTTTGCTTCTAAATCAGAAATTAATTCTGAAGAAATATCGTTATTTTCCACAAGTTCTGATTCGAATTCAATTTCTTGATTAGCAACTTTTCTTGGTCTTGGCATTTTTGTTTTTCCTCACCGCAAGTAAAAAGATATTATTTACTTAGTTTTTTTACTGCTCTCCATAAACTTATACCTATTATTACATTCAAAATACATAAGAAACCAGCAAAATGGTAGGGATTTTGTGTGTATTTGTATAAGTAAGGGCCGATGATTGCAGATACTACGGTGATAAAGGTGACAGAGAGAATAAATTTAATCATGACTTTAGATGCATATTCGTCTTTAAATTTTTCAAAATGTTTGCATCTTTGACAAGTTTTATCAAATGTATCTGTGGTAAAAGGTTGGTGACAATAACAACAAACTTCCCACCAGGGTTTAACTGTGTGGGAAGATTTGTATGTGTGTATGGTGTCGTCTAGGAGACCCATTTGTTTTTAGAAGAGCTTTGGTAACTTCATCTTTGAAACATCGAAGCCAACACGGACGCCCCAAGCCCAGTTATTGGAAAGGTTGAGGCTATTGAGGGAACCACCACCAAAACCAGTTGGGAAAACTTGTCCAATAACTGTAGCATTTGTTCCAATGACAGGAACATCGAACTTGACCAATTGCTTCTCAAAACCATAAGAAACACGGGTCTCAACGCCATTGGTTGCAACAACAGATACAAAACGAGTACCCTTGAAAATACCACCAGCATAGTTCTCTACGTTAGGAATGGTCTTGCCAGGATTTGTGATTGTAAACCAATCCTTGCCATCGTGAGCGTAGTTTACAAAGAACTTGTTCTCTTGAAACTGTACGCCAACTGATTGCGAAGTAAATCCAACATCAGACTTCTTAGTAACTGTCTGAGCTCCAAACACAGGCTTGACACCAAATACAATGTCACCTGCGAATTCTGAAGTTGTTGCTAAAAGTGCAACAACAGTAAATAAAAATTTCTTCATTTTATTTTTCCTTTTTCAAATGAAACTTTAACCATTATACCGCCGATTCGTCATATTTATGATAAATTGAGCGATATTTTTCTTGCAATAACTTTTTAGCCCTAAAAACACGAGATTTAACAGTGCCTAAAGGGATATTGTATTTAGTTGCAATATCTTTGTAATCAATCTCATCAATTACATTTAAACAAAATGCTTGAATGTGCAAATTGTCTTCAAAACCTTGGAGTAGTTCATTTATCAACTCTTTTTGACAATTAGAATTGCATAATGTTTCAGAAAAATCATTTTCAGCAATCTTTTCAAATAAATGAAAATCTTCAGCAGAGTCAAATAAATACTCGTTTTTTGAATATCTTTTTCTGAACGTATCAGTGTACATATTTACTGCAATAACTGAAAGCCAAGTTTTAAGTGAACAATCACCTTGCCAAGAATCATAAAATCGAAATGCTTTTAGTAATGCATTTTGAACTGCATCTTCAATATCTTCTTTTCTTGCTTTGGTAAACTTTTTAGATAAATAATTGCATAAATATTCACGATAACTACAAATTTGTAATTCTTTTGTCATCAGTGCATTTCACAAGAATAATCACAAAGTGGTTTCCAATAACTCAATGCTTTTTCTAAAAACACTAAACCATTTTCTTCATCATTGTTCTTCCATAACATAGCCTGGAATACACAATAATAAGATAAACTAATAAGATTTTCTTGTGCTTTATCAGACAAATTCCAATAAAAATCTGAATGCGGAGGTTTTATTTCCTGAATAAGACAGCACATAAGAATAGCATAGTTAGCAAGATCAATTACTGTGTCTTCTGCTTTTTCAGAAATAACAAGATATTCTTTTTCTTTGAGGAAATTTTCAAGACGGGACATTTTATCACCGATCCTTACTAAACAACCTCGCCAAGCTTCTATGCCAGCATCTTCACATTTACGAAGATTGCCCATAGGAAGCCCGGTAGCAGAATAATCATTGTCTTTTGCTTCATAAACTGCTTGCATATTATCAAGAATACTTAAAGCAGTTTCGTCTTTGAACATTTCCTTGATCTGCAAAATAGTTTTGTCATAAAATTTATTTCTAGACATTTTTATCTCCTGGGCGGTAAAGAGTTTTGTTTCAACTCAAAAACACCATTACTAATAAAGCTTGACAGTGTTTCATATCCACTATACGACACTGCTGATGAAATGCCACCCCAAAGCTCATCAACAAGTGATTCGAGAGGACGTAATTCATCAAGAATGGGAACTTCTTTACCCTCAGAGTGACGATACACTTTACCAGTGGAAAGAATTTGTTGCTTGTGAGATGCTCCTCCCCAGTAGTGACCATCTCCTCTAACATGGGTTTCTGCTTCAAATGCACGGGCAAAATATCCACCCATCATCACATAATCAGCGCCTGCCCCAAATGCCTTAGCAGCATATCCAGCATTCTTTATTCCACCATCAGCAATAATAAATGGTTTACGATTTATAAATGATAAATCAGATGAAGGATCCCAAGGATTAGACTGTTCAATTTCAATTAATTCAGTGATTGGTCCACGATTGTATCCAGTGGAATCATTAGTAGCACAAGGACTTCCACCAGCAATACCAACACGAATGTATTTTTCCATTTTTACATCTGGCTTAATACCTGAAAGTAATTGAAAGCCTTCTGCTGTATGAACATTACCCAGCATCAAATCGTATACTGGTGCTAGTACCGCTAATTTATTAACACACTCTACTATTTCTTTGTGCATATAACCATTAGCCATATCAATAAGCCACTTGTCTGCTCCAGCATCCTTAAGCGCCTTGACTCTGTCCCAATCATTCAGTCCAATTGAAACAAAGACATTATATTTATAGGGTAATGAATTATAAAGTTCTACTTGCTCCTCGATTGAACAGAACCGATGAAGACAAATAGTAAGTCCTAATTCGTTAGCCTCAATAGCAAAAGTTTTTCCTACAATTGCTTCCATAGGAGAAACAATAATTCTATTTAATTCAATAGGAATATCTTTACGGCTTTTAACCTTACAGGGTTGTGCTATAAGATTTACATCGTTGTAATAAATTGATTTTGTTTTAAGTATTTGTGCCATATTGGACCCTTTTCGTTAAACATAATATATCAACTGAAAAAATTGTGCAAGGATATCACAAAAAAAAGGGGAGTAAATCTCCCCTTTTTTTATTTGTCTTTTTTAGTACTTATGACAGTGTCTATAAGTCCGTATGCTTTAGCCTCTTCTGCACTCATGTAATAATCACGATCACAATCATTTCTAAGTTTCTTAACTGTTTGCCCAGATTTTACAGAAAGAATTTCAAGTAATTGATCGTAAAGTTTATTAGTTTCTTTAACTTGAATATTGATATCTGCAGCAGTTCCACGATATCCAGAAGATACTTGGTGAATCATGATTCGAGAATGAGGAAGAGCAGATCTAGTACCTGTTCCACCACATAAAAGAATTGCTCCCATAGATGCAGCAGTTCCAACACAAGTAGTATTTACAGGTGCAGAAATTGTATGCATTACGTCATACAATGCCAATCCATCAACAACACTTCCTCCTGGACTATTGATATAAAATTCAATAGGCAGATGAGAGTCTTCACGATCTAAAAATAGCATCTGCATAATACAAAGATTCATAGAATGTTCATTGACTTCTTCGCCAAGAAATATAATACGATCTTTAAGCAAACGTGAATACAGATCGTAAGCACGTTCTCCTGTAGCAGACTTTTCCAAAACTGTTGGTATTATCATTTTTTCCCTCGCACACATTCTAGCATATTAAATCTATTTATGCTTCAAGTATTTTGGATTTGGTGTTAAGACTCCACTGTGATCAAAGAATTCAGCATCATCAAAAAATAAATGATCATGCATATAATGAGGAGTGATAAATTTTCCAACCTCACCAATTCTAGGGGAGTTCATAGAAGTCGCCATACAAAGAGTTCCAGTAGCATTTGTCATAAATACTTTGCAACCATTAATATATTGCATAAACTTACATAAATCAGGCTCAACAAAAAGTTCACAATCATCTTTGAATTTGAATTTTTCATAATGATGTTCTTCAAAATCTATGAAAACTTTTTTATCAAATTGATCCATGACATCTTTGTAGTTTCTTTCAATTTCGTCATCCCATTCAAATCTGCCATCTTTTCTATGTATTAACAGTGTATCTTTGAATGTATCGTCTTTTGGCATCTTCAAAGCGACAAAGTTTTTAGGAATAACTGGATTGTTTGGAAATGCAGTATGTAAGAAGACAGCCCAAAAACTCCTAGTGTAAAGTAATCTATTATATCTAAACTGATTTAAATCATGATTAATTACATGCTTTGCTGGATTATATATTTCAAAAGAGTTTATGTAATCCTGGGCTTCTAAAATAGGTTTTAATTCTTCATAAGTTCTTTCTAGAGATGTAGAAAACTTATCGTGCTTTTCACATAAATAGAAATTTGTCTTTACACCAAATGTTCTATGGTAAAAGGCTGGAACAGTTAAGGAGTGCATTAAGTCTCCTAATTTTGGACCCATTAATATATTTACGGTTCTCATTCTCTATTTTTCACTTCTGTAAGTTCAGTATCAAAGAATCTTTTTTGAAGAGCCATCTTTGCAACATGACGTTCGTAGTTAGCATCATCAGTTACTTTTGCTAAGCCTGTATCATGTTTGCTTTCATCAATAAGTTCAAATACTTTTTGATTTGCAAAAACCATTTTTTGATATTCTAAAGATGAAACAATCTGATTATATTTATCTTCACCCATTTGATCGATTACTTCTTCACGCATATAAGAATATTTTTCAATTGTTTTTGCTAGTTTTTCACCATCAAGATTTTTAAGTTTTACATCAAATACAGAAAGCATATCAAAAACATAGGCTTCATCTAGGCTAACCTTAAGCATGATCATTCACCTCTACTAGTATCTTAGATAATAATTTTATATGTTTTGGACCGATAAATTGACTGTTACCAACGTACATTCCATACTCATGAATAATATCAGCATTATAAACATCTTTTTCATAGCCAAAAGTGTAATCTTTTAGGAATGGTTGACGCAATAAGTTACCAGCAACAAGTGGCCTGTATTCAATATTGTATTTCTTAAACTGTTCAATCAAGGCGCTATATGTTTTTTTATTCTTGCAAACAAAAGGCAGAGTAAAAGAACTCATAGTATTTTCGCATTTTGGTACATAAAACAAATGTGAGTATTTGCTTAGTATTTCATGATATTGCTTATAGTTTTGATTTCTAATATTAATAAATCTATCTAAGTTCTTTATTTGTTCCAAGCCTAAAACTGCAGATATTTCATCATTTCTGAAATTATATCCATCGGTTACAAATAGAAAAGTTGGAATAATGTCAGGATAAAACTCTTGATATTTCTTGTAAGTTTCTGGGCTTGCTTCTCTTGCTAAACCGTGAGATCTTTTCATTCTCATCAATTCGTATAACTCAGTGTCATTAGTAGAAATAAATCCACCTTCAATCGTTGTTATATGATGACCAAAATAAAAACTAAATGTTGCTCCTACTGATAAAGGATTCATTTTATTATTGAATTCATCAGTAACTCCATGTGCCTCACAGCAGTCTTCAGCAACAATCGCTTCAGGGAAAGCATTTCTTAACTCTGCAACATCTGAATGAAATCCAAGTAGATGTGTTGTAAAGACGAGTTTTATATCAGGATGTTTTTCTTTAACTAAATCTAAATCTTTTAAATTTACACAATAATCATCTAAAGAAATATCGATAAAAATAGGTGTAAGTTTATTTTGAAATATTGGAGCAACACTAGTCATCCAAGTACAAGCAGGAACTAAAACCTTTGCGCCATCAGGAAGATTGTACTTTTCCTTGATAGATGCAATTAATAAAGAATTTGCTGTACTTCCTGAAGATACAAATAAGGAGTGTTTTGATCCCACCCACTTAGACCAAACATTTTCAAATTGACGAACTTTTGGCCCATTAGTAAATTTATTAGAAGTGAGAACAAAATATGCAAGCTTAAGTTTTTGTTGGAAAGTAATAGCGTTATCCATCAAACGCCAAGATAGTTTATTCATAATCCAATTATAACAATAAAGGGGAAGAATTGCTTCTTCCCCTTCGTTTTTAAGATTTCTTTATCAAAATCTTTTTAACTGTTTCTGTTGGTTCTTCTTCTTTAGCAACAATCTTCTTGAATGCTAATTTCAAGATGCCATTCTCTAAATGGCAAACTTCAGGTTCAAGCTCAAGATTATCTGGTAATTGAATTGTTCTTGTAAAAGCAGATTGTTTCAATTCTTTGAGATGATAGAAGTAACTTTTCTCTCTTAGGATTCTTGAACTTCCAGTGATTGTAAGAAGTTTTGTTTCCTTGACAACTTCAATATCAAGATCTTTTTCTTCAACACCCGGTACAGCAAAGTCCAAGCAGAAATAAAAATCGTCTTCAAAGATATCCATTTTAGGATAGGATGTGTTGGAATAAATAAATTTTTTACGATTACCTAATAAATCGTCAAATATTTTATTAAAAATCTGTTCATGTTGATCCATGATCACATTACGATTGGGCATTAAAATTCTATGCTGAGATAGATTCAATACATCATCAATACTAGCCATATTTTTCTCCATTTGCGCCCATAAGGTACGCTAGATAATAGGTGTCTTAAAGATCACCTGAGCGACTTGCACTCAATAAATATTATACCAATATTGGAGAAAAATATTCCTGTTAAATAAAAAAATCCCCCGAAGGGGATTTTTTTTGTATATCTAAATCTTATTTAGAAGTGCCGGGCTTCTTAAGTGGGTCTTTTTCACCTGACAAAGGGATGTACAAAACAGATCCAGGCTGAATTACACTAGTTTCTAACTTATTCCTTTCCATAATTTTTCTTACAGAAGTTGATAAGCCATCTACAGAAAACTTTTTTGCAATACTTGTTAAAGTATCACCAGCGCTAACAGTATGCTTTCCTTCAGACATACTTTGAGCAACTTTCATAAATTCATTGTGAAATTTAGACGCTAATACAAAATCGCCATCTTGTGCGCATTCGTTTGCAATTTTATTGATTTGTGCTAACTTTTGAAACTTTGACATTATAAAATCCTTATCAATTATTGATATTTACTAATTTATTCTACTGGTTAAAAATAAAAACCTTTAAAAATATTTCGGAATAATACTCAAATGTTAAATCTGCCGCAGTATAATCAATTATATGAATTATGATTTGTGTGATTTATTAAATAGAAAAATGGAAAATGCGTTTGGATATATACCAAGTGATTTGCCAAGAAATTCTATTCTCAAAAATGCAAATATCATTGATGACTTTTTTGAAAGTGTTGCTCCTGACGATTATGTCGAAACAATGGAGTCAGAAGATTGTGATCATGATTGTTTTGGTTTTTGGATATACAGAAATGGAAAAATATCAAACCAAATTGAAGATTTTGATAAATCAGCAAGAAAAGTTACCAGAGAACTTGCAAACTTATCATTTTCTAACAGTCCTGGGCTTGATATAATGTATTTCTCTGGGTGTATGAAAGTTTATATTTCTAAAAATAAAGCAATATATCTTGAGACTTGTATTAGACCTACATTAGATCAAATGTTTACTATCAAAGATTTAGAAATTAAATATTTATCAAAATCTGGTAAAACTTTATGGCGTATTGTTGAAAGAAAGAAAAAGTCAACTTACTATGATGGAGTAGGGTCAAACTCTCTTCATGACTTCAAATGGGGAAAGATTAAATAAAATGAAAAATAGTTATGTTTTACTCAATGAGCAAGAGATCAATTTACTTAAAAACAGATTGAAAAATGACAAAGATATTGATGTAAATAATTTTGTGCATAAACTTGATTATTACAAAAATGTCAATTCAAAAGAGAATATAAAAAAATTCACTGAGTATAAGAACTTGGCAATCACAAAGATTAAATCTTTAGATGCAAATTATTTAGAAAGTGAAGACTTTATTGTTGACGATGATGCAGTAGTATCAGCCACAAAAGAAGGAGCGTACGTGCAAGTTTGGATGTGGGTGGAAAATGCAACTAAGCCTAAAAGAGCAAGGAAGAAGACAGTATAAATGTTACGAGAAAATTGGTATGCTGTTCATGTTCTTTCACAATATGAAAACAAAGTCAAAAGTTATATTGACAAAGTAAAAAAAGAACATGGGTATGAAGACAAAGTATCTGAGGTTATTATTCCTGTTGATACTGAAGTCAAGAGAGTGAACGGCAAAAAAGTAGAAAAGAAAAATAAAGTTTTTCCAGGATATATTCTTATTAGAATGAAGTTAGATGACGATTCTTATAATTTCATTAGAAGAGTTCCAGGAGTAACAAATTTTGTTTCTTCTAGCGCAAAAAAACCTGTTGCTCTAAAAGATTCTGAAGTTAAAGCAATCTTAGATGCACTAAGCCCTGAAATAGGATTTGTTCCTAAGAAAAAGTTTTCAAAAGATATGCTTGTTAGAATTGTAGAAGGTCCTTTTTCAGAATTTACTGGCAAAATAGAGACAGTTTATGAGGAAAAAGAAATTTTAAAAGTTATGATTTCTTTATTTGGAAGAGATACTCCAATAGAGATTGAATATTCACAGGTTGAAAAGATATAAAAAAAACTCCCTTTCGGGAGTTTTTTTTTAGTATTGTTCGTATACTTCTGAGACTGGCAGGATTTTATTGAATGCTGCAATCCCTCCAGATGCTACCGCTGAAAGATTAAACCTAACCCAATATCTTTCAGGATTTGGAGGAAGAACAACTATTGGATATCCTCCAGCAATTATTCTGTTTTGCTGAACTGTTAATGGATCGTTGGGAAGCAAGCTGTTAGCAGAAAAATCAGCTTTGACAGGAATCCAAGTTGAACTTCCTAATCCGGAACCTTCAACTATTCCAGAGAATTTAAATGTATCTGAATTTCCAGTCGAAGTATCATCGATTACTGTGAAGCTTGACCAAGCGGAGCCATTCCATATTTGACCTTGTAAATTTGCAGGGGCAGTCAAACCTATACCAACTTGAAATTCCCAGTGATCAACTTTCTTTTTTGAACCAACATAAATATAATCAGTGGTTGCAGATAAATTAAATTGAGATGCGTTTTCACCGCCTGCGCCTTTGGCTATTCCAGTAACATCGTAAATTGTTCCTGCTGTCCCGCCAGTACCTGTTTGTGCTTTCCCAATTAAGACTCTGTAATCATCAAGAACTTCTACGCCTTGGTTATCAGATCTAGGATAATCTAAAGGCAATGCTTTTTTACCAGTAGCTATAACTCTCATTCCAATATTTGATTTAGCTTCTGTAAATGTCAAAGCAACATTTAAGTACGGTCTGTTATATAAGTTTTCATGATATATAGATGGTGTAAATCCCCATCTTGCATAAAATGATTCAGAAGCAGTCCCATTTACATCAGTACCATCTCTATAAATTATATGACCTCTTCCATCTGTTGAACTATTTCTGTAGTGTGCGCCATTGTCCAAAAAGATTATTGAGCTTACTGTAAAAGCAGTGCCTGATACGTTTGTAACCTTCAACTCATCTATAGTAGATTGAGGATACCATGGTAAGGTTGCATAAACAGTTGTGCCTGTTACTGTAAATCCAATTGATGACTTTAATATTTGATTATATAAACCATTGATGACACTCATTAATAATGCTCCAAGTTTCAGACTTCTTAATGATCAATTTTCCTATTGGGAGAATTTTATTCCTTGTTTTGTTGACTTCAACAATGTATTACTGTAAAATAATTTTGTTCAAGAGCAATCGTCTATGTAAAAAGGGAAGGGCGCTCTGCTCTTGGACACAGGTATAAAAAATGAAAATACAATACGTTTCAATATGCCCTACTGAGTCTGCAAAACAAAATGAATGCTACGCTCTCACCCCAGAGTTGCTTGCTGCTACGGGAGCACGATATTCGAGGAACAATGAAGGCCTTGATGCTATTGTATCAAAGATTGATTTCTCAAACACAGACAAATCAGTAGACGGTATATTCAAGATGGTCGATTATGGCCATGCTTCTATTGCTGACATGGCTCCTCTGGCATTGTTTATTGATGATATTTCTTTGTTTGCTGCATACTTTCTATGGACAATTGCTCCTACTGCTGGTGGACAAGAATGTTCAACCCGTTACATCAAGTTAGACGGCGGAAGTGTTGTTGATGATGATATTTTGGGCATTCCTGAAGATTTAAAACTAGAATATTGGAAGTATGTTGAAAAATCATTTCAATCGTATGAATTGGCACTTCAATATTGGACCAGCTTTGGTGTTTTGCATCCAGAATTAACTAAAATCCCATCATCTTTACTCAGTTCGTCCTCAGATAAAGACAAGAAGCAAGTTGCAAGAATGATGCGTAACTATGCTTTTGACCGTGCTAGAGTTTATTTACCACTTTCTGCTATGACTGGTGTAATGATGGTTCAGTCTGCTCGTGCTTGGGCAAATATGTCTGCACATCTTCAATCACATTCTTTGCGTGAACTGAATATTATTGGAAAAGAGATTGAAGAGAAATTAAAGATTGGTGCGCCTAGATTAGTAAAGCATTGTCGTGCAACCGATGCTATCAAAGATTTTTATTCTTTTGAAAACAATTTTGAAAAGAAATATTGCAAAATGAAGAATAAGTTTCTTCCATCTTCTAACCAATGCGATACTTCTTTAAAAGTACATTCGAATAAAAAGATAGATCTTGAAGCATTGTCATTTAGAACTAACAGATATTCTCCATTTGGTCATACAATATCTCAAATCCCAGTTACATTTAGTTGGGAGGGTATAACTTTTGGAGAAATCAGAGATCTAAATAGGCATAGAACAGGTTCAAAATACTGTTCTTTAGTTCCAATTGGATTTTATGGTTCAACAGACCAAATTCCAAATGATGAATCTGAACTTTGTGAAAAAATAAATCTCTTACATAGTAACTTTAGTCAAACATCTGAAATCGCAAGAGACTTGATGAGCAAAAATCCAGAGTATGTTTACTTTACATCACTTGGGCATAAATATTATTTTGAACACACAACTACTGTAGACAAGTTTATTTATGAAATGGAACTTAGGACTGGAGTTGGGGCTCATTACAAATACGCAGAGCATTGTCACAAAATGTTAGACCTTTGGTATCAAAAATATCCTCATACAAAAGGGCTTATTTTTGAAGGCAGTGCTGAACCAGAATAACTAGAGTCTAAAGTAAACTTCAAAGCCTTCTATCGAGCATAACTTAAATGAAAAATCATTTACGTTAGATGGTAAATCAAAGAACATGATACAATCTTCATGTTCTTTGATTTTGTTATAGAATACCGTTGTTTTTGTTAAGTAGTTTTTCTTATTGTGCTCTAAGATAATATTTTGCAATTCAAATGGCATCTTTTCGCAGCTTTGGTCTAAAATTAGATTTCTTTCAGGCAATAATTCAATTAAAGATATTTTCATTTCTTCATATGAAACCATTTGACCATCCATTGCTTTAGAGATTATTTCGCCATATTGTGAAGTTGGAATATTCTCAGCAGTCTCATTTTGTGAATTAAAAACAAAATCTGCTCTTGACATAGAGAATAAATAGTCTTTTGTAGTATGTTCTCCGTTTATTAAGGTATGAAAGAGTTGTTGCAACTCGTTCAAACTTATGATATTATTAGCAGTAAATACGGCTATATTTTCATAATTTGGTAGAGAATAGCATAATATCAACCTTTTTAAAAACAATATGTTTTTATCAAATTCTTTAATTTCAATAAAAGAATCTGTATCAAGTATGAATCTTGAGTTTTTAGATGACTCAAATCCCACCAAAATAAAATATCTGTGATAGTTTAATTGGCTGGTCTGATAGGCAACTTTTTCAAGTTCTTCCTGTGAATTAATTACAAAGCATACTAGATTGTTCACGAGTTTTTTATACAGGCAAGAGTTTGTATATATCGTAGTTTATGATACAATCCATGTATCGATAACAAAGGTTTCTTACTAAATGATTACGCAAGTGAATAATATGAACACTGATTTTCGACCAAAAACTTTTGACCAAGTTATTGGCCAGGATGAGATTAAAGAGAATCTCAGACTCAAAATTGCAGCATTTAAGAAGACTCAAAAAAGCGTTGTGCATATGCTATTTCTGGGTTTTTCAGGTGCTGGAAAGACAACTCTTGCAAATGTAGTAGCTAATGAAATGGGTGTTACATTTCATCAAGTTATGGCCACCCGCATCAAGAACTGGAATGATTTTTATGCAATCCTTCGCAACGTAGAAGAAAATGATGTCCTGTTCATTGATGAAATTCACGCATTGTCTAGTGACGTGCAAGAAAATCTTTATGGTGTTATGGAAGATTTTAAATGCACTATTGAGGACAAGAATCTTCAAAGACAAAGAATTGTCAACCTCCCAAAATTTACTCTAATTGGTGCTACAACTCATACCGGCGATTTGAAGGCTGCTTTGTTGTCACGTTTTCAATACAAAGGCCAACTTGTTCCTTACACTGTTGATGAATTGACAAATATGGCAATTACTGCTGGGGACAGAGTTTACAACCTTGACATTCCTGAAGATATTGCTCGTAGAATCGCCCAGCTTTCACGTAAAACCGCAAGAATCTGCTACACACTTCTTAGGCACTTTGTAGACATTGCTGAAGCATCTACTCCTGGTCGAGTTACTAGAGATATGCTTACCAAGCCATTATTGTATAAAATGCTTAGACTGCACCAAATAGACCCAATCGTAGGTCTTGACTATGCGAGCCGAAATTACATTGCAAAAATGTTACGTGAAAGTAGGCCTTTAGGTAGTCGTTCAATCGCTAATATGTGTCAGGAACAAGAAAGTACTGTCATCTCAATGATTGAACCATTTCTTCTTTCTGATATCACCCTTGAATATGTAAACCCAGCAAATGGACAAACTATTGTTATTATTTCTCCATTTGTTCGTATAACAAGTAAGGGGAGAATTGCGTTGGAAGCTGCCTACAAATACATCAAGCTTTGTCAGTCTCTTCAAAAACAAGGTTGGTTTAACAACGAATCCTTGACTATCAAACCGGAGTAAATATGCCAGCAAAACAGTTATCTTTTAATGATGAAGCACGTCAGGCTATGGGACGTGGAGTTTCTATAGTCGGAACAGCAGTAGCAACAACATTAGGGCCAAAGGGACGTAATGTTGTTATTCAGTCACCTTCAGGACCAATTGTTACAAAGGATGGAGTAACAGTTGCCAAACACATTGAGCTTGAAGATCCTTATGAAGATTTAGGTGCTCAACTGTGTAAGCAAGTGTCTGCAAAAACCAATGATGTTGCTGGAGATGGAACTACAACTGCAACAGTCTTGGCCAACGCATTAGTCATCAGTGGTTTAAAATATATTTCTTCTGGCGGTAATCCTATCAGTGTTAAAATTGGTATGGAATCTGCTGCTGAAAAAGTTATTGAAATTATTGAAAGCCTATCTAAGCCTATCGAAAGCAAAGAACAAATTACTTTTGTCGCAACCATCTCTGGTAATGAAGCAGAAGTTGGCCAAATTGTTGCAGATGCTATGGAAGCAGTTGGTAAAGATGGTGTCATTACTATTGAAGAGTCCAGAGGTCGAGAAACATCTTTGTCACTTGTTGAAGGCATGAAGTTTGACAAGGGCTATGTATCTGCTTTCTTTGTAAATAATGCAGAAAAAATGGAATGTCGTCATACTGAGCCTTTTATTCTTCTTTATGATGGCAAGATTTCAGATTCTGCTGAGATTCTTCCTATCCTTACAAAAGTTCATGAACAAAAGAAGCCTATTGTAATTATTGCTGATAATGTTGATGGTCCAGCACTTCAGATGCTTGTTATAAATGTTCATAAGGGTGCTATGCCTTGGGTTGCTGTAAAGACTCCTGGATTTGCTGGACAGAAGAAAGAATATCTTTATGACATTGCTGCTCTTACTGGCGCCGATGTTATTTCCTCAGAGATGGGAACTAATCTTGAAAACTGTACCATTGACAATTTAGGCAAAGCAAAGAGTGTCATTATCAACAAAGAAACCACTACTATTATTGGTGGTGAGGGTGATGATGCTAAGATTGAAGATCGTATTTCTCAATTAAAAGTAACTCTTTCACAAGTAGAGAGTGATTACGAAGCTAGAATCCTCAACGAAAGAATTGCAAAGCTTTCTGGTGGTGTTGCTATCATTAAGGTCGGCGCCAGTACTGAAGCAGAATTAGTTGAGAAGAAGTATCGATATGAAGATGCTTTGGCTGCTACTCGTGCTGCTGTTGAGGAAGGAATCGTTCCTGGTGGTGGCACAACTCTATTACGCATATCCCAGCAATTAGGGTCAATGAACAATCTTACCAATGATGATGAGAAAGTCGGCTTTGAAATTGTAAGAAAATCATTGATGGAGCCAATCAGACAAATTGCTTTCAACGCTGGTATTAGTCCTGATGTTGTAGTAGACACAGTTTGCAAAGAGCCTAATGGTATTGGCCTAAATGCACGAACTGGTATGTACGTTGATATGATCCAAGAGGGCATTATTGATCCTGCTAAAGTCACACGTTCAGCCGTTCAAAATGCTGTCTCAATTGCTTGCTTAGTACTTACTACTGAAGCACTAATTGTTGATAAGCCAGTCACAAATGAAAAGGTATTAATTCAAGAAGGAAGTTTCTAATTTTTCCCAATATATTTCATACACCATCATAATATTTTGAGTATAATATTGGTGTGTATGGAGGGTTATTGTGGAGACTAAAAACTTAAGAATTAAGCTTTCAAAAGTTCAGATATTTACAGTCAGCGCAGTTCTTATTGCGCTGACTTCTGTTTCATATCAGTTGTTTTTGTTGCGAAAACAAAACAAAAAAGAGGAGATGGGAGAAGCATATTTTGTTTATCCCGAAGATTAAATGACAGAATTTTTATATCATTACAAAATGACAGTTACTAGAGTTGTTGATGGCGATACAATTTATGGCGATGTAGATCTAGGTTTTAATTTTGGTGCAAAAAAGATGGAGTTTAGGCTTGCCGAAGTTAATACTCCTGAAATCAAAGGTGCTAATCGAACTGCAGGTTTAGCAGCTAAAGAATATGTTGAAGATAAGATTTTAAATAAAGAAGTTTGCATCTTGACTAAAAAAGATTCTAAAGAAAAATATGGCAGATATTTAGCTTGGGTATATTACAAAGAAGCGGAAAATCTTTGGGTTTGTTTGAATAAAAAATTAGTTGAAATGAATCTTGCTGTGCCTTTTATGGTATAGTGTATGTATGGCATTTTATAGGCGATTATTTATTGATTTTGATTCATTTTACGCTAGTGTAGAACAGCAAGATAATGAAGAATATCGTGAGAAGCCTGTAATTGTAGTTCCTGTTGTTTGTGATTATACTTGTGCGATAGCAGCATCGTATCAGGCAAAAAGACTTGGAGTTAAAACTGGCACACGAGTAAGTGTTGCTAAGGATAAAATTCCAGGTCTTTTTGTTTGTGGGGCTAGACCTCATAGATACGTAGAAATTCACAATAAAATAGTTGAAATCTTATCTCGTCATTTTAAAAAAGTACAAGTTTTAAGCATTGATGAAATGGCTTGTGAAATTGACGAAGATGATGATTTTGAATGCGAAATGATAGCAGCCTTATTGAAACTTGATTTGATGGACGAGTTAGGGGAGTATATAACTTGCTCAATAGGTGTTGCTAGAAATGTATTTTTATCTAAAGTTGCTGCTGATATGAACAAGCCTAATGGATTCACTGCCCTGGGCCAAAAAGCCCAGGAGCAGTTGGAGACTTTAGGCTTGACAGATCTCCCCGGAATAGCAGAAAGAATGGAAGCTCGTCTAAATAAATCTAGAATAAAAACTGTCAATGATTTATTTAATATGGAAGAGTTGAAATTGAAAAAAGCTTGGGGAAGTATTATTGGCGCTCGTTGGTATCATATGATCCGTGGTAGTTTGCAATGTGATTATGGTTTATCTGGAAATGACATACCTAAATCATTTGGTCACACTCACGTCTTACCCCCTAATAAAAGGGATGATACTGGTGCTTATGAAGTTTTTGAGGCTCTACTATACAAAGGCTTAGAAAGACTAAATAAGAACAGAATTGGGGCTAAAAGGATATCTATTTATCTATCTTGGCGCAATACTGAAACTAAACGTAGAGGCACTTATAGAAAAGTAAGTCCTATTGCTATCGCTTCTATGGATTACACTTATTGGTCTGTCATTGCAAACTCTTTATGGAAATTAATGCCAGAGTTAGATTTGAAAGCCATTCCATTACTCGTTGGCATTAGATTTACAAGAACAATTAAGCAAGAAGATATAAACTTACAATTATTTGATTTAGATTTTTTTCCAACATTTGAGGCAAAAGAATTATATGAAGTTCCTGATAGAATTTCTTTTGGAGATCCCGGAAGACTGTTTGATGATGTATAAGTTCACTGAGGTAATCTTATGAAAATAGTTGTTGAATTTGATAATTTATCTGAAGCACAAGCAGTATCATTAGAAGAAATGTTTGCTGTATGGTCGTTCCTCAAAGATAAACAAATGAGTATGTGGACCAGTTTCTTTGCCGACTGTGCTGTTGATTTCAAGCCAGTTATCAAAGTGAACGGCGAAGACCCTAAAAGATTTATGAAAGACATTGGATTACGTGTTGGTAAAGTTAAATTTGTTACTGATACTGGCGATGTAGAAGACGATATGTATCTTCTTGATTATGAAAGAGTAGCAAAAGCAATAAATGATGACAACACAGAAGGATAAACATCTTCCAGAATCTACTAAAATCAAAATAGGTAAAAATATTTTTGATATTGACATTGATGTTTTACTTTCATCAATGACTCATCAAGTAATTCATAAAAATAATAGTTTATACAATTCTGATGATTTTGGATTAATTTTTGAAATTACAAAAGCAGAAGTAACAAGTTTCTTAGAGTCATATTTTGACGAAGACGCTGAATATTTTGATATATTTGAAAATTGGATTAGTGAGTTTGACAAATATCAACAAAATAAAAATAAACTTTTTTGTAAAGATTTAATTATAACTTTTCCTGATCGAACAAAATGGCAAGTTAGGATTCTAGATATACTAACTATCAAAAATAGACTTTCAGGTAATGAATCTGCAGAAGTAGATTTAGATGATGAAATGTTGTTAGATGATCAAAAACTTCTCGAATGGATTGATGCTAATTTAACTTGGCATGACGTATCAGAGTATGCTGAATTTGTCAAAGAAACAAGACAGGAAAATACTAGAAATAAAAACTTCATCAAGGCCAATAAAGAAATAAAATTGTGGGCTAAACAGTTATCAATATTTGATTTTATCCAAGTGGGTGATATGATACTTAGTGATGACGAAGATGATGACGAAGAAGATTGATCCTTACAACATAACCAATTTTAACAGAACAGAGGAAGAGCTTCAGCTTTTCCTCTTGTTTTGTATTGTAGTGGCTGGAAAAACTGCATATATACAAGCAGAAAAATTAGAGCAGTTTTTGTGTTCTGTAAATGAACGCTTAATGATGCCAGAGTTTGTATCGCCCTTTCAAACAATTAAGAGTGCAGAGCAACACGGAATATTGATGCAAGAAATACAAAAAGCAAAACTTGGTCAATATAAGAAGATTTATTCTGCATTTAAATATATCTCTCAGAGTGAATATAATTTGAAGAGAATGACACCAGAACTTTTAGAAGTAATACCTGGCATTGGAATGAAGAGTAGTAGATTTTTCTTATTACATTCAGATAAATATTATCAAAATAATATCGCCATACTTGACACTCACATTTTGAAATTCATCAAAGAAAATATTGACAATCAAGCACCAAAATCTACACCCACTATCAAGGTTACTTATAAATATTGGGAAGATGTGTTTTTACTCTGGTGCGAACAAAATAAGAAGAATGTTGCTGATTTTGATTTAGAAGTTTGGAAGAGTTATGCAAGAACAAAACAAGCAGATAATGAGTCAAAATAATAAGGATAGCAGAACGATGAACTCAAAGATTGCAGAAGAGAAAGTACTTAAAGATTACGAAAAACTAATTTATAAATTAGCAAATAAACAATACCTTAGATATAACAAAAAATATGCATTAGAAGATATCTTACAAGAAGCAAAAGTTAGTGCTATCCGTGCTTACAGAAATTATGATGTAAGTAAAAATACAAAACTCATAACTCATCTTTACAACTACATAAACTTTTACTTAAGCCATTACTTTAGAAGTGATACTGGATTGATAAAAATACCATCTAGAGTCATGGATAATAAAGAAAAATCAAAACCTGAAATTGTTCAAAATGATTTTCTTTTTGACAACTCTACTGAAGAACATCCATCATTTGATTTATCAAAGCACGAAAATAAGATTTTCTTGGATAGTCTTTTGAAAAAATTAAATAAAAAAGAAGAAGATATACTTAGCCTTATTTATTTACAAGGATACACTTACGACGAAGTTGCTATTATGTACAATGTAAGTAGACAAGCAATAAATAATACTGCCAATAAATGCTTGAAAAAACTTCGTGAAAACACGGCTGAAAATCATTAGGGACATAATGTTATTTAATAGTTATTTATATCAATCTTTTGTAAATCGATATGGGGTTGAAGTTTTAGCCAAATATTGTTTTGAGTCTGAACTTGTTGAAATTCCTGAAACTGATATGTTTTTAGAAGTTGATCCTGGAATGTGGGTGGTATATTTAGAAGATTCTCAAAGTTTAGATCTTTCTCATCATCAAGATTTTTTATTGAACTACTCGCCAGTTGATAAGATTGCTTCTAATTACTTAGAATTTGTTATTGACTCAATTAGTTCTGATTACACTCCAGTTATCAATATGCTCAATGAATCTTTGCTAGAAACTGCAGAAGAGTTTATTGAAAAAGAAATCAGCTTAAGTTTCCGTGAGAGACTTAAGCTGATTTGGGATCTTATTTTGGGAAAGAAGATAAATATTTCTAAATACTAGATGTCAGTAGGTTCTTTTTCAAGATCTTCTGGCATTTCATCTTCTTGTCCACCCATCATCTCTTGCAGAATATCGTAAGCAGCAGAGATTACATCTTTGTCCTTTTGTTTTTCTTCTTCTGGCAATTCATTATATGGAACACCTAAAGGACCATCTTTTGCCCAGGAGTTTCTAGACAACCATTGCTCGTGAACTTGTGCAGCCAAGCCTTCAATATTGCTCATAGCATCTTCCATATTTTGAGCAACTAAACCAATTGCGGATTGGGCTTGTGCTTTATTTTCTGCTTGCCATTTTTCTGGTAATTCAGCATAAGATGTATTCAAGATATCTACTTGTCCACCCATACCATCATCTTTCATTCTTGTAGGGTTTTCATTACCTTTTGCCATTTCGCCTGATCTATAGTTGTCAGCCCAAATTCCGTGAAGCTTTGATGCAAGCATATCAACTGCTTTACCTAAACCACCAGAGAGCATAGATAATCCTGGTCCCATCTGAGAAACCTTTACGAATCTTTGACTTTTTTCAGCTTTTGGAAAAAGTTTTTTTACTTCAATAACATTACCTGCGAATCTAATCATTGTATTTTCCTTTTTTATCCTATTGATAAGTTTTTTATATCTTCAACTCTTAAGTTTTTCAATTGCAAAGAACCATAAACTAGACCATTTGTTTGCCAAAATTGTGTGTTGTGCAAATGCATAAATAAATAATATAAATATCCAGGGTCTAAAACTTCTTTTGCTTCATCCTTGACTTTTACGCCAATTTTCTTTTCTGTATTTTCGGAATCTTTTGATGGCATTCCTAAATTTTTTTCAGAACCTCTTGCGTAGATATAAAAATCAGCCTCTGGCATATTATATCTGATATCGCATAAATCGCCTAATTTCACTTCATTCTCATTTCTAAAACTTCTCTTACTACGCCAGAAACATCACCAAAATTAAATGGATTTATGTTGTTTTTGCGTAAAATCAATGCGATTTCTGCCATTTTTGAGTCTTGATTTTTGACTGCTTTTTCGTATAGGCTGTTTCTTGCTTTAACTGCAAATCTGATATATCTTAGATATTCTCTTTCAGTCATTTCATCTTGATTAGCATCTGGAAGTTTTTGCAAAATATCGGGTGCTGAAGTATCTTTGCCAGTAAATGGATCTCCAGGACCTGTTAAACCTGGTTCTATTGACTCTGTTACAGACATCAATGAACCAACTGTAATAGCTCTAGTCATTTCTTGAACAATCGCATCTATATCGTTAAAATACTTACTGAGGTCAGATGTTCTTTCTTCATCTTCTTCGCCCATTAATGCAACTTTGACAAATCTAGGAGTTTCATTGCTAGTAACGATTCTGAATCTCGATGTATTGGAAACATTTGATTTTCCACCAGATTGTTCAGTGTATTTTGTTACATTTGGTTTCTTATCTGGATTTGGATCTCTTTCTTTCTTTCTCTTTTGGCGAATTCTATTTTTTCTTTCTCTGTCAGATAAATTTTTGGCTTTGTTGGCAGGAGTACATACAGGTTTCTTGCCTTTGGAAGTATCTCCTCTCCCACAAGGTTCAAATCCTTTACCTTTTTTCTTTGGTCTTGATACGTCCACCCACTTTTCTTTCTTGAACCAATCATCAAGTCCGCCGTGATTTT
>SXGQ01257207.1_pt1 | contig 24923 bp, 19 predicted proteins | sample 3178371 | NCBI WGS metagenome assembly SXGQ01 (sample SAMN11356859, study PRJNA531348) | freshwater metagenome | isolation source: freshwater sample F1-20 | place: China: Fuxian Lake, Yuxi | collected 2017-12-25 | reverse complement strand
GGCAAATCGACCACGCTCAACGCCTTCCTCCGCGAGATCAATTCCCCCGAACTGCGTCTGGTGACGATCGAGGACCCGATCGAATACGAAGTGCCTGGCGCCAACCAGGTGCAGACCAAGGCCGAGATCGGCCTGACGTTCGCCGGGGCGCTCCGCAGCACGCTCCGCCAGGATCCCGACGTCATCATGGTCGGGGAAATCCGCGACTTGGAGACGGCCGAGATCTCCATCCGCGCCTCACTGACGGGTCACCTCGTCTTTTCCACGCTCCATACCAACGACGCCCCGGGCGCCATCACGCGCCTCATCGATATGGGCGTCGAACCGTTCCTCGTGGGCTCCGCCGTCGAGCTGGTCATCGCGCAGCGCCTCGTCCGCCGCCTCTGCCCGGATTGCGCCAAGACTTCCCCCGTCAACATGGTCCGCGCCATCCCCGCCCTCGAAGCCCTCGGGATGGAGGAAGCCGACCTCGCGGGCGTCACCGAACTCCGCGAGCCCGTGGGCTGCCGCCGTTGCCGCAACACCGGCTACCGCGGCCGCGTCGGGGTCTTCGAAATCTTCCACCCGAAGCCGCTCCACGACCTCATCATCAACCGCGTCAGCAACCGCGAGCTCACCGAACGCGCCATCGCCAACGGCATGCGCCCGCTCGCCCGCGCCGGCTGGGAGAAGGTCAAGGCCGGCCACACGACGCTCGACGAGCTCGTGCGCAACCTCAGTTCGAACGAATAAGGTCGGATGCCTTCCTTCACCTATACGGCCAAGGACGGCCAAGGCGCCGCGAGCGATGGCTCCATCGATGCGCCGAGCCGCCGTGAGGCGCTCCGTCGTCTGCAGTCCCGCGGGTTGCGCCCCATCAAGGTCGAGGAAGTGGGCGCCGCGCGCCGGGAGACCGAAGGGCCTTCCGCCAAGGGCGGCGCCGAAGACGCCCCGACCGCCGCGGAATGCCTGCCGGTCCTGGAGGCGATGGCCGACTTGGTGCGCAGCGGGATGTCCGCCGGTGAATCGCTCCGTTTGCTCTCCCTGCGGCTGCAGAAGTCCCGCCTGCGCAACCTTTGCGCCGGCATCTGGGCGAAGTTGAGCGAAGGCCAGAGTCTTTCCGCCGCGATGGGTGGCTACCCCGCGGTCTTCGACGGCCAGACTCTCAACCTCATCGCCGCGGGCGAAGCGACGGGCAACATCCGCGACGTCCTCGAGCGCCTGATCGCGCACTTCACCGAACAGGCCGAGTTCCGCCGCAAGCTGATCGCCGCCATGGCCTACCCGCTGTTCATCTGCTTCGTCGCCATCGGCGTGGTGATCTTCTTCGTGCTCTTCCTGCTGCCGCGCCTGCAGACCTTGCTCAATTCCCTCGGCGGCAAGCTCCCGCTGTCCACCAAGATGCTCATGTGGTTCGCGGAGGTCTTCGTGGTGGTCGGTCCGATCTTCCTCGTCGCCGCCGTCGTCGCGGTCATCGGCATCTTCCAGTGGCGCAAGAAGGAGGAGGGTAAGCTCGCCTCCGATGCGTTGCTCCTCAAGACGCCGCTCGCCGGCGCCTTCGTGATGCGCGTGTCGGTCCTGAATTTCTGCCACACGCTCGCGGTGCTCCTCGAGAACGGCATCACGACGGCCGAAGCCCTGCGCCTCGCCGAGAAGACCGCCCCCAACCGCGCCATGCGCGCCCAGATGCGCGACGCGACCGACCGCGTGCTCGAAGGCGAAAGCCTCTCGCGCGCCCTCGCCCGCACGGGTTATTTCCCGCGCCTCCTGCTCGACCGCGTCGCGGTCGCCGAGCAGACCGGCAACCTCGCCCCGGGCCTCCGCGATATCGCCCGTTCGTACCGCGCCGAGCTCGACCGCTGGCTCGGCACGATTTCGCAGACGATCTCCGCCTCGGTCCTCATCGCCGCCTTCTCCTTCGTCGCCTTCATCGCCTTCGCGATCGTCGCCGCCGTCTTCGAGGTCAGCTCGTCGTTCAAGTTCTAAGTTGGCAGATGAGGAATGGCGCTGCCTCAGGTAGGGGTGGCACTGCGTGCCAATCTGGCCGCGCCTGTTGGGGTCTGGCTTCAGCGCGTTCAAGCGTTGGTGCCTGGCCCCGTTCGGACAGGCGCTGGGCGCTCAGCGGGTATCGGGTTGCGGGCTGAGGGTGTCGGGAAAGTGCGGCGCCCTACAGCTGCGCATCCTTCCCGGTCCCTGGTCCCCCTTTTCAGGAGATGCTTTCCAAATCCGTACTGCGCACCCCCCCTTGCCGACGTGTCACCATGTCACCTTGTCTCCTCGGTGTACGATCACTTGACCGGCGCGATCAATTCCAACGAGCTCAGCGTCACCACCATCGTGACGGTACCCGAAGTGCCGCGATCGGACTGGAGGGAGAGGGCGTTGATGGCGATGTAAGGCGCGCGTGGGCTGATGGACTGATAGAAGCGCACCACCGAGGCGAGGTCGGCGCGGCGGCAACTGAGCTGCAGCGTGTGCACCGCAAACTTCCCCGACTTCTGCGTCTTGGGCGATTCGGTGGTCGGGGCCAGGCCGGCATCCTTGGCGGCGGACAGGGCTTCCTCCACCAGGCGCGTCGCGTCGTAACCGCGTCCGGCATCGAGGCCTTGGATGGCGCTGTCCGCGGCCGCCTTGATCTCCGCCTGCTTGTTCAGCCATGCGACCTGAATCGCCGCTTCGCTCTCGAGGGATTGCCAACCCGCCCAACCCTCACGCACTCGGCCCCAGGCCGAAGTGGACCAGAGGAAGGCGGCGACGGCGAGGGCCGCGAGCGCCATGTAGCGTTCGCGAGGTTGGAGTCCGAAAAAAAGGTGTTTCATGGAAAGGATTATTTAGCGGCCGGAGTGGTGATGGGAGCGACGGGCGCCGTCGGGGTAGTCGGAGCGGGCGTCGGGGCCGCCGGGCTCGGCGCGGCGGCGGCGGCGGCCGCTTCCGCGGCCTTTGCGGCGTCAGCCTTGGCCTGGTCGGCTTCGGCTTGCGCGACCGCCTTGCGGAGGGCGTCGACCTTGAAGGAAATGATGAAGGTGAACGTGGTGTAGTTGTCGCGCGCGCGCATGTCCTTGCTGGCCACGCCGCTGATTTCCGGGTATTCCTTGAGGGCGCGTTCGAACGCGGAGATGTCCGAGGGATTCGTGGTGCGCGCTTCGATCTCCAACGTGGTGTTCAGTTTGCAGTTGATCCGCGTGAATTCGACCGTCGCCGGCCGCTGTTCGTTGGCGATCGCCAGCATTTCAAGGGCGAGCGGCGATTTGGTGCGGACTTCTTCGATGCGGCTGGCCGTGGCTTGGTCGGCTTCGATTTCGACGACGTCGGGCTCGCGGGATTCATTCAGGGTCTTGAGCTGACCGGCGCGCCAACCGATGCCGGCGGCGGCGACTTCCATGACGAGGGAGACGATGAGGACGGCGACCGCGGCCCGGGTGAGGTTCCAGAGGACGAGGTTGAGGCGCTCCTTCTTGCGGCGGGCTTCCAGGAAATCGACGTCGCGGATATCCGCTTCGTCCAAGCTTTTCTGCGTGACGGTGAAGGGCTCGCCGCCCTCCCGCTGGAGGATGAGGTCGGCTTCCTTGAGTTCGCTCTGCAACGCGCCGGCCACCGTCGTCACGGGGGCGTCGGTCAGCCCAGCCCGCGCGGCGACTTCGGCGCCGAGGCTGGGTTCGTCGGCGTCGGCGAGGTCCGCCACGCTGATCGCGACGGGCAGGGGATTGGTCCCATCCCAGGCCAAGGCGATGAGGCGTTCGGTGCCGCGATGGACGAGGACGCCCGCGCCCGTGGGGCGTTCGCCGCACAGGGCGAGGAATTCCGGGATGACCTGACAGTCATCGGGCCAGGCGAAGCTTTCTTCCGGCGTGAAGCGCCGGCGATGGGCAGCGTAGGCCAAGGCTTGCTTGCCGTCCGCGGAGACGACGTGGCCGACGAGCATCTGTTCCGTCGGAAACGGCGAGAGGGCTTCGAGGGCCAAGGCGACTTGGCCGGTGGCGTCCGCGCCTTCCAAGGCGACGCTGCGGATGAAGAAGCGGTTACCGGGAAGCAGGGCGGCCGCACCCGGCGCAGTTTGGCCGGGAATCAAGTTGGAGAGGGAGCTCATTTATTTTTGGAAGGGGTGGTGGGGGCGGGGGACAGCTGGCCGGGGCGACGTATCGTCGGCGCGCCTTATTCATCCTCGAGCGTTGCGGTGACCTTGGGGGCGCCATTGTCTTCGCTCCACGCGAGGATCTGGAAGGGGTAGGTGAGGCTCGTGCTGGAGGTGCGTCCGCCCAAGGTCACCGCGCTGGTGGAATTGAGCACGACGCCAGGCGTCAGGGCGGTCGGTGCCTTGGCCGCCGTTCCCCCGAAGCCCCCGCCAAACCCGCGGCCCAGGCCCGTCGTCGGCGTCGCGGTGACGCCGGTCGAAGAGGTCGAGGCCGCGGCGGTCGGCGTGAAGCCGCGCGCGCTGGCCGTACCGGTCAAGGCATCGATCGTCGGCGTGGTGTCCGGGTCGGCCACCGCGGCGGTGAAGGTGACGTCGTCCCGGATGGCGACGAGCGCGCTCACGCGGCACTTGGCCTGGCCCTCCTTCACGGTCACGCGCACCCACATGAGGTGCACTTCATCGTCGAAGCGGGAGAGGGAGCCGGCGGCGCCGATCAGTTGGCGGACTTCGCTCGTGACGCGGAAATAGGGCGGGGTGCCCGTGATCCGCTTCTTCTGTTCGTTCTGCCGGTCGCGGATGAGCCCGAGCTGGCGTTCGTCGAGGCCCTGCGAGAGGAGCAGCGCATCGGACGCGCTGTTGATGTTGGTGTCGCCGAAGGTGTAGAGGCTGACGCACTGCTGGAAATCCCGGAGCAGCCGCGTGGGATTGCCGTCTTCGTCGAAGAAGAAATCCTTCGCCACGCCGATGGCCCGGAGTTCCTCGAAGGAGCGCAGCGGCCGGCGCGCCGGCTTGAAGGCGAGCTTGGCGCGTTGGTACGTCGCGTCCGTGGCTTCCTCCTCGATGGATTCATACTTCTTGCTGGTCCAGGCGACCATGGCATCGGCCACGCGCTCGGCGTCCCGGTGCTCAAGTCCGAGGGAATAGAGGAGCTGGATGAGCGTGTTCTTGTCCAAGGTCGCGAGCGGTAGCTTGCCGCTTTCGTCTTCGTACTCGAAGTTCACCTCCAGGCCCTCGCGCACCGGGATGCCCGCGTACTTGTGCGGGTCATCGTAGCCTTGGGCGGGGTCGTGGATCTTGTTCAGGTCGATCGAGCGGATTTCGGCGATGACGGCCAGGGCGAGCTCCAGCTCGGACATGGCCTCCATGCGCAGGCGCGAGCGGTCGACTTCCCGCGTGGCCATCGCCAGTTCCAGGGAGTTGTCCTCCATGAAGCGCGCCAAGAGCAGCGAGGCCAAGGTGATGAGCACCAGGACGACGATGATGACGGAGCCGCGACGACGTTTCTTCATGGGCGGGAGGCGCCGGGGCGCTTGATGGGCAGGTCGAGGATCACTTCCGACTTCAGTTGGCCCCGGGCGAAGCGCACGCGCACGCGCGCGGGTTTCTCGTACGCGGTCCCGGCGATGTTCTTGGCCGGCTCCTCCTCCGTCGTCCACAGGCGCAGCTCGGCGTCGTAGTAGTCGTAGGCGAGCGAAACCACGAAGGGCGACAGGATCGTTTCGCGGACGTCGTTCAGGTCGCGTTCGAGCTCGAGGCGCGATTGCCATTGCAGGATGAGGCCGCGTTCGGGATCGGCATGGAGCGAGCAGTCGACGTCCGGCAAGGGGGCTTCCGGCCAATCCGCGAAGCGGCCGGCATCGGCGAGGGTGAAGGCGATGCGCGCGGCGTTCGTGCCGTCCGCGGCGCGGACTTCCTTGACGACGAAGCCGACGGCCCCGGGGCCATTCGTCGAGGTTTCGAGGACTTCGCGGACTTGGCGCGTGGCCGCGCGGACGTGCTGGTCGAAGAGGCGTTGGTCGCGCTTGCCGCCCCAGAGCTCGCTCATCGAGAAGAGGAAGGTGTTGAGCGTGACCATCAGGATGCCGAGCAACGCGAGCGAGACGAGGGTCTCGAGCAGCGAGAAGCCGCGGGACTGGGTGCGCGCGGGGTTCATTGCTTAGGTAGGGGCGCGACCGGTCCACGGCCGCCTTGGTTGTTGCCGCCGTTGTTACCGCCCACTGGGCCGCCGCCGTTGCCGCCGCCGGTCGGAGCGCCGCCGCCGTTGCCGCCCCCGATGGTGCCCTTGCCGTTGTTGCCGCCGCCGTTGGCCCCGCCTTTACCGTTGTTGCCGCCCGGCTGGTTGCCGCCGTTGTTGTTGCCTCCGCGGCCACCGGTGGTGTTGCCGTTACCGCCAGGTTGATTGCCGCGGCCGTTGTTGGTCGGTTGAATGTTGCCGCCGCCCAAGGGCTTGCGCGGCGTGGGCGCGCTGATGAAGGGGGTGCCGCCGCCCGTGGCTTCCTCGTAGCCGCGCTCCTTGAGGAGCCGTTCCTTGGCGGCGTCGCGGATCACCTTGCGGTCCGAAGCCGTCGACCAGCTCGGACGGAGGAGCAGGCGCGTCTCTTCCTTCATGGGGATGTACTCGCCGCCGGATTCTTTTTGGATCTCGGCGCTGAGGGTGACGGCGAAGAGGTCGCTCACCGTCGTGGGCTCGACCGTACCCTGCCAGCGGGCCATCCGGTCGTCGGGGAGGTAGATGTCGCCGCCGACTTCGATGTCGTCGAAGTTCACGGTCTCCAGCAACGCCGCGCGGCACCGGGCCATGTCTTCCGCGCCGACGTCATACTGCTTGAGGGCTTGGCGCCCGAGCAGGACATTCGAGTACGCCGCGCCGAGGCCGACCGCCGCGAGCGCGAAGATGGCCAAGGCCACCAAGACCTCGATGAGGGAAAAGGCGCGGCGGTTCATTTGGCGTCTTCCGGCGGCAGGGGCGCGCAGGTCAAGGGGTCGATGGGCACCACGCGGCGCGCCTGGTTGCGGATGATCTCCACGCGCATGCGGTCGCAGGTGCCGTCGGGATAGAAGCGGATGCGCGTCAGCGCGCGTTCTTCCATCTGGCCGCCGAGCAGGATGGCTTCCTGGACTTCCGGTGCGATGATCTTGACGCGGGTATCGCCGGCGACGGGCAGGGTTTCCCGCTGGTCGTGCCACGTGTAGGAGAGAACGGTGTCCTCGCCGTCCGCTTCGATCTCGGGGCGAAGTTCGATGACCTTGGATTGTTCGACGGCTTGGCGGCGCACGGTCTGGAGCAGCGCCATGAGCGCCGATTCCGGGTCATCGCGTGCCGTGCCTTTCAGCAAGGAAGCCGAGCCCCCGATGAGGACGGCCGCCAACATGCTGATCAAGCCAAGCACCAGCAGCGTCTCCAACAAGGTGAAGCCGCTGCGCGCCAAGCGGCCCGCCCGAGACTGGTCCGGGTGCTTTACCAATTGCCGATGTCGTCCGCGCTGTCGGGGATCTTGTCGCGACCGACCGAGAAGAGGTCGTACGATTCGGTGTTCTTCGTGCCCGGGTAGCGGTACTGGTAGGCCGCACCCCATGGGTCAAGCGGGAGCGCGCCGCCCTTGGCGTCGACGTACGGGCCGCGCCAGCGGTCCTGCTTGCCTTCGGGGGCGACGATGAGGGCCTTCAGGCCATCTTCGGTGGTCGGATAATCGCCGAGGTCGATGCGGTAACGCACGAGCGAGGCCTTGAGGGACTCGTTGACGAAGAGCTTGGCGACGCCTTCCTGGCTTTGGCCGAGGATCTTGTCGATGTTCGTGACGGCGATGCCGACGAGCATGCCCACGATCGCCACGGCGATGAGGATTTCGAGCAGGGTGAAGCCCTTACGCAAAGTGCGGCGGGCGGCAGTGGTGAGTCGACGGTTCATGGGAGAGGTAAGGTGAGCGGGAGATTATCTGCCGCCGCGGGAGCGTTTGTCGCCGTTGCCGCCGCCGGGCGCCGCGGTCGCGGTGGGGGCCGCGGTTTCGCCGCCGCGCGAGAAGCTCGAGCGGTCGCGCTTGTCCCTGCCATCGGTTTGGACGGCGCCTTCGGTCGGAGCGCTTCCGCCGCCTTGCCGCTCCATGCCGCGCGCTTTCATCTGTTCGCGGAAAGCGGCGATTTGCTCAGGGGTCGGGGGTTGGCCACCATTGAAGCCACCGCGGCTGAACCCACCTTCCGAGGGCGCCGGCGGGGCGCTCGTCGCCACGGCCGCGACTTGCGGAATCGGGGCGGGCGCGGCGGGCGCCACGCCGATCACGGCTTGGCGCAGCGAGAGTTTCACGGGCTGCCCGGCGTTTTCGAGGATGATGGAATCGGTCTCGGCATCGTAGCTCTTCACGCTCACGGGCACGAGGCCCGCCGGCGCCTCGCCCTGCGCCACCCAGGCCGAGAGTTTGGTCGTGGTGTTGTAGATGCTGAAGTAGGTGACGCCCCGGTCCACATACATGCCGCGGAATTCGAGGTTGCTCGGCTTCTCGGTGACGGTGGCTCTTTTGGCTTCACCGAAGGGCGAGTGCTTGATGAGGTCGTTGAGATCGACGGCCCCCGCGAGGCCCGGCAGGCTGGCCAAACCAGCGACGAGCAGGACCTGACGGAGGGAGGAGGGGATGCGTTGCATGAAGGGTGTAGGGGTGGGTAACTTTAGAACCCCAAGCGGAGTGTTTGGTTTCGTAAGTTCTTGTCCAACCTCGCCTTTTCCTGGGGCGAAACTGAGCCCCGGGGAGCCACCCCGGTCCTTTCGCTGACCCCGCATGAGCCCGCTCCTCCCGACAGGAGGGTAATTTTTTACATAAACTGCTCTTTAACAATGACTTACATTAAAACCCCGTTTTGCTTCCGAACTCGTCTGACGAAGTTTGCAACCAATGCCCTTCCGCTTTGTCTTTACTACCGACGTGAAGTTACCCTCGCCCACCGCACGCCTCTGGCGTTTGGCTTGCCTCCTCCTGCTGGGAGTCGGGGTCGGGCCGGGCGTGGCCGCCGCGCCGCCCGACTTCAAGCAAGGGGTCCAACCGTTCCTCGAAAAGTACTGCTACGATTGCCACGGGAGCGACAAGGCCAAGGCCGACCTCAACCTGGAGATTTATAAGGATGGTAATGGCATCTACCGCGACCAACGGATGTGGCGCCACCTGCTTTCCCAGGTGGTCGCGGGCGAGATGCCCCCGCCCGAACGCAAGACGCGGCCCACCCGGGAGGAGATCGACGCCTTGCAGGCGCAGATCCGCGGCCTGCTCACCCAAGCCGTCGCCCAGGCCAAGGTCGACCCCGGCAAGGTGACCGTCCGCCGCCTCAACCACACGGAGTACAACAACACCATCCGCGACCTGTGCTACGTCGAAGGCAATTTCTCCACCGACTTCCCCGCCGATGACACGGGCTACGGCTTCGACAACATCGGCGATGTGCTGACGTTCTCGCCCGTCCACCTGGAGCGGTTCATCGCCTCGGCCAAGGTGATCGCCGAACGCGCGATGCCGACGGCGGAGCAGAAGCTCGATGTGCTCAATGTCGATGGGTACAACATGTTCCCGCGGGGTCGCTCCGAGGATCAGATGCGGATCTTCAACGACGCGACGCTGTCCGCGACCTTTGACGCCCCGCGCGAGGGCGAATACATCTTCCGCGCCCACTTGGTCGGCATCGGCAACCCCGGCGACCAGGCGGCCGTCGTCAACCTCGTGGTGGACGGCAAGACGGTCGGGACGCAGACGCTCAAGGTGAAGACCAGCCGGGGAGCCGAGAAGATCGACGCCAAGATCAAGCTGACGCCCGGCAAGCACACGCTCGCGGTGACCTGGGCCAACCCGCCGCCGGACTTCCGGTCCGGGACCCGCCGGCTCGGGACTTACCGCTACCAGTTGCTCGGCCCTACCGACACGCGCACCAACCTGCAGCGCAAGCTGGCCGACTTCGCCGGCACCAAGAAGGGCGACGACCGCGCCCGCGCGATGGCGAATCTCTTCGTCAGCCGTTCGTTCCGCCGCCCCGCCACGGCGACCGAAATCCAGCGCTACGCCAAGGTCTTCACGGCGGCCGAGGCCTCGGGCGGATCCTGGGAAGCCGGCGCGCAGGCGATGATCTGCGCCGTGCTGGCCTCGCCGAAGTTCATCTTCCGCATCGAACAGGATGACCAGCCGTTCGCCAAGGACGCGCACCCGATCTCGGAATTCGCCTTGGCGTCCCGCTTGAGCTATTTCCTGTGGGGCTCGATGCCCGACGAGGAGCTGTTCGCCCTCGCCAACTCCGGCAAGCTGTCCGCCAACCTCGAGGCCCAGACGATGCGTCTGCTCAAGGACAAGCGTTCGCAGTATTTGGTGACGGGTTTCGGCCTGCAGTGGCTCCAGACGCGCCGTTTGGCCCTCGTGACGCCCGATGCGAAGATGTTCCCGGAGTTCGATGACGCGCTGCGCGTTTCGATGGTGCGGGAGACGGAACTGTTCCTGGCCGAGATCGTCCGCGAGGACCGCAGCATCTTCGACATCATCGACGCGGACTTCACCTACCTCGATCGCCCGCTCGCCGAGTTGTACCGGATTGCCAACGTCGATTCGCGCCGCGCCGGCGAGTTCGTCCGGGTGTCCTTGCCGAAGGGCGACCGCGGCGGCGTCCTCACCCAAGCGAGCATCCTGACGGCGACGTCCAACCCCGACCGCACGTCCCCCGTGAAGCGCGGCAAGTGGATCCTCGAACAGATCCTCGGCACGCCTCCCCCGCCCGCGCCCGACGACGTGCCTTCCCTCGAGGGCCAAAAGCAACTCACGGGCAACCTCCGTCAACGGCTCGAGCAGCACCGCGTCAATCCCGCGTGCGCTTCCTGCCACAACCGCATGGACGCGCTGGGGTTCGCGTTCGAGAAGTTCGATGCCATCGGCCGCGGCCGCACGATGGATGAGGGCGTCCTCATCGATACGGCCGGCAAGCTCCCCGATGGCCGCACGTTCGCCGGCGCGGCGCAGTTGAAATCGGTCCTGAAGGCCGACCGAGAGAAGTATGTCCGCAATTTTTCCGCCAAGCTGCTCACCTACGGGCTGGGGCGGGGCTTGGAGTACTACGACGAGCCCGCCCTCGATAAGATGGTGATCTCGGCCCAAAAGGGCGAAAACCGCTTCTCCGCCCTGGTTCTGGCCGTGGTCCAGAGCGACCCCTTCCGCCTCCGCCGTGGCACTTCGCAGGTTGAAAGCGTCCAGACCCCACCTAAAAAATAAGGAATCTCCTTCCCGCCATGATCCACGACAAAGTCCTCAGTCGTCGCACCGTCCTCAAGGGACTGGGCGTCACCCTTGCGCTGCCTTGGCTCGAGAAGATGGGCATGCAGACGAGTTGGGCCGCCGGCAACACGCCCATCGCCCAGGCCGCGCCCAACCGCATGGCCTACGTCTACATCCCGAACGGGGTGATCCCTTCCGGCTGGCGCGTGCCCAATGAGGGGGCCCTGCCTTCCAAGTTGCCGCCGATCCTCGCGCCGCTGACCGACCTCTCCAAGGATTTCTCCGTGCTCTCCGGGCTGACCGCCGACAAGGCCCGCGCGAATGGCGACGGGGGTGGCGACCACGCCCGCGCGATGGCGGCCTACCTCACCGGCGCCCAACCGCGCAAGACCGACGGCGCGAACATCAAGGCCGGCGTCTCCGTCGACCAGATCGCCGCCGCCCGCATGGGCGACCGCACGCGCTTGGCTTCGCTCGAAGTCGGCGCCGACTCCAGCAAGATGGCCGGCGGCTGCGACTCCGGTTACAGCTGCATCTACGAATCCAACCTGTCCTGGCGCTCCGCCACCCAGCCGATGCCGAAGGAGGTCAGTCCCAAGCTGATCTTCGAGCGGCTGTTCGGTTCGGGCACCGACCTCGAGCGCGCGCGCCGCGACGCCGAACGCAAGAGCGTGCTCGATGCCGTCCGCGACGACTTCCGCGAATTGAACGTGCGCCTCGGCGCCGACGACCAGCGCAAGCTCGACGAATACTTCACGGCCGTCCGCGAAATGGAGCTGCGCATCGCCAAGGCGGGCTCCTCCAACGCCCCCAAGCTCCCCGTCGGCGTCAAGGCCCCGGTCGGCATCCCGCAGAGCTACGAGGAACATCTCCGCCTGCTCGCCGATCTCATCGTCCTCGCGTTCCAGACGGACACGACGCGCATCTCGACGTTCGTCTTCGCCAACGAGGGCAGCAACCGTTCGTACCCGTTCATCAACGTGCGCGAGGGGCACCATAATCTCTCCCACCACGGCAACGACCCGGCGAAGATGTCGAAGATCCAAGACATCAATGTCTTCCACACGACGCAGTTGGCCTACTTCCTCAACCGTCTCAAGTCGGTCAAGGAAGGCGACGGCACGCTGCTCGACCACTCGATGATCGTCTACGGTTCGGGCAACGGCGACGGTAACCGCCACAACCACGACGACTTGCCGATCCTGCTCGCCGGCCGCGGTTGCGGCACGATCCGCCCTGGCCGCAGCATCCAGTACGGCAAGGAAACGCCGTTGAACAACCTCTGGGTCTCCATGCTCAACCGCATGGACATCCGCGATGTCCAGTTCGGCGACAGTTCCGGCGAACTCAAGAAACTCGTCTGATCGAGGTAGGGATCGCACCACGTGCGGTCCTATTTGTCTCGGGGTAGGGTTGGCACTGCGTGCCAACCTAGCCACGCCTGTTGGGGTCTGGCTCCGTCGCGTTCACGCGATGGTGCCTGACCCCGTTCGGACAGGCGCTTTGCGCTCAGCGGGTATCAGGTTGTGGGCTGGGGGTGTCGGGAAGTACGGCGTCCTTCAGCCGCGCCTCCTTCCCGGCCCTACCCGATACAACCGCGGCTTCGCCGCACTCCCCACCATCTCCAACCCTCAACCCCCAACCCTCGTCTGAAGCCTGCGCACAGCCTTCAGATCATGCCCATCTCCTCGGCGACGCTGTCGACCTTGTGCTCCACCAAGGCGAGCTTGGCGTGCAGGGCGGCGACTTCGTCCCTGAGCAGGGCGTTTTCTTCCCTGAGGGTTTTGAGTTCTTCGAGGATTTCTCCGATCAAGTGGTGGATGTTCATTTATTTTTAAAGGGTCTAGGTCGTGCGAAGGAGGCCCGCGGCCACTGCACGGGGCGGCCGGAGGCGGGAAACCCGCGGACGTGGGAACGCCCGGCAGGGAAGGAGTCGACTGGTGGACTTATCGTGAAATCAACGCGTCTCTCCGCGGGACGGACATATGTCCGCTCCGGGCTGGAAGAAGCTGTTGCGCGTGGTCATCACGAGCCCGTCATCTTCTGCGGACGGGTTTTGGGGTCAACTAGAATAAAGTAGAATCCATTGCGTCCCCCGAACCGGGCGGTTGGAATGGGGTCTCCCCGCCATGCCCCTGCGCCTCGTCCCCCTCCTCCTGGTCGTCGCCGGCCTCGCCAACGCCGCGACCGGCCCCAACGACTCTTCCATCGGCCCCGACTACAAACCGGCGCCGGAGATGGCCGCCAAGCCGGGCCTACCTAAGGGGTCGATCAAGGAATTCGTCATCGAGTCCACGGAGAGCAAGCTGTACCCGGGAATCGCCAAGAACAAACCCGGTGAGGTCGTCCCCTATCAGCGCAAGGTCCAGGTCTACATCCCCGTCCAGTATGTTTCCGGCAAGCCGGTGCCGTTCATCGTCGTCACCGATGGTCCGTGGTATACCAAGCGCATGGCCACGGTGCTGGATAACCTGATCGCTGCGAAGCGGGTGCCTGTCCAGGTCGCGGTCATGGTCGAGTCCGGCGGTGGCGACAGCAAAGGTAGCCAACGCGGCCTCGAGTATGACACGATGTCCGGCAAGTACGCCGAGTTCATCGAGACCGAAATCCTCCCGCGCGTGGCCAAGGACTGTGGCATCGTGTTCAGCAAGAACCCCGACGAACGCGCGGCCATGGGCGGCAGCTCCGGCGCGGCGGCGGCCCTGACGATGGCCTGGTATCATCCGGAATGGTACCGTCGGGTGCTGAGCTACTCGGGCACGTTCGTGAACCAGCAATACCCCGAAGACCCGAAGACCCCGCACGGTGCTTGGGAGTACCACGAGAACCTCATCATGAAGACGCCCAAGAAACCGATCCGCATTTGGATGCAGGTCGGCGAAAAGGATAACGGCTGGGACCGCCCTGTACCGCCGTCCTACCACAATTGGGTCGAGGCCAACGAACGCATGGCCGCCGTCCTCGCGAAGAAAGGGTACGCCTACCAATACGTTTTCTGCAAGAAGGCCGGCCACGTCGACGGCAAGGCCGTCGCCGCCACGCTCCCCGCCGCCCTCGAATGGCTGTGGAAGTGAGCGCTTAGCGCTCAGCGGGTATCGGGTTGTGGGTTGAGGGTATCGGGAAGCGCTGCCTCAGGCAGGGACCGCACCTCGTGCGGTCCTTGTCTTTTGCATCTGGTAGGGTTGGCACTGCGTGCCAACCTAGCCACGCCTGTTGGGGTCTGGCTCCGTCGCGTTCACGCGATGGTGCCTGACCCCGTTCGGACAGGCGCTTCGCCTGCGGGCATCGCGTTGTAGGCTGCGGGCATCGAGAAGTGCGCCGGCCTTCAGCCGCGCACCCCTCCCGGTCCCCCTTTTCAGGAGATGCCTTTCGAATCTGTACGCGGCAATCTTCTCGGCCACCCCTCACCCTTGCTTGCGCAATGCGACGGTGAGATGACGCCACCGACACAATCGACGCACCCTCGCCGTAAACGCCGCGGATTCTTAACTCTAGGAAGATTGCTCATCATCGGCGCCTCTGGCGGGATGGTGACCACATCCTATGCGTCACCTCACTCGTTCCCTGCTTCTCGCCGCCGCCGTCAGTCCTCTGTGTGCGACCCACTACGGTTCACCGTTCCTGGATACGACGGCTCCGACGCTCTCGAGCAGCGTTTCGTTCGGCGGACGGTCTTACGTGAACAAGGGCCTCGTCGGCGTCGGCGTCTTCGCCACCAACGTTATCGACGGTCGCGGCGATACCTTCGGCTCCTTTTCCTCTTTCAAGGTGGATATCACCACCTGGCGTAAGAACGCCGACGGTAGCTACGCCGGCACGCTCTACGCGCTGCCGGACCGCGGTTACAATGTCGCCGGTCTGATCGCTTATCCGGCGCGCATCCAGCAGATGGGGCTCACCTTCACGCCTGACTACACGGGCAATAACGTCGGGCAGACGCAGCTCGCCCTCTCCTTGCAGCGCACCATCAGCGTGACCGACTTCGCCGGCCAGACCACCACCGCCGTCGATCCGACCGGCGCCACCACGTTGCAGGGTTACAGCAACGTCGCCACCGCGGGCGGCAAGTTCGCTATCGATGGCGAGGGCCTTGCGATGCGCGCCGACGGCTCCTTCTACATCTCCGATGAATACGGCGCCACGGTCTACCATGTGAGCAAGACGGGTCAGATGCTCGGCCTTATTACCCCGCCGCAGGCCCTAATCCCGGCATTCTCTTCTGCCACCTACTCGGGCTTCACCACCGCCACCGCCGCCATCGCCATCGGCGTGCAGACCGGTGGTCGTCGCGACAACCAAGGCATGGAGGCCGTCGACCTGACCCCCGATGGTCGTTACCTCGTGACGATGCTCCAGAGCGCCACTCGCCAGGACAATCCCCTCAACACGAACGAAGGGCGCCTCTTCACCCGCCTGATGGTCTATGACGTGAGCAAGAACGCCACCCCGACCTCCACGATCGGCCACTACCTCGTCGAACTGCCTACTTTCGACCGTGACGGCACCGGCGGCTCCGCCGACCGCGCCGCCGCCCAGTCGGAAATCGTCGCGCTCTCCCCGACTTCCTTCCTGGTGCTCACTCGCGACGGCAACGGCAACGGCTCCGGCGACAACAATCGTCCGCTGGTCTTCAAGACGGTTTCATTGGTCTCCACCCTTGGTGCCACCAACCTCTCCGGCACATCTTACGAGACGGGTTACACCGCGGCGGCGAGCGGCATCTCCGGCCCGACCGCCGGCATCACCGCCGCTCAAGCGGTCCCCTTCGTCAACCTCCTCAACCCCACGCAGCTCGCCCGCTTCGGTATCGACACGAATTTTGGCGCCGAGGGCTCGGCTTTTCCGGTCAACATTAATTCCCTCGGTGAGAAGTGGGAGGCCCTCTCGATCGTCCCGGTGCTCGATGCCGCCGCCCCCAACGATTACTTCCTGCTGGTCGGCAACGACAACGACTTCCTCGGTACGAGCGTGACCATGCTTGGCCAGCCGGCTTCCGATGCCACGGCGGGCCCGAGCGTCGCCGACAACCCGAACCGCGTCCTCGTCTATCGCGTGACCCTTCCGGGCTACGTCGACCCGGGTCTGGTCATCTCCGCCACCAACCGTGCTCCGGTCATCGCCGACCAAAACCTGCGTACTTCCCGTTTGGCGGGCGCCAGCTTCGGCTCGATCCTCAAGAGTCGCCTCGCCGGCGCGGTGCGTCTTTCCGCCCCGAAGATCGCCGCCGACTTCGATTGGCAGGCCGACTCTGAGGCCCTGCAGTATTGCATCTCCGGCCTCCCGTCCACCCATGCCGCCGCGGGCAACCTTCGCTGGTGGTTCGATGGCAGCATCCGCGACCTCTCCGAAGACGCGGGCGCCCTCACCCCCGCCATGGATTCCCGCTCGAACGCCGGCGCGCTCGGCCTCGAGTGGGCCATCGCCCCTGGTTTCGTCTTCGGTTTGGGCCTGGGCATGCAGGACGGTAAGTCGAACGGTTCCGACGGCTCCAACCTCAGCTACACCGGTCGCAGCGTCACCTCCTACCTCATCGGTCGTGGCGACGTCTTCTTCGGCAGCCTGACGATCACCTCCGGCACGCAGGACCTCGACACGATCCAATCGGCCGGCGCCTATGGTTCGACGCCGGTGGGCGCGACCGAAGGCCGTAGCCTTTCCGCGGAACTCCTCGTTGGTGCATCCGTCGGCGAAATCGGCGGTTGGGCGGTGACCCCGATGGTCGGCCTCGCCCGCACCACGGCCAAGCTCGATGCCTACACCGAAGCCGGCGTCGGTGGCGTCTCCTATCAGAGCCAGCGCCTCACGACCAACACCGTTTCGGCGTCGGTTGAATTCGCCAAGGCCTTCGCCCTCGAGGGCGGCAGCTGCACCCCGTTCGCCCGCCTCGGTTATGAAAGCGATTTCGGTGGCTCGGACCAGGCCACCAACGTCTCGGTGCTCACCAACGGTGGCACCGTCGGCGTCGCCGTCACCTTGCCGAACGCCGATCGCGATTACGTCACCGGCGCTCTCGGTCTCCGCTGGAAGCTCGGCGAATTCAACGCCGAAGCCTCCTACGAGCACCGCACCAGCGACAACGGCTACGCCGAAAACCGCTTCAACCTCAGCCTCTCCAACCGCTTCTAAGCGGTCGCCGAGCGTCACGCACCAGAGCCCGGCCGCAAGGCCGGGCTCTTTTCATTGGTAGGGACCGCACCACGTGAGGTCCTTCTGCCCCTTGCCTCGAGGTAGGGGCGCGACTGCGTCGCGTCCGTTCGCCGAGTGACGTCCGAATCTCGATTTAACTGCGCGGGCTCCGCCCGCGGGTAGGGGCAAGGCTCCGCCTTGCACTCCCCTCTAGGAGAGCGCGGTAAAGCCACGCCCCACCTTATGCCTCCCAAATCCGTAATCTTCTCTGCCACCCCCCGTCCCCCTGCCAGCCTGTCCCCTCTTAGGCTTCGCCCACGCGCGCCTTTGCACCTGCCTCTCCCCCCTGCCACGCCCTTACCTCGCCTTCAGCAGCGAGCGCTCGGCGTCTTCTGTTTCCGTCGGGATACGGGAGAGGATCGTGCGGGCTAGGTCTTGGGCTGCGGTGAGGTCGCTGGGCGACATCCGGTCCGCGAGGTCCTTGGTGCGGCTGATTTGGTCCTGTTTCTTCTTAACCTCGTCCGGCTTCAGCCTCAGCGCCGCTTCGCCCTTGGGCGCCAATTGGGCAGCGACCAGATTCCACGCGTAGGCTTTCACGAAGTCGATGGGGGCGATGCGGTTTTCTTCATAAGCCGCCGCCAGCGACTTGCAGGATTCATAATCACGCATGAGCGCCGCTTGCTCATAGTAGGCCAAGGCCTGCGTGAAGTTCTGGACAAGGATCGGGTTCCCCCGCTCGTCCGTATAGCCCACCCGCCCTTCGACGGAAAGCTCGCCGAGCTTGCGCATGGCCCCCCGATTGCCGCGGTCGGCGGCCTTGATGAGGAGACGGCAACCATCGAGTTCGATGACTGGATTTACGCCGGTCGCGGACTTCGATTCCTCCAGCCGAATATCGGCGAGGACGCGCATGCCCAAGGGGTCTTGTTTGGCCGCGGCCTTTTCCGCCCAAACCTTGGCTTTAGGCAGGTCGGTGGTGCCGCCTAAGCCCCTTTGCAGGCGGAGGGCCATCACGGCTTGCGCCCGCACGAACTCCTTCTGGGCCGCCTGCTCATAATATTCTTGGGCAATCTGAGTGTCCTCTGGGCTGATCTGGAACTTCTCCGGTGGACGAGTTGTCCGGCGCAGGGCGTAGACGTACATTGCAAACGCATTTCCCGCGTCGGCCTGGGCTTTCAGTTCATCCGCGGGCTTCTCCAAATAGCTCTTCCCCATGACCGTATCTTCGATCCAGTCCGAACCATCCTGGTAGAGTGCCGTCGGTAGGTTCGCGAGGTCCGTCTTGTAGCGATAGGTCAATTCGTAGACCCCGAAGGCCAGCACGAACAGCACCGCCATCCACATCCGCAGACGCACGAACCAGCGCAGCCCGTGGTGGGCTGCCGACTGCACGCGCTGCCGGAGGGTTTTCATTAACCATGCAATAGAAAGCCCGGCCACGAAAGTCCAGAGCTAGGTAGGCCCGCGCCCGCCTGTCTCGAGGTAGGGGCAGCACCGCGTGCTGCCCTAGCCGCGCCTGTTGGGGTCTGGCTCCGTCGCGTTCTCGCGATGGTGCCTGACCCCGTTCAGACAGGCGCTTCGCGCCCAGTGGGCATCCTTCAGCCGCGCATCCTTCCCGGTTCCCGGTCCCCCTTTTCAGGAATGAGGACTCGTTGGATCGTTGATTGGTTGAATAGAGGTGGGCCGCTGGTGCCCGCCGCTATGCGGCGTTGCCTCTTTCGCGGGCTCTGCCCGCGGGTAGGGGCAAGGCTACGCCTTGCCCTCCCCCGAAGGAGGGCGCGGCAAAACCACGCCCCTACCAACCAAGGAAATAGGGGTGTAGCTTCACACCCTGGTGATTGGTGGATTTCAGTGCGCGCGCTCGTCGGTGGGTAGGTGGGCCCCGATCTGGCCGATGATGATCGGATCGCCGGGCTTGCGGGGCTGGACGACGTAGATGCGCAGGCAATCCCGAGCGGAGCCAGTTCCTTGGCGGATGTGCGCTGCGATGCAACGGTCCTCGTTATCATGGCGAATATGGTAAGCGGCATAATACCGCTGGATGGTATTCGGAGAGGTGTTTGGTACGAAGTCATGTGACCCCAAGTTGCCTAGGAATACCGCCCAAGAGATCCCAAGGCCTTGATTCTCGGCGTTATGCTTGGCCGTATGGCCTAGGTCTACGAGGGCTTGGTAGACATAGTCGGGGTCAATGTAGCGGGACTCTTCTGCAGTTTGAAGTGCCCGCTCAGATAGGATGAGCCATGTGCCCGAGGCTGCCTTAGCCGCTAATGTAGCTTCAATTACCGATGCGAATCGATCAGGAGCTAGGTCGTTGGCCGATTCTGCACGACGTACACGGCGCTTCGCCTTGGCTTCTTCCGAGATAGGCCGCCCCATCTCATGTGCGTGGCGGATGTTTTTCCGATGGAATGGCTCGATTGTAGTGGTTTGGCGACCCGGACCGATTAATTTCCCCTTTCGCAGAAACTCCGTGATGGCATGTTCGATCCCAGCACAGGCTTGGGCGCAGGAGATAATGAGGGAATTTCCGCGGACGCTGAGGGTGCATCCACCTACATTATCCACGTCCAATAGCTGCGGCCGCGTGGACGCTATGAGACGGACTTCGCCATTCGGACGATACTCGGCAAGTATGCCCAATCGGTCACGATGGGTGCGGGCCCAGAGTTGGACTTTCGATATGAGCTGCTCGGTTGATTTGAGGAGTGGATATATCATAAGGGTGTTAGGTTAGGGGTTATCTATATTGGATAAGAAGGGGCAGGAGGCCGGCCCCTGTGGGCCGGCACTTCCGCCGGATGGTTAGTCCTTGCCGCCGCTGCAGGCATGCCAGCAGCGGCTTTCACAGTCGTGCCAGCAGTTTTCGCCTGAGTTGGCGCCAAGAGATTCGTTGAAGGCCTCCTGGTAGAGGGCCTGCGTGCGACGGAAAGCGGACTCGAGGTCCTTGGCGTCCTGCTCACCGCGCATGCCGAAGTAAGGGTAGTGGTGGAGGTAGCCGCCGAAGGTCTTGTCGCAGTCAGCCACGTAGGCGCGGGTGTCGAGGATATGCTGGTGCCAGAAGAGATCGATGGCGTTGGTCGGGACCATGCCGCGGCCGTGGCGCTTCACCAGCGTGAGCCAGCGCTTGTACTCGAGCTCGGCCTCGTCGGTCTGCTGGAGGGACCAGCCCTGGCCTTCGTCCTGGTCGCGGAGCTTCATCTTGACCATCTCGAGGTCGAGGGCCGCGATCAGCGGGTCGACGCCCTTGGTGATGAGCCAAGCGATGCGCTCCTGGCCGAGCGGGGCGGGGAAGACCATGTGGGTCGGCGCCGGGTTGAGGGTGGAGGCGTGAGCCAAGAAGGCTTCCGCCGGAGGGATCTGGATTTGGGTATGCATGGTGTTTAGTGTTGGGTGCCGATTTAGCCGACGGCGGTGGCTTCCCGGCTGCTTGCGCGGCCGAAAGTGTCGAAGGGGGAGGCGATCCAGCGACGGATCAGCAGGCGGTCCTTGTCTCCGCCGAGCGCCGAGCGCCCGTGGAGCATGCGCCCATTGTCGATGAGCAGGGATTCGCCGGGGTAGAGGCGGAGCGTCAGGGTAGGCGTCGCCTCCAATGCCTGGGTAAATTTACGGAAGGCCGGAGAGGACTGCCCATCTGTCATCCAAGGGGTGAAATAGATCCAGTCGGCGCCGTCGCCGTCCGCGCGGAGAATCGGATACGCACCCGTGTCATCGGGGAAGACGACGTGGGTGCGGATCGCCAGCGCTCGGAGTTCGTCGCGGTCTGACTCCGTGAGCAAATCCAGCGCCGGCTTGGTGTCTTTGAGCAGGCTATAACCGCCCTCGGAGGACTGGCGGACGCATTCCCAGCTGATCCATCGGGCCCGCGGGTGGTCCGTGTGCAGCTGCATCTCCTGGTCCGTCGCCAAGGCCGCCTTGGCGTTTGCCCGAGGCGTGATCTCAGTCGTCTGGATGATCAGGCCGAGCGCGGCTAGCTGAGCCAGCAGGGACTCGCGGCCTTGGGGCCGGAGGACGGTCCAGCCTTTTGCTTGGGCTGGGGATTCGTTGCAGAGGTTCATGACGAACATTTTGCACGAGAGGAGTCCACCCGCAAGCATGGGGCCACTGGTGTCGGGTCAGTAGGGCCGAAACATTAACAAGCGATCCAAATCGGCGAAATATGCCCAATAAAACGAAGGTTTGGCGTTAACCGGTAAATGTAAGATTTATTGAAGGACAGGAGTCGCTTGACGGCATCTCGGCCGCTGGGAGTATCCTTGCATGCCTGGCACCAACTCAACTCATGATCCGCGATGGAAAGAATTTCGTCTGACGGTCTTGCTCAAGGAACTGCATGAATATGCAGAGGAAGTTTACCATGGCGACGTGGTGGAATACGAGGGCAACAAGTCGGCTAAAGAAAGGGCGAACGCGCTTCGAAGGTCCATCTCTTCCAGCAAGCCTAGTTCTATTGGCGCTAGCGCGGCGTCGACCAACACGTTCTTCAAAGATGTAACTGGCAATCTTGGCGACTTCCTTTCCGGCCTTAAGCTCATTGGAAGGTTCAAGGATGGCTCGGAGGTCAGCCGTAAAATGAAGTCCGTGCTAGGGCGTAATCGAAGGATCGAAGGTGCGCTGAAAGCGTGGGAGGCAGGCTTCCGGCTGTTGCTTCCCGATCTGGTCGGCATGGACGAAAAGCGCTGGCCTGGTCATGTCTCTTACCGTGCTGGCCTGAGTCACTTCGTGGCGGTGTGCCTGCGTGCCCACTCCATTTTACCTGAGGTGTCCTTCGACGCCATAACGCTGGCCGCAGCGCGGCGCATTCTTGTGCCCGCACTCGCGCACAACTTTAAGTTTTTCGCCAAAGAGCACCCCGTGCTGTACCAAAAGTTCGTTCATGATTCGGCATGGCGCTCCAAGGGGTTTTTCTCGCTGAAGGAGTCAGACGGTGAAGATCTTCCTGGTCCAAGTCGGCCAGTGTATAGGAAATGGGTTAGGCTTTTTAAGGCATGCCATCATTTCGGCGAGAAATGGGAAGAAGCGAAGCTGAATGAGCTTTGCGGCGTCTTTCAGGATCTCCTCCAAGATTACGAGAAAGACCCCCGGAACAGTCGCCTTTGGCGCGACCTATCCATCCTCGCCGCGGGCGACATGGCGGTAGACGAAATCTTAGTTTCTTGGGTGATCAAGGATGTCGGTGGAGATGAGGCAAGTTTATCATCCAGTCCATTGGTGTCCTGCGCCCGCTCACGGTTCGGCCTTCTTCGCTATGCTTATATGATGGTCAAGGAGGCGGAGATGTTTCAGGGCGATTTCGAAAAGGGGTTGTCCGAAGCCAGTAAGCTCCTGACGCAGATAAAGCAGTCGAAGGATGGCGCTTTGGCAGGCGAGTTAGTGGATCAGGCGTTTGGGTGGTCCTACCTATTGTCGCGGAATAATCTTCTAGGTAGGAAGGCCTTGAGCGGCGACCTACGTGTGCGTGATCCAGAGCAAGCGGGCCTGTTGCTTTATGAACTACTTAACGAGCTCCGGTTCAAGGCGAAGTCGGAAGAGCACCGAACGCTCGCTCTTCGCTATCTAATCGGCTTCATGACGAACCCGCGATTCATCAAGCCATCCGCGAAGATCCGCCTCGACCCCAAGAGCCCAAGTTCCACTTTCAGTTCCACCACGGCCGAGGGTCTCATCACGGATGCAGGCAAGATGGCTATGATGCCTAAAAGTATCGTCAGTTTGGCGAAGGGCCGCGTCGCGTTACACCATGCATTCCTCGGAAAAACAAGTTGCGCGATGCAACTGCAATCATGCCTAGACCACTATGCCAACATCATCAAGGCAATGGACACTCCCCCTCTGGGGGGAATCATGGACGGTGAAGTTATCGCCTGGGCGCTGCCGGAGATGCACTGTGCCATCCAAGAGCTTGCGTCGCATGACTCCGAAAACCAGACTGACTGGGATGAGGTCTTGGAGTCCTTGCAGGTTTTAGGTGAGAACCAGTTCGGGGTCTTCTTTAATCCCAAGGACGAGATTGTACGTATAAAGAGCGGTTTAGGTATGGCATTGGGGCGTAAAATCGAGTGACGCGTGTTAAGTTGAAGCCCCTTATATATTGGGGTTTTTGAGCACTTGGGATACGGCGGCTAATTTTTGGAGATAGCCGGTGTCGTGGCAGCCCTGGTCAGGTTGCGAAACGGTCATCACAATAAGAAAGTAGAGACGTCATGATTGACGCATCTAACTACCTCACCACCGACGGCGCCCCGCTGCCAGCCATACGAGATATCCGGCCGAAGGCCACGTCGCTCCTCCTCGTCCCGCCGTTTCTTAAGCACTTCGGGGGACCGATGGCTGGTCCGGCTTACCTCAAAGGTGCTGGCGAACGTGCCGGGCACACGGTCGACGTTCTAGATCTCAACCGTGAATGGATCAAAGAGCGCATCACGTCGGCCCACACTTCCGGCCAAATCAAAGGCGACCATGATAAGCCTTCGAAGGAGCTGAACCGTCTTTATCAGGAATGGCAGGAGCTCTGCGCCTCCCATTGGCCCATGCCTATTCCTGTCAGTGAACGGGAGTCCCGTACGGTCATCCTCTACGCCTCCCGTGAGGAAGTGGTCGGATGCGCTACGAACATGGCCGCCGGATCCTTCGGGGAATGGGTGCGCCAGCGTCTGGAACAAGCCCCTCGCCCGGACTTGGTCGGATTATCCGTCATGTTCAGTGGACAGATTATCGCAGCGCTGGCCGTCACCAGCGTAATCCATAAGGTCTGGCCAGGAGTCCCCGTCGTCTGGGGCGGCGCGCATGTCACCGCCTTGGCCGAGCCAATCAGCAAAGATCCGGCGTATGGCGAAGGCATCGATGGTTTCGTCGTCGGTTACGCCGAGAAGACCTGGGTCGAGCTCCTTGATGCCGTAGCCAGTCATAATCCTTGGCCAAAGGAGGTATTTAAGGCCGGAACTTCTTCGCAGCGCGCCAAGGAGGACGGCACTACCGTACCCGCCTTCGATCTCTCCTCCTATGGACAAGGCAGCCTGACTTTGCCGGTACAGGCCTCACGCGGCTGCGCCTACGGTAAGTGCTCGTTCTGCACCTATCCCAAAATCGAAGGTAAGCACCGTAAGCTATCCATGGCCGCACTTGAACCGGTAATCGAACAGGCGTCTGCTCGTGGTGCCGTGCTTTCGTTCAAGGATAGTTTGCTGGTGCCAAACCAGCTGCGTGACGTAGGTGAAATTATCAAGGGCCGTGTAATGTGGAGTGCCTGCACCAAGTTGCACTCCAGCTTCGACCCCGAGACTTTGGGTCGCCTTCATGGCGAGGGGCTCCGCACCTTGGAGATTGGCCTCGAGACGCTCGACGAGGCTTCGCAGGGTATCATCAATAAGCCACAGTCTCCGGCGCTACTCCGCTCCTTCCTGGATGCCGCCGCCGAGGCGGGCGTGGCAATCGTCATCAACTACATGACGGGCTTGCCTGGGGCGGAAGCGCGCGAAGAACAGCATTGGCTAGAAGTTGTGCACGCCGAGGTCGCCACTCGCCCCAAGCTCAAAGCGATTATCGAGCACAATACCTTCCAGCTGGAGATGATTTCCTCAATAGGTCTAAATCCCTCCGCCTATGGCATCGAAATCGAGCGACGGTGGCCCTGGTCATCGTTGCTGGAATATAGGATTTCAAAACCTTCCGTCATT